>Ga0210015_1004640_pt1 | contig 11545 bp, 7 predicted proteins | sample CryGeymeta201522_FD_185471 | JGI IMG/M metagenome (GOLD analysis project Ga0210015, IMG submission 185471) | Groundwater microbial communities from Crystal Geyser aquifers in Utah, USA - Crystal Geyser metaG 2015-22 (SPAdes) (version 2) | ecosystem: Environmental > Aquatic > Deep subsurface >... | reverse complement strand
TGAAAGAGCTTCTCAAAAATAATTTTTAAGGTATAATAAGATTATTAATTTTTTATTTTTTGTATGAAACCTATCATTGTCGCCAATTGGAAAATGCAATTTACACCCAAAGAAGCGGAGAAAACAACAACAGAAATTTTGGAGCTTTTAGCAAAAGAGAAAATAGATCCGCGAGAGATAGAAATTATTTTAATTCCTTCTTTCACCGCCCTGAGAGGCGTCGCTCAATTGATAAAAAAAACCGGGATTAAACTTGGAGCTCAAGATTGTTTTTGGGAAGAGAGGGGAACTTTTACCGGCGAGGTCTCTCCTCTCGAACTTAAAGAATTAGGAGTAGATTATGTAATTTTGGGTCATTCAGAAAGAAGAGAAAATTTGAAAGAGACAAATGAAATGATTCATAAGAAAATAAGGGCAGCATTAAACGTGAAATTGATACCCATTCTTTGCGTTGGTGAAACCTTTGACGAAAGGCAAAAAGGGATAAAAGATTATACGATCATGAATCAAGTCACTTGTGCTTTTGAGGGAACAAGAATAAAAAGTGGAGACAGATTAATTATCGCCTATGAGCCAGTTTGGGTTATAGGTTCTGGTCAAGCTGTGGCGCCAGAAGAGGCTCGTTATACCAATCAAGTTATTAAACAAAGAATGATTGATCTTATTGGTTTTTCTCTAACCAAAGAGGCAGCCTTTTTTATTTATGGCGGGAGTGTTGACGGAAATAATATTAAAAATTTTATGCAGTGTGGAATTGACGGAATTTTGTGTGGTGCTGGAGTTTTGGTAGGTGGCGCTAGTTTAAAAGCAGATCAATTTGTAAGTTTAATTAAAAAAATAATATGAACTATAAAATAAAATTAGACAAAGAAAAATGCATTGGTTGTGGTAGTTGCGCCGCGGTTTGCCCTGAGGTTTTTAAGGTGGGCGATGATGGAAAAGCAGAGGTATTAGTAGAGAAAGTAGAGAAATTGGGTTGTGCTAAAACAGCGGAAGAAACCTGTCCGGCAGAAGCAATTAGTGTAGAACCGGAAAAATAGAGAACTAAATAATTTTTTGCATGTTGATCCATATCAGTGAAATTATAAAAGAGGGGAGAGAAAAAAAGTTTGCCTTAGGCGCTTTTAACACTTTTAATTTAGAGTCAACTTTGGGTATAGCCGGAGCGGCTGAAGAAAAAAAAGCAGCGGCGATTTTGCAAGTATCTGAAGCGACTATTAGCTACGCTGGGCTTAAAGCCATTACCCATATCGTCAAAACAGTGGCGAAAAATCAAGCAAGAGAAGCGAGGATCGCTCTGCACCTAGATCACGGGAAAAAATTTTTATCGGTGGTTGAATGTATTAAAGCGGGGTTTTCTTCAGTTATGATGGACGCGGCTGACTTACCTTTTGACGAAAACGTTGCCCTAACAAAGAAAGCGGTTGATTATGCTCATAAACATAAAGTTTGGGCTCAAGGTGAATTAGGAAAAATTGTTAAAGAACCCCTTGAAATAGAAGAATTGAGAAGGAACCCTGAAAAGTTCCTGACTGATCCGGATTTAGCTCGTGAGTTTGTAAGAAAAACAAACGTTGATACTTTAGCGGTTTCGATTGGCAATGTCCATGGATTTTATAAAATGAAGAATGGCGCTCCTCATCTTTTTTTAAACCATTTAAAAGAGATCAGGGAGAAGGTAAATGTTCCTTTGGTTTTACATGGCGCTTCAGGTATCTCAGTTGAGGAAACCAAAAAAGCAAGAGAATTAGGCGTCCAGATAGTTAATATTGACACAGAAATCAGGATGACCTTTAGAGAAAGTCTTTCTAGGTCATTAGCTGAAGCAGGGGCAAATGGAGAATTTGATCCGAGGAAAATTTTGGAACCTTCGATAAAAGCAATTAAAGAGTTGGTTAAAAGAAAAATCGGAGATTTTGGGCAGTAAAAGGCTTTGTATAAATTTTGGAGCCGTAAGACGAACAAAATTTATTTACAAAACTTTTACCAAGCACATAGCCCTTTTATAAAAACGTGTAGTTAAAATAAATAAGCGCTTCTTTATTAATGGTGGACAACGAAAATTCGAACTATGTGCTCGGTGCTCAAAAAATTAGTAAAATTTTATTCACTCCGTTCTAAAATTTTAGATTTTTTGGCATATGTTTTTAACTATTATTGAAATAATTCTTTGGCTTATCTTGATTTCCTCTTCAGGAATAATTATTTTTGTTTTAATTAGCAAGTTTTCTTTAGTTGCCAATCTAGATTTAGAAAAAATTCCCAAGGAAAAAACAATTAAAACAAAAAAGCAATTATTACAAAAACGACTCTATAAAACTATTAATGAACAAATTTTTTCTTTAAAAAATAAATTAATTGCTTTGAAGAATAAATTAAAAAAAAGACAATAAACGAATTGATAAAATGAATAGATTAAATAAAAATTTTTTGACGAAATTATACAATAAAGGTTTTTCTATTCAAGAAATCGCCGATAAATTAAAAATAAACTATCATACGCTTAAATATTATTTTGGAAAATATAAAATACCGAGAAGATCGTGGAGCGAAGCGACTTATGTTAAGCGAAATCCGAATGGTGATCCTTTCAAAATAAAAAAGAAACTGAACCAAAAAGAAGTTGAACTTAAGGGATTAGGGCTTGGTTTGTTCTGGGGCGAGGGATGCCATACAAATAGATTTGAGGTTAAACTAGGAAACACTGATCCAATGTTGATTAAAAAGTTTATAGAATTTTTAGAAAGAATTTGTGGAGTGAAGAGAAAAAAACTTAGATTTCAATTGCAGATATTTAGCGATGTTAATCCTAAAGAAGCTTTTAATTTTTGGTTAAATAATCTTAAAGTACCAGTTTTTCAATTTACTAAAACAATAGTAACACCATCACGAGGCAAAGGAACGTATAAAAAGAAATGTAAATATGGGGTTTTAACGGCTTCTTGTCATAATACAAAATTGAAAAAAGCACTTGATGAAATGTTAAGAAAATACTGGAGCAAATCAGCCTTCGGTTTGGAGGGTCTCTGAGACGAAGAGTTTCCGATCTGGAGTGGCAGAGTTTATAAAATTTGCCAGAGTAGTTCAGTGGTAGAACGTCTCCTTGGTAAGGAGAAAGTCGGGAGTTCGATTCCCCCCTCTGGCTTTGGGTGGGTAGCAAAGTAGACAAATGCAGTGGACTGTAAATCCGCTGGCTTCGGCCTTCGTAGGTGCAAATCCTACCCCACCCATTTTTATCTCCCTGTAGCTCAATGGACAGAGCGCAGGTTTCCGGAGCCTGAAATACAGGTTCGATTCCTGTCAGGGGGAGATGCTTATGCTTAAAGAAAAAATAAAAAAATTATTTCCTAGAACATATTCTTTCTACCGCCAGGTTTTAGCAAATTTGGCAGCTTTTTTTTATGGTTGGCCAGGAGAAAAATTAATTGTGATTGGCATCACTGGGACGGCCGGCAAATCAACTGCGGTTAATTTAATTGCCAAAATTTTAGATGACGAAGGCTTCCGAGTTGGTTTGATTAGCGGTCTTAATTTCAAAATTAATAAAAAAGAATGGCCAAATACCACCAGGATGACTATGCCTGGTCCTTTTTATTTACAAAAATTGCTCCACCAAATGGTTGAAGAAAATTGTCAGTATGCAGTGATTGAAACCACTTCTCAAGGATTGGTTCATCAGCGTCATCTGGGCATTAATTATGATTTGACTGTTTTTTTGAATCTCTTGCCCGAGCATCTTGAATCCCACGGCTCTTTTGAAAAATATAAACAAGCGAAAGGATTTTTATTCGAGGCCCTTTCTAAGAAGAAGAAAATTATTAATGGTCGAGAAATCAAAAAAATAAAAATTATAAATTTAGACGATAAAGAGTCAAGTTATTTTTTAAATTTCAAATCAGACTTAACTTATGGTTATACAGTTAAAGGCTTTGATTCAATAAAGAAAGACGTGGCAGAAAAGTGTGATAAAATTATTTCTCCAACGAAATTTGAAATTAAAGAAGACGGTTCAGAATTTATTTTGGAAGGGATAAAGTTCAAAACTAATTTACTAAGCGGATTTAATCTCTATAACTCTCTATCAGCTATTGCAGTTTGTCTGGCTTATGGTTTAAATTTAGAAAAAATAAGAAAGTCCCTCTTAGAGGTAGACAAAATTCCTGGCCGGTTGGAAATTATTACCCATCAGCCATTCAAAGTAGTGATTGATTATGCGCACACACCTGACGAACTTTTAGGAATTTATGAATTCTTTAGAAGATTTAAACCAGATTCAAGAATAATCGCCGTTTTTGGTTCTTGCGGAGGGGGACGCGATAAATGGAAAAGAGAAGTTTTAGGAGAAATTGCTTCAAGGTTTGCTGACGAGATTATTTTAACCAACGAGGATCCTTATGATGAAGATCCTCAAGAGATTATTGAACAAATTGCTCAAGGGATTTCCGCCTCCGCCAGCTGGCGGGGCGGATCCGCCGAAGGCGGAAAAAATAGAAATCATCTTTATAAGATTCTTGACAGAAGAGAAGCGATTAAAAAAGCCTTGAGTTTAGCGAGAATTGGGGATATAGTTTTAATTACTGGAAAAGGGGCGGAGAAATCTATGGTGGTGAAAGGAGGGAAGAAAATTCTTTGGAGCGATAAAGGGGTGGTGGAAAAAGAGTTGGGGATAACCTGTGGAAAACTTTATAACCCAACAATTGACAAAAACTAGATAATTGTTATATTTCTTTATACAATATACAATATATTAATAAGCATAATGACTTCAGACAAATTAGCGTTCCGTCAAACGGCGGATATTAAAAATTAAGATTTAAAAAATCATCCTTCTGATGGGAATCAGGAGGTTTTTTTAAGTTTTTTTATTCTTTATGATCTCAGAAGAAAGAAAATATTTTATTTCTTATCGACACGATCTAGCCACGTCAGACCTTCTAGAGATTCAAAAAAATTCTTACGACCTTTTTCTGAAGAAAGACCTGCCAAAACTCCTTAAGGAAATGTTAACGCTTGAAGATTCTGGCGGTCTAAGGCTAGATCTTCAGTTTGTAAAGTGTTTCCTAGAAGAACCAAAATTTGACGAAGAAACTTGTAAAAAAAGAAACCTGACTTATGAAGCTCCTTTAAGAGTTGAATTGCGTTTGATCAACAAACAGATTGGTAAAAAGAAATCTCAAGTTGTTTATCTCGGTGATATTCCTCTAATGACAAAAAGAGGAACTTTTATTGTTAATGGTATTGAGAGAGTGGTTGTCCAACAACTAACACGCTCTTCGGGCGTGTTTTTTACTGCCAGTTTAATTAAAAAAACCGGCAGAAAACTTTATGGCGCAAAAGTAATTCCAGAGCGCGGCGTTTGGCTTGAATTTGAAACAGATCTTGACAGGGCTATTTTTGTTAGGATTGATCGAGGAAGAAAAATAATAGTCACAGCTCTCCTAAGAATTTTTGGTTTAGAGACCAATGAAGAAATTAGAAAGTTTTTTAGAGATAAGGAGATAGAAGCTACTTTAGAAAAAGATCCTTGTCAAAACGAAGAAGACGGCGTAAAAGAAATCTATCGGAAAATTAGAGCAGGTGAATTAGCTACAACTGAAAACGCGAGGACATTGATTCATTCAATGTTTTTAAAATCAAATAGATACGACCTGGGCATACCTGGTCGTTTTAAAATTAATCAGCGGCTTGGCTTTGAACAAAATTCAACAAGTCAATTTCTTCGCCAAGAAGACTTGATCGCAATTTTAAAAGAAATTTTTAGGCTAGATACGTCTCAAGAAGAGCCAGATGATATTGATCATTTAAGTAATAGAAGAATTAGAGCCGTTGGAGAATTGGTCAGAGAGAGACTAAGGGTTGGTCTAATGAGATTGCAGAGAATTATCAGGGATAAAATGAGCATTTTAAAGGATGAAGATTTTAATTTGGGACAACTTATTTCTACCCGGCCTATTGTGGGCATTCTTCGCGAATTTTTTTTGACCGGTCAACTCTCCCAATTCATGGATCAGGTCAATCCTTTGGCCGAGCTTGAGCATAAGCGACGCTTTACTCTAACCGGTCCAGGTGGTTTAAGCGGAGAAAGGGCTGGCTTTGAAGTTCGAGATGTTCATAGTAGTTTCTATGGTCGAATTTGTCCTATTTCTACTTCCGAAGGTCAGAATGCCGGACTGGTTGGCTATCTCTCTTCTTATGCCAGACTGAATGAAATGGGTTTTATTGAAACACCATATTTTAAAGTGAAAAACAAGAAAATCACAGAAGAGATTGTTTATTTCAACGCCAAAGAAGAAGAGAAGCATATTATTGCTCCTTTTACTACAGAATGTGATTCTAAAAACAGAATTTTAGAAGAAAGAGTGGAAGTCAGGATAAAAGGTGAACCAGGATTGGCGCATCCAGAAGAAATAGAATTTATTGACGTTGGAGCAAACCAAATTTTAAGCGTGGCCACTTCCTTAGTGCCATTTTTGGAACATGATGACGGCGCAAGAGCAATGATGGGCGCGAATATGCAGCGTCAATCGGTTCCTTTAATCAAGCCGGAGGCGCCTTTAGTCGGTACCGGGCTTGAAACTGTGGTGGCGAAAAATTCTGGCTATATTATTTTAGCTGATGAAGATGGCGAAATTGAAGAAGTGGATGCTGATCATATTGTGCTCAAAACTAAAGATAATCAGAGAATTACTTATCCTCTTCTTAAGTTTGCTCGTTCAAATTTTGATACCTGTTTTAATCAGCACCCGATTGTTGATAAAAGGCAAAAGGTGAAGCGAAACCAGGCGTTAAGCGATGGTCCAGCCATAGAAAAAGACGAATTGTCTCTTGGTCGTAATCTTCTTGTCGCTTTTATGCCTTGGGGCGGCTATAATTATCAAGACGCAATTTTAATTTCATCGAGGTTAGTCAAAGAAGACGTTTTAACCTCGATTTTTGTTAAAGAACATGTTATTGATGTGAGAGAAATAAGATTTGGGTCGGAAATGACTACTAGAGACATTCCTAATATCTCCCAAGAGAAATTATCTCATCTTGATGAAGACGGGATTATTATTGTTGGTTCAGAAGTTGACTCCGGCGATATCTTAGTCGGTAAAATTACTCCAAAAGGCGAAATTCAACTTTCTCCGGAAGAAAAATTACTTCAGGCTATTTTTGGCGAGAAAGCAAAAGATGTTTATGATTCTTCTTTGTATCTTGAACATGGTGAACATGGGAAAGTAATCGGAGCGAAGATTTTTTCTCGCGACCAGGGCGACAAACTATCAGCCGGCGTAATTAAATCGATTCATATTTTAGTGGCTGATTTAAGGAAAATTCAGGCTGGCGATAAATTGACTGGCCGACACGGAAATAAAGGAGTTGTTTCCAAGGTTTTACCCGAAGAGGAGATGCCCTATCTTGAGGATGGAACGCCTATTGATATTGTTTTAAATCCTTTGGGCGTAGTTTCAAGAATGAATCTGGGGCAAATACTTGAAACTCACCTTGGCCTAACAGCTAAGAAATTAGGTTATAAGGCGGCGATTCCTTCTCTGAATGGTCCGGGAGAAGAAACAATTAAAGAGGAATTAAAAAAAGCTGGTTTTCCGTCAAGCGGGAAAGTAAAACTTTTTGATGGTCGAACAGGCAAACCTTTTGAAAGAGAAGTGATGGTGGGTTATATTTACATCATGAAGCTCATTCATATGGTGGAAGATAAAATTCATCAACGCTCTATCGGTCCATATTCTCTAATTACTCAACAACCGCTTGGCGGTCGAGCTCAATCTGGCGGGCAAAGATTTGGTGAGATGGAGGTCTGGGCTTTAGAGGGTTACGGAGCAGCTTATACTCTACAGGAGATGCTAACCATAAAATCAGACGACGTTGAGGGTAGAGCTAGGGCTTATGAAGCAATTATCAGAGGCGAACCAATTGAAAAAATTTCTATCCCCGAATCATTTAATGTTTTATGTCGTGAACTGGCCGGTTTATGCTTGAAAGTGGAAATGATAAAGAAAAAATAAAAAATAAAAGATACATATTTAATATTTTTTCATGTCTACACCATCAACTACACAAACTATATTTCTAGAAAGAGAGTCAAAGAAAAAAACTTTGGAATTTGATGCCGTGAAAATAAAATTAGCTTCAGCCGAAGAGATCATTTCTTGGTCTCATGGCGAGGTAACCAAACCAGAGACTATTAACTATCGTTCTCAAAAACCAGAGCGGGACGGTCTTTTTTGTCAAAAGATTTTTGGTCCGGTAAAGGATTGGGAATGTGCTTGCGGCAAATATAAAGGAATACGTTATCGCGGCATTGTTTGTGATCGTTGCGGGGTAGAGGTAACAAGGTCATTTGTTAGGAGAGAAAGGATGGGCCATGTCAAATTAGCCGTGCCGGTTGTTCATATCTGGTTTTTGCACAGTGTTCCCTCAAAAATTGGCGCTCTACTTAATCTCTCAATTAAATCTTTAGAAAAAGTTGTTTATTTTGCTAATTTCATTATTACTTCTGTTAATGAAAATTTAAGAGAAGAGGCCCTTAATAAATTAGAAGCAGAATTGAAGGAGAAGAAAAGGGGACTTAAAGGTTCCGAATCTCTTGATCTTCTTAAAGAGTATAATTTAGTTAAAAAAGAAATTTCAGGCCTTGTTATGTCGCGCTTGTTATCAGATGAGGAATATAAAGATTTGTCTTTCAAATATGGTCATATTTTTGAAGCGCAAATTGGAGCTGAGGCAGTTTTAAATTTGTTAAATAATTTAGACCTTAAAGAGTACTTAAAAATTTTAGAAAAACAAAAAAGAAAAACAGCAAACTACGCGATTAAAAAAAAGATTATTGAAAAAATCAGGTTAGCTCAAAATTTTATAGAAAATAAAATTAGACCATCAGATATGGTCTTACAGGTTTTGCCGGTTGTTCCACCAGATCTAAGGCCGCTAGTTGAACTTGATGGCGGTCGTTTTGCTAGCTCAGATCTTAATGACCTATATCGTCGAGTTATCAATCGAAACAATCGTTTAAAAAAACTTTTTGAGCTAGAAGCGCCTGAGGTAATTATCAGAAATGAGAAGAGGATGCTGCAAGAAGCAACTGATGCTCTACTTGATAACTCTATGCGGCCAGGTAAAACGACAACTATGCAAGCTGGCCAAAAAAGACCCCTTAAATCTTTGGGCGATATCCTGCGAGGCAAAGAGGGCAGATTCAGACGCAATCTTTTAGGTAAAAGAGTTGATTACTCGGGCCGTTCAGTGATTGTCGTCGGGCCGAACCTTAAACTTCATCAATGCGGCTTACCGAAAATACTTGCCCTTGAGATATTTAAACCGTTTGTCGCTTCTTTACTTATAAAGCGGGGCGTTGTTCATAATGTCAGGTCAGCTAATCGCAAGATAGATGATGGCGATGAAGAAGTTTGGGCGACCTTAGAGGAAGCGGTTAAAGGATCCCGGGTTTTGCTTAATCGAGCGCCAACCCTGCATCGGCTAAGCGTTCAAGCCTTTCAACCAATTCTTGTCGATGATAAAACAATTCAAGTTCATCCTTTAATTTGTGACGCTTTCAATGCTGACTTCGATGGTGATCAGATGGGCGTTTATCTGCCGATTTCACAAAAAGCTAAAGAAGAAGCAAAAGAAATAATCGCCTCAACCAAAAATTTACTCAAACCGGCAACCGGACAACCAGTCGTTCTGCCCACCCAGGATATTATTTTAGGCGTCAACAATTTAACTTCAATTCCTCATGAGCGCGAAAAAGAAAATCTTAGAGGCTTTTCTTCAAAAGAAGAGGCAATTAATGCTTATGAATTAGGTAAAATTTCTTTACAGGAGGAGGTAAAAGTAAAAGTTCAAGATGGAATTTATAAATGTAGTGTCGGCCGACTTATTTTTGGCGAAATTTTTCCTTTAGATTTTTATAAATTAGACAAAGTGGTTGATAAACGCTCTTTAAACGATTTGGTTGTTAAATATTTAAGAGCATATGGCGAGGAGAAAACAGTAGAGCTGCTTGATAAACTTAAAGATGTTTCTTTTGAATATCTAACTTATTCAGGAATTACCTGGTCAATGGAAGAATTGCCTCCGTTTCCAGAGAAAAAAGAAATATTGAAGAAAGCGGAGCGAGAAGTTGAAAAAACAAATGAATCTTACGAAGGCGGTCTTTTGACAGAAAGGGAGAAATACTTGAAAAATATTGAGACTTGGTCCAAATCAATAAATGAAGTAAGCGCTCTCGTCCAGCAAAAGATTGATCCTCATTCATCTCCCTTTTTGATGGTAAATTCGGGCGCGAGGGGTAGTTGGACGCAATTGAATCAGATGATTGGGATGAAGGGGCTAGTAGCTTCACCAGCTGGCAAGATTATAGAATTGGCTGTTCGTTCTTCATATAAAGAAGGACTCGATGTTTTGGAATATTTTATTTCTACCCACGGGACAAGAAAAGGTATAGTTGACACAGCTTTACGCACTTCTTCCGCCGGCTATCTGACGAGACGCTTAGTTGATGCTGCTCAGGAAGTTTTAGTGACAGAACCTGATTGTAGAGTCGAAAAAGGAATAATGCTTACAAAGGAGGAGAATAAAATTTTAAGATTATCTTGGCGGGACAGGATTTTTGGCCGAACCGCCTTAGCCGACATTAAGAATCCAAAAACTGGAAAGGTAATTGTCAAGAAGGGAGAGATTGTTGATTATGAGAAACTTGAAGAAATAGAAAAAGTTAATCCCCCAAAAATTTATTTACGTTCTGTTTTGCGCTGCAAGGCAAAACAAGGCGTTTGTTCTAAATGTTATGGTTATGACTTAGGTTTTAGTAAACCGATTAAAGAGGGAGTAGCCGTAGGCATAGTGGCGGCCCAGAGTATAGGCGAACCAGGGACCCAGCTTACTTTGCGAACTTTTCATATTGGTGGCGCGGCTGGCAAAGATATTACCCAAGGTTTGCCTCGGGCTGAAGAAATTTTTGAGCTCAGGCCGCCCAAAGTAAAAGCTTTAATGGCTTTGCATAAGGGGAAGGCCTCTATTGAGAGCGTTTCTGGCGTGGCCGGCAAAGGACAAAAAATTATTAAAATAAAATATCAGGGACAACAAAAAGAAAAACATATTCTCGATCCAGAAATTGATTGGCAGGTAGAAGTAAAAGAAGGAGACCTAGTTAGAGAAAAGACAATTTTAGCTGAATCGGAAAAGAAGAAAATTTTTTCTCAACATAAAGGCAAAATTAGCTTTGAAGAGGGTGTGCTCCAAGTTATTTATGAAGAAGCAGGAGTGGAAGAATATATCGTTCCTAAAACAGAATCAATCTACGTTAAGGAAGGAGAAGAGGTAGAGTATGGCCAGCAGTTAACCAGCGGCTCTTTGGATCTGAGAGAACTCTACGAATTGAGAGGAAGAGAGGCAGTAGAAAAATATATGTTGGCGGAATTACAAAATGTTTATTATTCTCAAGGCGTAAAATTAGATAGTCGACATTTCGAAGTAATTATTAGACAAATGTTTTCTCGATTTTTAATTACTGATAGCGGAGAGACAAATCTTTCAGCCG
>Ga0210015_1004625_pt1 | contig 11567 bp, 8 predicted proteins | sample CryGeymeta201522_FD_185471 | JGI IMG/M metagenome (GOLD analysis project Ga0210015, IMG submission 185471) | Groundwater microbial communities from Crystal Geyser aquifers in Utah, USA - Crystal Geyser metaG 2015-22 (SPAdes) (version 2) | ecosystem: Environmental > Aquatic > Deep subsurface >... | reverse complement strand
TCAAAAGGACATTGTTCTTCCCGGGCCAGAAGTGCGTACCGAGCTTCGGTTCCGTTTCCGTCCCCTCCCCCCGGGCCTCCACCATCTTCGTGTATCCCTGGACCCCGGCTTCCTTGAGGGCGGCAATCACGTCGTCATCGGCCGCCTCGCAGTAGATGATCAGAAACATTTTCACGGTTGCGAACCTCCTTTCTCATCGCGGGGGCGCTTCGCCCGTCAGAGACGCCGTCGTTGATTCCGCCTCATTATCTTTTTTCTTCCGTCTCGTGAAAAACCCCTGGAAGTCGTCGAAGAGATCATAGGCGGCCGGCACAACCACCAGCGTCAGAAAGAGCGACGTAAGGAGGCCGCCGATGACCGCGATCCCCATGGGAGCGCGGGTTTCCGCCCCCTCTCCCATGCCGAAGGCGACCGGCAGCATCCCGAAGACCATCGCAAAGGTCGTCATCAGGATCGGCCGGAGCCGGACCGGTCCGGCTCCGAGGATCGCTTCCCTCCGGGAGAGGCCCCGTCCCCGCAGAACGTTTGTGTAATCGACGAGGAGGATCGCGTTTTTCTTGACGAGCCCCATCAGCAGAATGAGGCCGATGAAACTGAAGATGCTGATCGTATTTCCCGTCAGCAGCAGCGCGCCGAAGGCCCCGATGAACGAGAGCGGCATGGCCAAAAGCACGGTGAAGGGATGGACGAAGCACTCGAACTGGGCGGCAAGGACCATGTAGGCCATGATAATCCCAAGGGCGATGGCGAATAGCAGGTATCCGAATGATTCCGCCATGGTATCGGCCTGCCCCCGGTATTTTGGGAGATAGTCGGGAGGCAGGATCTTGGCCGCAATGCCGTTGAGGCCTTCCATCGCCTCCCCGAGGGGCACCCCCTCGAGGCTGGCAAAAAGGGTGATCGCCCGCTGGCGATCCTCGCGGTTGATGACGCTCGGCCCGCCCCCCTCCTGGACCCGGACGAGATTGCGGAGTTCGACCAGTCGCCCGTCGCGCGACCGGACATAGAGTTTGCCCAGGTCATCCGGATCCCGCCGTTCTTCCGGATTGAGTCGGATCCGCAGGTCGTAGCGCTTTCCCCGGGTCTCGTCCTTGTATTTGGTCACCTCGGTCTCCCCGCTCATGAGGAGGTTGATCGCCTCGGCGACGGTCGCTACGTCCACCCCGAGGTCGGCCGCCTTGTCCCGGTCGATATAGACCTTGAGTTCGGGTTTGCCCATCTCGAGGGAGGTGTCGACGTCCACAATCCCCGGCAGTTTTGAAAACTCGGCCGCGATCTGCTTGGTGTAAGCCTGAACCGCACTGAGATCCAAACCCCGGACGCTGTACTGGATGGGCACCTGCCGCTGCCCGCCGCCGATCATGGAGAAGTCCTCCGCCGACACCTTGAGACCGGGAAACCGCCGCAGCTTTTCGCGGATCTCTTTCTTCAGATCCATCTGGGTCTTCTTCCGCTCGCTCTTCGGGATGAGGCTGGTCATCATGATCGCCCGGTTGATCGAGCCGCCGATCCCCAGCCGGTATAAAACCGCCCGGACCTCCGGCATCTTCCGCAGGATCTCCTCCGCCGGGCGGAAGAGATCGTCGGCCTTTTCCACCGAATAGTCGATGGGCGCCTCCAGACGGACGATGAACTGCCCCTGGTCCTCCGGCGGAACGAACTCCTTCCCCAAGTATTTCGTTATATAGAGGCTGCCGGCAAACAGGGCAAGGGCGCCGACCAGCATGATCACCCGATGATTCAGGGAAAAGGCCAGGACACGTCTATATCCCCCCTCTATTTTCTTGTATCCCCTTTCAAACCATACCGCGGGCCATTGCCACGGTTTGACGGAGACCGGAGCGCCGGCAGGGTTTCCCCGCTTGACCACAACGCGCTTCAGGAAGATCGAGGCAAGCATTGGCGTCAGGGTGAACGATACCAGCAGGGAGACGAGGATCGAAAAGACGACCGTCAGGGCGAACTGGAGAAAGAAGCGGCCGATCATCCCCTTCATGAAGGCGACGGGGAGAAAGATCGCCACGATGGCAAAGGTGGTCGCCATGACCGCCAGGCCGATCTCGGTGGTGGCGAAGGTTGCCGCTTCGCGCGGCGCCATCCCCTCCTCGACATGACGGTAGATGTTCTCGATGACAATGATGGCATCGTCGATCAGGAGCCCGACGGAGAGGGTCAGCGCCAGCATCGTCATGTTGTTGAAGGTGAACCCGAAAACCCGGATCAGGGCGAAGGTGGCGATGATCGAGATCGGCAGGGCGACCGCGCTGATCAGCGTCGTTCGGACGTTTCGGAGGAAGATGAAGACGGCGAGGATCGCGAAGAACGAGCCCAGGATCAGGTGCTTTTGCACCTCCGCGATGGAACGGCGGATGAAGGTGGACTGGTCGATGGCGATGTTCAGGTTCATCCCTGGGGGGAGGGTCTTGTTGATCTTTACGATCTCCGCCTTAACCGCGTTGACGACGGCCACGGTGTTCGTCCCGGACTGCTTCTGAACGCCCATCGTCACGGCCGGGATGCCGTTGAAGCGGGCGATGCTGCGCCGCTCCTCCATCCCGTCCTCCGCCTTCCCGACGTCCCGGAGGCGGATGGGGGCGCCCTTGTCGTAGGCGATGACCAAGTCGTTGAAATCGGGGACATGGAGGAACTCCCCCTTGACCTTGATCGTATATTCCTTGGAGAGGCTCTCGATCCGGCCCCCCGGCAGCTCAACGTTCTGCCGCTGGAGGGCGCCCATAACATCGCTCGCGGAAAGCCCGTAGGCGTGGAGCTTGCCGGAGTCGAGCCAGACGCGGACCTGGCGTAATTGCAGGCCATACAACTGGACGTCTCCGACGCCGTTGATCCGCTGGAGTTTCTCCTTGAGGACCTCGTCAACGTAGGTGGAAAGCTCCCGGACCGTTTTCTGCCCCGCCAGATTCAGCCACATGACCGCCGTCGCATCCGGATCGACCTTGGCGATCCGGGGTTCGTCGATGTCTTGGGGAAGCTTGTTCCGGATCAGGGCGACCTTTTCCCGGACGTCCTGGACGGCCAGATCGATGTCCCGCTCGAGGATAAACTCCACCGTGACCCGGGAGTCCCCCTTGGTGCTGCTCGAGGTGATCGTCTTTACGCCGTTGATCGTGTTGACCGCCCCTTCGATCTTGTCGGTGATGTCAACGTCGATCACCTCGGGGCTCGCCCCATTCAAGTGCGTGGTGATCGTGACGATGGGGAAATCGACCCTGGGGAAGAGATCAACGCCGATCTCCGGATAACTGACGGCGCCGAGGACCACCAGGGCCATGATGGCCATGGTGGCAAAAACCGGTCTCTTGACCGAGGTATCAGCGAGCCACATGGACCAGCACCCCTTCCATCAGATTGTTCTGTCCCACGGTCACGACGATCTCCTTTGCCTTCAATCCCTCGACGATCTCCATGAATTCACCGTATTTCCGGCCGATCCGGACCTTCCGTTCCTTTGCCCGATCCCCCTCCGCGACGAAAAGTTTGGTGGTGGAATTGTCGTAAAGAAGGGCGGTAATCGGTACGACGACGGCGCCTTTTGCCGGCCCGGTGTAGAGCGTCACGCGGGCGAAAAGCCCCGGCTTGAGACCCCGATCCGTATTCGCCACGACGGCCTCGACCTGGAGGGATCGGGTCTTCTCCTCCAGGCTGGGATAGATGGTCTTCACCTGGCCGCGAAATTCGCGTCCGGGGAAGGCATCCACCGCAAAGGAGACATCCTGACCCGCCCGGAGGCTTCCCACATCCTTCTCGGTAACACTGAAGGTAAGTTTGAGAAGCTCGGTGCGGATAATCGAGACAAGCAGCATGCCGTTGCGGATATAGTCCCCCGCGGTAACCTTCTTCTCTTTAATGCTGCCGGCCATGGGGGCATGGATCTTCGTCTTGGTCAATTTCTCCTTCGCCAGATCGAGCCCCGCCACTGCCCGTTCCACATCGCCCCGGGCAACGGCAAGACGCGCGACAATATCATCAAACTGCTGCTTCGTGACCAGTTCCTCCCGGTAGAGGGCCTCTTTTCGCAGATGCTCCTGTTTCGCGTTGGCCAGGGCCGCCTCCGCCTGCTTCAATATGGCCGTCGCTTGCTCAACGGCAAGCTGGTAATCGGTCTCCTTGATCACGGCGATGACCTGACCGGGGGTTACGGGAGATCCTTCGTCAACGTGGATTGTCTTGAGGATTCCGTCCAGCTCGGAACTGACGTTGACAATTTCGTACGGATTGAGGGTCCCGATCGACTCCACAAAAGGCCGGAGGGAGCGGCTCTCCGCCGTCCAGACGCGGACGTTGACGGCCCTCTCCTTTTGCGCCTTCTGTTCCTTCTTCTGGCACCCGACGTTTACGAAAAGCGCGGCGCACAGCAGAATGACCGCGATGAGAGCGCCGGTCCTGAACCGGCGCCGATTCGATCCGTTTTCCCCGGCTAAAGACGATGATCGTCCCAACATGGATAACTCCTTCCTGACGCCAAAATATTCTACTGCTTCACGGCCGCTGTCGCAATCAGCGTCCCCGTAGCTTTCTTCATCCGGAGAAGGGCGAGCTCGTAATTGTAGAGAGCCGACGACGCCTTCCGCTCCGCCGACACCAGGAGGGTGTTGGCGTCCAGCACATCCAGGCTGTTCGCCAGCCCGAAATCGAACTGCCTCGCCACGGCATGGTAATTGTCGCGGGCGAAGGCAAGCTGATCGTTCAAGAACCGGAGGATCCCCTTCTGGGTGACGAGGTCCAGGTAGGCGGTCTGCACCTCGATCTCGATCCCTTTCTTCGCATCCTCATAGAGGAAAGCGGCCTGACGTTCACGGGCCTTCGCCTCAGAAACATCGGCCTTCCGCAGCCCGCCATCAAAGAAGGGAAAGTTCAGGGCGACCCCGCCGTAGATACTCTCCCGGTTCAGACTCGACGTGGACGGATACTGATCGGTCCCGGCATAGCCCCCGGAAACGGAGATGCTGGGCCAGAAGGCGCCTTCGGCATACTTGATCTGCTCGGCGGCAATCTGCTTCTGAACCTCCATGCTTTTGAGGTCCGTCCTCACCGCGAAGGCCCGTTCCTGGAATACGGGCAGATCCGGGATCTCCCCCCCCACAGCGGGAACGTCACGGAGCGTGAAGGGATCCCTGATTCCGACGTTGCTCGCCAGCACGGCCATCGCCAGTTCCAGACCGTTCTGGGCCTGAAGGCGGTCCGACTTCGCCCCGGATAGCTCCCCCTCCGCACGGAGGAGGGCCGTCTTGGTCACCTCGCCGACCCTGAGCCGTTTTTCAGCCGCATCGCGGTATTTCAGGAGACGTTCCAGATTGGAATCGGCGATTTCCAGACCCTTCCGGGCCATAAGGACGTTGTAGTAGGCGGCGGCCACGTACCGAAGGAGGTAATCCTCGCGGATGGCGGTGAGGTCATACCGGCTCTTCGCCACGTTCTTCCGGGAGATCCCGAGCGCCGTCAGTTCCCGGCCACTCAGGGAGACGGTCTCGTCGGCCCGAATCCCCCAGGCATAGGCCGACTCCGGCTGCAAGACACTTCCCGTTGCGGTAAACTTCTTTTCCGAATACTGGGTGTAACCGCCCGTCGCCGTCAGGCGGGGCAGCAAATAGGAAAAGGCCTTATCCTTGCCCGTCTCGGCGATGACGAGGTTTTCCTCCGCCACCTTGAGCTTTTCCGAACGGGCCAGCGCGATCCGGCAGAGATCGTCCAGAGAGTACTCCTCCGCAAAAAGGGAGGCCGGCGTCGCCAAGCAGAGCGAAAACGCGAGAGCGCCGGACGCCGCCAGAAATAACACCTTTTTCATGATCACTCCTCTCACTTACTCACTCCACCCCATCCGGCGCGGCAACCCCCATCGCCCGTTCCAGCTTCGCCCGGCTGATGCTGTAATCTCCGAGGGCGTTGTCGTGATCCGATCTTGCCTTGGTCAGCAGGGTCTGGGCGTCGATCACATCGGTCGAGGTCCCAACCTGCTCCCGGTATCGCTCGGTGTTGATCCGGAAATTCTCTTCGGCCTGTTCGGTCGCCTTGTTCGCCACATGGACCTGCTTTTTTGCCTCATGAAGGAGGAGCCAGGCGTTCTTGACCTCAAGCGCGATCTGCTCCCGGATGTTGGTCAGGATGTCCGCCGCCTGGTTTTCCCGGCTAAGACCCGCATCCACACGGTTTTTGGTCTTTCCCCACTCCCAGAAATTCCAGTTGGCCACCGCCATGACGTACCAGCTCTCCTGGTCCCGGTAGGGGCTTCCGGCGACACCCGGCGTGTCGCCGTACCTGGCGTAATTCCCGACCAGCCCGACGTTCGGGTAATACTCGCTTCGGGCCAGTTTGACCTGGCTCTTGGCCTGCTCCAGGCGGAGCGCGGTTGACCGGATCTCCGGCCGGTTTTCCAGCGCCGCGGCGATGCAGCCGGCGAGCGGCTTGGCAAAGGGCCGGTCATTCAGCGTGTCTTCGATCTCCACGGGGGCGTTGATCTCCCGCCGGAGGAGCGTGTTGAATTTCGATTTCGCCATTTCCAGGCTGTTTTCCGCCCGCACCAGAAACTGCCGACCGTTCGCCAGTTCGACCTCGGCGTAGAGAAGATCGTTTCGGGGAATGATGCCGACGTCATAAAACCCCTGGGCCGTATCCCGGTGGGCCGTTAACCGCTCGACGGACTGCCTGGCTACCGCATCGATACGACCCGCCTTCAGGATATTGAAATAGGCGATCTTCACCTCCTGGACAAGGTCCTGAACCGTCGCGGTCTCTTCGAGGCGGACAATCTCGGCCCCGATGCGGCTCGCCTCGTAGTTCGCGAGAATGCCGCCGCCGGCGAAGAGGGGCTGTCGGACCTCGATCGTCCACGCGTAGTTCTCCTTCGTCCCCGTTTTGATGGTGCTCGCCGGGATCCCGGGCGGAGCGCCGGGAAAATTAAAGGTCGGTTCCTCGTTGAGGCGGTTATAGCTGTAGGAGGTACTGAACTTCGGGAGAAAGCCGGTGAATGCCTCCTTCCGCTGCGCCTCCGCCCCCTTCACCCCTTCCCGTACCGCATGGATGAGGACGCTCCGCTTCAGCGCGAGATCAATGCTTTCGGAAAGCGACAGCGGCTTGACCGCCTCCGCCGCGTGGACGGCCGTCACCGCGGTCGCAATCAGGGTGACGATGACCCCGCAGAGAAACCATCGATTAGTGCGCATTTTTTCTGACCCCCTCCAGAAAAATGTCGATTACAAACGGCACATTGCCAATCAAAGACGCCCTTTCCATCATGGCCAGCCACTTGGAGGCGCAGGAATTGATAATGCCCGTCAGGGCGGCGGCCATCATCCGCGGATCCATCTCTTTCAGGACGCCGGCGCGGATACCCTCGCGAAGCACCTCTTCCGTGAAGGAGACGTGGACGGCGTAATCGGCCACCATCCGTTTCCGAAGCGCCGCGCTTCCCTGGGATAGAGAAAGATGATCCCCCCGGATGAAGATGCTGCAGAACTCCGCATTGTTTTCGACGAACCGGAATTGTGAAGCGACCAGACATTCGATCTTCCGGATGGCGTCCGCCTCGATGGCCACCGCCTCCCGGACGCCGGAGTACATTCGGTTCAGCTTTTCCGTGAGCATCACGGTGTAGAGTTGCTCCTTGCTCTCGAAGAACTGGTAGAGCGTACCGACGGCGAACCCCGAGGCGCCTGCAATCTCCGCCACGGTAGTGTTATGAAATCCCTTGGCGGCAAAGATCTTTTCCGCCTGTTCGAGGATCTCGGCCCGTCTCAGATTGAATTCCCGTTCCTTGCGCTCCGCTTTATCCATCGTTGATCTCATATTCAGATAATTGAGCCGCCATTCATTTTATGAACGGCGGCTCACCATGCTTTCAAAAACCGATTTTGTCAAGCGGAATTTGACAACGGAAATGGAGAGATAAAACCCGCACTCCCTAAAGCCCCGACAGCGCCTCGACCACGGTGATGATGACGCAGGAGTCCTGCTCGCCTTCTCCCCGGGAGCGGGCCGCCCGCAGCATCTCAAGCGACAGGCTGGCGGTCGGAAGAACCGCGCCGCATTCATCCGCCAGCTTCATGGCGGTTGCGAGATCCTTGTACATGTTGTTCACGGAGAAATGGGGAGCGAATTTACGTTCGATCATCCAGGGCCCGCGAACCTCCATGGCGCCGGTGCGGGCCCCGCCGACACTCGTTATCTCCATGACCTTCCCGGGATCGATACCCGCCTTTTTTGCCAGCACCAGGGCCTCCGCCGAGGCCTGGATGGCCACCGCCATGATCAGGTTGTTGATCAGCTTGAGCGTCGTCCCGAGGCCGTTGGCTTCCCCCACATATACAATCTTCGCCGCCATCGCCTCGAAAACAGGCCGGCGCCGGTCGAAGGTTTCCAGCGGCCCGCCCACCATGATCCCAAGCTTGCCCTGGGCGGCGACTTTGGGGTTTCCGGTGACCGGCGCGTCCAGCATGGCCACCCCTTTGTCCCGGGCGCACGCGGCAATGGCGCGGGATTTCTCCGGCGGGATGCTGGACATGTCGATCAGGCAAAGTCCCGGAGCGGCGCCCTCCAGCACCCCTTCCGGGCCGCAGATCACCGCTTCCGATGCCGCCGCATTGGTCACCATGACGATCACGACCTCGGAGGCCGCCGCCACGTCGGCCGGAGATCCGGCCCATGCCGCACCGGCTGCGAGAACTTCAGCCGCCTTCTCCCGGGTGCGATTCCAGACGGTCACAGGGAAACCTGCCTTCAAGAGCGCCTGGCTCATGGGACGACCCATCAAACCCATGCCGATAAATCCGATTCGCTGCATCATTCACCCTCCGTTCATGAATTTGCTCCGGGGCCGTATGGACGGCTTCGAAAAAGTCCGTTGTTCACGTCATGGCACGAAGCCGAAGCCCCGAGCAGAGCCAGCCTTGGGGAAGTTGCAGGCATATCGTCCATATCGCCATTTTAAGGTTTTTTTTCGAGCCGGTCAACGGGGCTCGAAGGCGCGTGCGTATATTTTTTCGATATCCCGGACCGTGAGATTTCGGGCGCAGCGGCCGAGAAGCCTTCGTTCCGCATGGGCTTCCACCGCCCAGCGGGGAATCTTGGACCGGTCGGTAATCCCGATCTCCGGAAGAGAGGCCGGAAGATCGGCGCTTTTGAGCAGGTGGGTCACCGCATCGAGGGCGAGCCGGGCCCCCTCGCGTGCGGGCCGACCCGCCGCCGGTTCGCCCATCGCCCCGGCGAGTTGGACGAACTTGTCCGTCCTGGCGGGCAAGATCGCCTCGAAACAGGAGACCAGAAGCACCGTCAGCGAGATGCCGTGGGGGGTATGAAACTCGCCGCCAATCGGATAGGCCATGGCATGAACCAGGCTGGTTCCGGCATTGTTGAGCACCATGCCGGAGATCAGGCTGCCCATGGACATCCAGTAGCGGGCCTCCACATCCGCGTCATCGGCCACGGCCGCCCCAAGCCATCGCGTAATGATGCCGACCGCCTGCAGGGAGAGGGCGTCGGTGATGGGATTGGCGTTCTTGGAAACGAACGGTTCCGCGGCATGAATGAAGGCGTCGATCCCGGACGCGGCGGTCACTTCGCGTGGGCAGGAGTAGGTCAGCTCGGGATCGACAATCGCGACGTCGGGCAGCAGTGCATCCGAGGCCACCGCCTTTTTCACCATGGCCTCCGAGTCCAGAAAAATGGCGTGTTTGGTCACTTCGGCGCCGGCGCCCGAGGTGGTGGGAATCATGATGGTGGGTTTTCCCCTCCGGGAGACCTTTTCCCGTCCGAAATAATCGCGCACCTTTCCCGGATTGATCATCAGGGCCGAGGTCATCTTCGCAACATCCAGAATACTTCCGCCCCCCAAACCGACGATGACGTCAAAATGGCCTTCCCGGGCCATCCGGGAGGTTTCCTCCACGATGTGGGTGCCGGGCTCGGGCGTGTCCCTGCCCTGGACATTCACTTCAACATCCAGGGAAGATTCCTTCAGGGAGGCCAGGGCCTTATCCAGAATACCCGCCTTCCGGATCGATGGTCCGGTGATCAATAAAATCCGTTGCCCTTCCAACTTCCGGGCCTCCTTTCCCAGCATGGAAATGGCGCCGTTGCCGAAATGGATCGAGGGCGTTTTAAAGAGAAACTGCTGAAATATGGACATAATGCTCCTTTGCTGGCTGAGAGATGGTTTTTGCGGGCCGCAATATACCGGCGCAGCTTTGGCGTGTCAAGAAAAGAACCTAAAAAAATCTCCCCAAGGACCTCGACCGGACTGGCCGTGGCGATCAGGTTTCTCTTGATTTTTATGTGCGGTCCGAGATTTTGGTATCGTTGAGATAATCGTTCAGAACAAGAATCTTGATTTCCCCGAGTGCTTCGGAAAGAATCATATCCGCTCTTCCCTCGCCCGATTCACATAATCCTGGGCATCATCCCCTTCCCAGATCCCCTTTCCTGTTCCGTAAAGATCGTTCCAATTCAGGGCTATCCCCGATTTTGTCTGAACGGAGCGGACCCGTCTGGCAATGCGCTCAATCAAATGAATCTGCTCGGATATGGGCAAACTCATGATTTGGCTTTCTATCTTCTCTAAATTATTCGCGGTCCTCATAAAATCCTCCTCTTTGATCCCGGCAAAAGCGTGTTTCCATGATGCCAATATGGGGTTCAGGAAGCCATAAAGTCAAGAAATTTCGTTGAACATGAGAATGATACAATTTGTATAGTTATATAACATCAACTATGCTACGGCGCCTCCAGAAAGGGGAAGCTCACTGAGCCGAATTCTTCGGGCTTCATGACGGCCAGTTGATCGATGACCCGTTTGCGCATTTCGGCTGCGAAGATAACCAGGGAGCGGACTTTGGCGGCGTCCACCTTGTCAGCGGTCATGTTTGGATAAAGGAGTTTCAGCATTCCGGCAGCGGTCTTCTTGATCGCATCCTGGTTGCGGCTGGTCATGCCGCCGAAATCCGTGACGGCGGCCACATGGGTTTGGAAGTTCAGCCGCCGGAGTTCGGCAAATATCTCCGCCAGATAGTCGGTCAGAAACCCGTAGCCGTCGGCGTAGTTTTCGGGTCTGATCTTGGGCATCTCCCAGCCCGGCACATAGGCGTGAATGCGGTCCAGAAACGCCGCGTCCTGCAGCTCTTCAGGAAGGGGCGAAAAGAGATGTCGATAGTGGTCCTTCGGCGCCACCCTTTCCATGTCGGTGTCGATGTTGCCGCCGAGCACGATGGAACACTGGGCGGAGAACTCCTGATCCCCTCTGGTAAACTTGCCGGTCTGCATGTAGTCCTTGAGGACACTCACGCTGGCATCGGCGTCTTCAAAGCGGGTGTTGGCGATTTCATCGAAGAAAACGACATGCTTGAGCCCCAGGACGCCCAGCCGTCGCGTCCCTTTGTTGAAGAACAGGGTTGCCGGCGTGGTTTTGCCGCCGGAGATCACGAACGACCGGTTCGACGTGTTCCGGTAGGTGTAGGTCTTCCCCGTTTCCCTCGGCCCAAGTTCAATGGCGTTGTAGTTCGATTCCACAAACGGGACCAGGCGAAGCATCATGAGCATTTTTACCCGCTGCGTGAACCGGG
>Ga0210015_1004624_pt1 | contig 11569 bp, 9 predicted proteins | sample CryGeymeta201522_FD_185471 | JGI IMG/M metagenome (GOLD analysis project Ga0210015, IMG submission 185471) | Groundwater microbial communities from Crystal Geyser aquifers in Utah, USA - Crystal Geyser metaG 2015-22 (SPAdes) (version 2) | ecosystem: Environmental > Aquatic > Deep subsurface >... | reverse complement strand
AAGTCAGAGGATATAACCTCGTTCCCTCTCCGGCAGCTAAAATAAAACCCTTCATAGATTATAATTATATCACTATTTTTCTATTTGTAAATAGATTTCCCAGGCGGCCAATCATGGCGGGCAAAATTCTTTAGGATTTCATTTTATGCTCTGGCTAACCTTCGTTTTAGTTCTTCGATGGCTTTAATTGGGGTTGGGTCAACTTTATATTCCAGAGCTAACCAATAGGCAGTCCAAAAACCTAAAATGACGGTGGAGAAAATTTTTTCTAACATTGTTTTACCCTTCATATCAATAAATTCTACCTTTATTCCTTCTTCTTCTATTAAATCCTTGGCAATTTCCATTTGTTTTAAAATTCTGGGATGGGAATCTTCCGGGTCTCTCAAAATTATTACATAGAGTTTCTCATTCGGAATTTGCATTTCGTTTATTTTCCAAAAGCCAACTGTTTCATTGTGATTTAATTCTGGAAAATAATTACAAATAGCTAAAACCTTAGCAGTTTCATTTAAACTATTTTTCCAAATCCAACCAATTTCTCGAAACCTCCGGGAGGCATAAATAATTGGAATTTTTCCAAAAATTTTTTCAGCTAATTTTTTTCCTTGATTTTCAGGTACCTTCGCCCCGCTCCTGCGGGGCTCGGTTTTTAAAGAAGCCCCAATTTTCAAAATTTCCTCAGAAATTTCCGGGCCTAAAATATGGTGATTAACTAAAATTTGAACCAGGCTAGCTGTCATTTCTCCCAAAGCCAATCTCGGTGGGATTAGGGGAGGGGGAAGAAGGGAGCAGGGGACATCATATTTTTTAGAAAGCTTCCCCAATTTTCCGCCGGTAGTAATCGAAATCAATGGCAAATTACGCGATCTGGCTGTATTAAAAGAAGACAAAGTTTCTTCAGTATCTCCAGAATAAGAAATGCAGATTATTAAACTTTCATTTCCGGCCTGGGGAGGAAGACGATAGGATTTATAAGAAAAGACATCGAGAGGTCTTAGGGTGACTAAAATATCTCCTGGTAACCCCGATCCTCCCATTCCGCAAATAATGATATTCTCTGGCCATCTCGTTAAAACCCCCGGTTTCAAACTGACACCTTGGGCTGCTTCAATCCCAATTCTAAATTGTCTTGGAAAATCCAAGATAATTTGGCGCATATTGGACCTGTCAATTTTTTTTGTTACCATACTCTTTTTGTTTTGATATACCAATCTTCTATGCCCGAAAATCTTTTTGATGGATCAACAATCGTTTTGGTATTTATCCCTTTAATTTCTTTTGAAACTAAATAAAGATAATCTGGATTATAAAGGAATACCGCTGGCGCATCCTCAATTAAAATATCTTGGAATCCCTCTAATTTCTCTTTCCGAAGATTTTCATCCAAACTTTCTCGAACTTCTTCTAATAGTTTATCACATTTTTTGTTTTCATACATTGCTAAATTTAAACCGGGGTCTCTTTTTTGGGAGGAATGCCAGAAAGGAAAAGGGTCGGGGATAGCCCCTAAAACTTCACCAAATAAAAGCATTTCATAATCTCTCGGTCGAATTATTTCTTCGGGGAAATTAGTACTGTCAACGGTTTTAATTTCTACCCTCGCTCCCAGCGCCCCCCATTGACGCTGTAAAAGCTTAGCCACCTCTTTTAAGATAGGTTGATCTACTGTAGTTAAAGAGAATTCTAAAGGTATTATCTCCTCGGAACTCTTAAAACAGATTTCATTCAATTTTGTCCGAGTAGCTTTCAAAACATCGCCAGTCCCTTTTTCCAGACCTTGAGGTTCCAAAATTTCTTTTTTATATTTTTCCTGAAACCTGATTACCGCCTCTTTTGTTTTTTGGCCAAAATAACCTGTAATTTCTCCCTCAGGATAAATTTCCGAGTCTCGGGCTAAGCATTTTTGGAGTTCTTTCACTTCCGTGCCCTGGACACCTACTCTGAGATTACTCTTAAATTGGAAAGCTGGCTCCTTTTTAACAATTTTTACCAGTTTGCCATTTTCCGATTCAACAAATCCAGCATTTTTCAAAATTTCTTTAGCTTTTTCTAAATTGAATTCATAAGAGACGGTGGGTGGTCGGAGTCCGTAAATTTCTGGCAAAATCGGAGATTGCACAATCTTGCCCCTGTCTGCCAGAACTTCTCTCAGAATTTCTTCCTTATTTACCCCGTAGCTTAGGGCCTGTCTGACTTCTTTTTCTGAAAAAATTTTCGCAGGGGCCCTGCTTTCAGCAGGGAGGGTGGCGGGTGGGTTGTAGTCTGGATTAAAAAATATAGCAAAATATCTGGGCAGGGAAAGAGAGTAGACTACAACCCCCCCGCCACCCTCTAAGGTATTAGTAAAGTTTTTAATAGAAGTTAAGGAGAATCCCTTAATCTCTCCTTTTTTGTAACTCTTAATCAAATCTTCCTCATTTTTAAAGAAATAAAAAGCAACTTGGGAAAGATTAGGACCTTCCTTAAAATATTTTGGATTTCTAACCAAATCTAAAGAAATAATTTGACCCTGCTCGTTTTGGTTTAAATTTTTTAATTGAAAAGGACCTGAGCCAATTGGTTTTAAGTTTTGAATAGTTAAAAGAAAATTCTGGGGAGAGATATCCTTCCAGATGTGCTCGGGCATTATTTTCAGAGTACAATTTTCCAGAAAAACAGCCGAAGAACCTTTTAACCTAAAACGGAGGGCGTTTTCTGAGATTTTTTCCACTTCAACTCCTAACCAATTTACCCTTAAGGGACTTTTTATTTCCGGATTCTGGATTGTTTTAATGGTAAAAACCACATCATCGGCAGTTAAAGGTTTTCCGTCTGACCAAAGAAGATTTTCTTTTAAATAAAATTCGTAAACTTTCCCATCTTCCAAAATTTTATATTCCTTAGCTAAATCGGGGATAATTTTTCCTTCTCCGTCATATTTCATTAAACCTGAAAAGATGAGTTCAACCAAATCTCGGTCAACATCGGAAGCGACGTAAATAGGATTGATAAACCGCGGTGAACCTACTACTCCTTCAATATACTGCCCACCCTCAGCTGGCTGGATTTTGGTATTTTCAAAATAAAAATTAACGGTCAGGAAAAGAGACGAACTGGAAAATAGAAATAAAAAAACAAAAAAGACAACTCTCTCTTTTTTTGTCAGGATTTTAAAAAATTGCCACCACTGAGATTTAGAAGGCAACTTCATCGATTAAAAAACGAGATTTAATAGGGCCAAAATTACAAAAGCGGCTCCTAAAAAGTAAGTAGCCCAAAGAATCTTTTTCTGAATTCCTCTTCTGGTAGCATAAAATCCGCCCTCTCCACCGAAAGCCGACCCCAAAGCCGTTCCCCGCTGTTGGAAGAGAATGCAGATAATTAAAAAAACAGAAACTATAATTTGCAAAATAGGTAGAAATTTTTCCATAACTCTATTCTTCCAGAATCATTTCTCGGGTTTTCCTACTCCCAAATCCTAAAAGAAAACTTAAAACCCAGACAATGATGGTGAGCCAAAAAAGAGGAATAATTCCGGCGATAACTAACTCCGGGAAAAAGATATCAACAAGCCAAATCATTAACATGTTGATGATGAAACCAAACAAACCAAAAGTGAGAATTCTCAAAGGTAGAGTTACTATTTTAAAAATTGGCTTAATAAAGAAATTAACCAAACCTAAAATTATACCAATTAAAACTATAACCTGTAATTTCGCAGTTAATTTTATTCCTAAAAAAATAATTCCTTCTGGCGGAATTTCTACGCTCACCCCGGGTACAAAATTGATTCCCAAATAAATTCCTAAAATCCCAACCACAATTTGCCAAAATAATCTCTCCATACGTGTTTTTTAATAATACCAGAAACTTAATCTCCAAGCAAGCCCCGTAGTAGATTTTTGACAAGGTTTTCTTTCAGAAAACCTAGTCATCGCGTAGCGAGTCAAAAATTCACTACGGGGCAAGGTCCTTTTCCCTCAATTTTCTATGATAAGAAATGGCAAAGCGATGAGCTTCGTCTCTTAGCTGCAAAATCAAATTAAAAACCTCTCTCGGCAGACTTTTTAACAAAATTGGCTTTTTTCTTTCCTCAATAAATAATTCATTTTTCTTTTTAGCCAAAGCCATTACTTTTAGTTTACCAACACCCGGAGTTGGTAAGGTAGAAAGGGCGACATTAAGTTGCGCGATGCCGCCGTCAATTAAAATTAAATCTGGAAATCCCCATTCTGGATGATTCAACCTTCTAGTTAGGCATTCTTTAATCATGGCTACATCATTTGGCTTCCCAGCCACTTTAATCTTAAATTTTCGATAAAAATTCTTATCAGGAAGACCATTAATAAAAGTTACCATGGAACCGGTAGCCTCCTGCCCCTGGATATTAGAAACATCGTAGGCCTCAATTCGGGAAATTTTATCTTTAATTTTTAATAATTTTTTTAATTGTTCTTCAATTTGGTACCATAGGGCGAAGAAAATAGATTTTCTTCTTCTCCCTTCGCTGTTGCTCGGGAGACTAATTTGTGGTCCTGTTATTTCTTTGAAGATTTTAGCATGAGCCAAAACTTTTTCTAAAGATTTAATTTGGTCTCTAATTTTTGCCGCCCTTTCAAAATCTTGCGAAGCAGACATTTTTTTCATCTCTTTTTTCAAATTTCTTAAAACCCGAGATTTCCTTCCCTTAATTATTTCAAAGAGAGAATTGGCATTCGTTTGAATTTCCCGTTTAATTTTTTCTTTAATTTCCGGAACTTCTAAAATTTTAGACCTCAAAAGACAAGGAGCTGGGCAGTAACCTAAATGGTACCAGAGACAAGCCCGTTTTGGTATGACCCGGCAAGACCTGTAAGGAAAAACCCTTCTTAAAACTTTTAAAGTTTCTTTTAGGGCTTTTCCATCAACAAAAGGACCAACATAATTAGGTTTTAGTTTCATTTGGTGTGTCCAGAAAACTTGTGGAAAGTCCTCTCTAGTTATGCCGACAAAAAAATAATTTTTATCATCTCTCCAGACAACATTGTATTTTGGCTGATACTTTTTAATTAAATTCGCCTCTAAAATCAAAGCCTCAATTTCCGAGTCGGTTTTAATAAAGGCCACTTTTGTAGCTAATCTAATCAGATCCTTGTGCTGTTTTACTCTTTCTCTGATATTTGCTGCCTTGCCAATGTACAAAATTTTTCTGCCATCTCTAAAACAGTAAACTCCGCTATTTTTTGGCAACTTTTCAATTTTCTTTTTTGGAATAAATCTAAATTCACTCATTGTTCTTCCTCCGTCGCAATTTCGGGCTGAAAATAATTATTAATTTCAATTTTTTCCGGAATTACCTCCTTTATTTTACCATTTTTAATTAAGATTTTAACCATTTGACCTTGTTGAGTTTCTTCAGAAAAGCTTTGGTCAAAAACAAAATTTCCTAAGCTGTAAAAAATATAGCCACTCTGGTATTGCTCACTTTTTTGGATAACGTGGGGATGATGGCCAATCACTATGTCAGCTCCGGCCTCAATTGCTGCTTTAGAAAATTCAATTTGAAACTGAGTTGGTTCTGATAAATATTCTTCGCCAGAATGAAAAGAAACAATTAAAATATCAACCTTTTCTTTTACGGCCTTAATATCATTTTTAATTCTAGGGGCCCATTCCGAACGAAGTGAGGAATGGGAGGACGTGGTGGGCGGGTTGTAGTCTATATCTTCTTCCGAAATCCAGGCCATACCGGAATTTTCTCCTACCGCTTTCCAAGTTTCGGGTCCTAAATTAGTATAAGCCAAAAAACCAATCTTTGTTCCCTCAATTTCCTTAATGACGGGAGTGGATTCCCCGTAGGCTTCTCCTTCATTAAATCCGGCTCCAACATAATCTATGCCTGCTGTTTTTAATCTCAAAAAAGTATCCTCTAAGGCTTCCCGGCCATAATCAAATACATGATTGTTGGCTAAAGATATTACATCAAAACCAGCAAAAGTTAATCCTTCAATTGTCTTTGGGTCATTTCGAAAAGAATAAATACTGCCCACTTTAATTCCTTTATCCGAAATCGGCCCCTCCAAATTTCCAAAAAGGAGATTTACTCCTTTTAGGTCCTCAGCGATTTTCAAAAAAGGAAATCTAAAATCGCCATCCCCCTCATTTTTAATCATATATTCCACCCCCCGATTGAGCATCGTATCGCCAACCAGAACCACGGAAACTGTTTTCTTTTCAGGCAATGTAATCTCTGAACTATAACTGATTGATTTCGTCAATCCCTCAATTGTTAGAAGGAGGGTGAGGCCGGTGAGAACGGTGAGAGCGATTAAAATTAACCAGGGGAAAAACCTTTTCATACCTTTATTTTACTCTCTCTTGAAAGATTCGGAAATTTGGAGTATAATTGACCACATGGCCGGAGACTCCATCAAAATTCGGGGGGCGAGGGTTCATAATTTAAAGAATATAAATCTTGATATCCCTAAGAATAAACTGGTGGTTATTACCGGGATTTCGGGTTCGGGAAAATCGTCTTTGGCTTTTGATACTTTGTATGCCGAAGGGCAAAGAAGATATGTTGAGTCATTATCAGCCTATGCCAGGCAATTTTTGGGAGTGATGGATAAACCAGACGTTGATAAAATTGAGGGAATATCTCCAGCTATTTCCATTGACCAAAGAAAGGCAGCTCATAATCCCCGCTCCACTGTTGGCACCATAACGGAGATCTACGATTATCTCCGTCTTTTATTTGCCAGGGTGGGAAAGCCCCACTGCCCAAAGTGCGGAAAGGAAGTTTCTCGACAGACTATCGATCAAATAACCGAACAGATTCTAAAACTTAAAAGAGGTAGCGAGATCACTATTTTAGGCCCGGTTATTCGAGGCAAAAAAGGAGAGCATCACGGAGTTTTAGAAGAGATTCAGAGAGCCGGATTTATTAGAGTGAGAATTGACGGAATAATTTATAGAATCGAGGAAGCCCTGGAATTAAAGCTGGCTAGATACAAAAAACATAATATTGAAGTGGTGGTTGATAGACTGATTTTGGACTCCAACCCACCCTCCACCCAGGATTTAGATAAATCGAGATTAGTTGATTCATTAGAAACCGCTTTGAAGCTGGGAAAAGGGATCGTTCTCATACAAAATACTAAATACAAAATACGAAATACAAAAACTAAATCTTCAGATTTAGTTTTCAGTGAGCATTTTGCCTGCGAGGAATGCGAGATTTCTTTACCAGAGTTAGAACCCCGACTTTTCTCTTTTAATTCTCCTTTTGGCGCCTGTCCTTCTTGTCAGGGTTTGGGAGAAAAATTAGAAGTTGATCCAAAATTAGTCATTCCCAACCCAAATTTATCAATAGCTGAAGGAACGATTTTCCCCTGGGCTCATGCTTCTCATAAGGTTGGAAGGCAAGGATTTTTCTGGTATCAATTGGAGGAACTTTCGGAAAGAGAAAACATTGATTTATATACTCCAATCAAAAATTTACCAAAGGAAAAAATTAATTTAATTTTATATGGTTCTTCTGGTTTTGGAGGGGTAATCCCTTCCCTAGAGAGGAGATATCATGTAACAGATTCAGAATATACCAGGCAAGAGATTGAGCAATACATGATTGAAAAGAAATGCGAAGTTTGCAAGGGGAAAAGATTAAAACCAGAAGTCCTGTCTGTAACCATGGCTGGGAAATCAATTGATGATGTGGTAACAGTAAGTGTCGATAAGGTTCAGCAATTTTTTCAAAATTTACTAAAACCTAAAACCTATAACCTAAAACCCGATGAACTTAAAATTAGCCAGCCGATAATTAAAGAGATTATTAACCGATTGCAATTTCTGATTGATGTTGGTTTAAATTATTTAACCCTGGATAGGAAAGCAGCGACTTTGGCCGGGGGAGAAGAACAAAGAATTCGCTTAGCTACTCAAATTGGCTCAAAATTAACTGGGGTTTTATATATTTTAGATGAGCCATCAGTTGGCTTGCATAGCAGAGACCAGGGGAGGTTAATTGAAACCTTAAAAAAATTAAGAGATTTGGGTAATACTGTGGTTTTGTGTGAACATGACGCCCAAACCATTAGAAATGCCGATTGGATAATTGATATTGGACCGGGAGCTGGGAAGCATGGTGGGAAAATAATTTTTCAAGGAACACCAAAAGAACTCTTAAAATCTCATATCCTTACTGGAGATTATTTATCGGGAAGAAAAAAAGTAGAGATAAATGTTAGAGGTTCGAAGTTAGAGGTTAGAAGTGATAGAAGAACATCCAACATCCAACATCCAACATCAAACTTTTTAATAATTAAAGGCGCTAAAGAACACAATTTAAAAAATATTGATGTCAAAATTCCTTTGGGGAAATTTGTTTGCATTACCGGGGTTTCGGGCTCTGGAAAGAGTAGTTTGATGAATGATATTTTGGCTCGGGCTTTGATGAGAAAGTTTTACAAATCTAAAGAGGAACCGGGGAAGCACGAAGCCATTTTGGGTTGCGAGCATTTAAATAAAGTCGCCCTGGTTGACCAGTCGCCAATCGGCAGGACCCCGAGATCTAATCCAGTTACTTACACCGGCGCCTTCTCTTTTATTCGAGACTTATTTTCAAAAACTAAGGAAGCCAGAATTCGGGGTTATCGGCCGGGACGATTTTCTTTTAATGTTAAAGGAGGTAGATGCGAAGCTTGCGGGGGTCAAGGAGTGAAAAAAATTGAAATGTATTTTTTACCCGATGTTTATGTTCAATGTTCAGAATGCAAAGGAAAAAGATTTAACCGGGAAACCCTAATTGTTGAATACCGCGGGAAAAATATTGCCGATGTTTTGGAAATGACGGTTGAGGAAGCTCTGGAATTTTTCAAAAATATTCCCGGTCTTTTTCAAAAATTAAAAACCTTAAATGATGTTGGCTTAGGTTATATTGGACTGGGTCAACCTGCTCCTTCTTTATCTGGCGGCGAAGCTCAAAGAGTAAAATTAGCCACCGAGCTTTCCAAAAAAGCCACCGGCAAAAGTTTATACATTTTAGATGAGCCAACCACCGGCTTACACCCTCACGATATTAAAAAATTAGTTTGGGTTTTAAGGAGTTTGGTAGAAAAGGGGAATACAGTGCTTATGTGTGAACATAATTTAGATTGTATAAAAAATTCAGATTTTATAATCGATTTGGGCCCCGAAGGTGGAGACGAGGGGGGATATATTGTGGCTACAGGTGCGCCATTTGAAATTTCAAAAAACAAAAAAAGTTACACCGGAAAATATTTGAAATCAGTTTTAAAGACTTGACAAAAATTTTTGGCCAATTAATATTAAAAGATAGAAATTAGCACTCAAAGGTCACGTTTGCTAACCCGCTAAACAAAATGAAAATAAAACCATTATCAGACTATATTCTCATTGAGCCAATAAAAGAGGAAGAAAAAACTAAGACCGGAATTTTACTGCCGGAAACAGCTGAAAAAGAAAGACCAGAGCAAGGCAAAGTTATTGCCGTTGGTCCCGGTAAAAAAGACAAAACCGGAAAATTTATTCCCCTGGAAGTCAAGGTTGGTCAAAAAGTTTTGTTTACAAAATATGGCCCAAACGAAATCAAGGTCGATGACAAAGAATATTTAATAGCAAAAGAAGAAGATATTTTAGCGATTATTGAATAACCATGCCAAAGCAAATACTTTTTAGTGAAGCGGCTAGAAAAAAATTAAAGGTTGGCATTGATAAACTCATTAACGCCGTCAAAGTTACTTTAGGGCCAAAAGCCAGGCACGTGGTTTTAGACAAAGGATTTGGAGCACCGGAAATTTCCGATGATGGAGTGGGTATTGCTAAAGAAATTGAACTAAAAGACAAAATTGAAAATTTGGGGGTTGAAATCTTGAAAGAAGTGGCTGAAAAAACTTCAGATATTGCCGGGGATGGAACCACTACCGCGATGATGTTAACTCAGGCCATTACCGCTGAAGGCCTGAAAAATGTGGCGGCCGGAGCTCATCCCTTGGCAATAAAGCGAGGAATTCAAAAAGGGGTGAAAGGGGTGGTTGCTTTTTTGAAAAAAGAATCCAAACCAATTTCCAAAAAAGAAGAAATTGCCCAAGTGGCAACTATTGCTGCTTTGGACCCAGAAATTGGTGAGCTTATTGCTGATGTTTTTTCTGAGGTGGGTAAGGATGGAGTCATCACGGTTGAGGAATCAAAGAAATTTGGCTTAGAAAGAGAAATTGTTAAGGGTCTCCAGTTTGATAGGGGATATATTTCACCCTATATGATTACCAATTTAGAAAGAATGGAAGCAGTTTTGGAGGAATCCTACATTTTAGTTACTGATAAAAAAATCTCGGCCCTGACTGAAATTTTGCCAGTGATGGAGAAGGTAGCCCAAACTGGGAAAAAAGAATTGGTCATTATTGCTGAAGAAGTTGAAGGCGATGCCTTAGCTACTTTGGTAGTTAATAAATTAAGAGGAATCTTTAATACTCTGGCGGTCAAGGCCCCCGGTTTTGGTGAGAGAAAAAAAGAAATGCTTCAGGATATTGCCGTAGTGACCGGAGCCCAGGTGATTTCTGAAGAATTGGGATTGAAATTAGAAAACATTACCTCGGCCCAATTAGGAAAAGCCAGAAAAGTCATTTCCGAGAAAGAGAAAACCACCATTATTGAAGGCGGAGGAAAAAAAGAAGATATCGAGGCCAGAATCAAACAAATTAAAAATGAATTGAAAACCACTGAATCAGAGTTTGATAAAGAAAAACTTCAAGAAAGGTTAGCCAAATTAGCCGGGGGAGTGGCGGTAATCAAAGTTGGGGCTGCCACTGAAATTGAACAAAAGGCCAGGCAGAAAAAAACTGAAAATGCCTTAAATGCCACTCGGGCGGCAATCGAAGAAGGAGTCTTAGCTGGTGGAGGGGTGGCTTTACTGAGATCAATTCCGGCTTTAGAGAAATTGGAAGGAGAATTAGAAGAAGATGAAAAAACCGGTCTGAGAATTTTGAAAAAGAGTCTTGAGATACCGATTAGGCAGATTGCCGAAAATGCCGGCATGGATGGAGCAATTGTTGTTGAAGAAGTTAGAAAACATCAGGGAGGGTTTGGTTTTAATGCTCAGAAAATGGTTTATGAAGATTTAATTTTAGCTGGAATTGTTGACCCAACAAAAGTAGTCAGAGCAGCTTTGGAAAATGCGGCATCGGCTGCCTCGATGATTTTAACGACCGAAGCGGTGGTGGCTGAGGAACCGGAAGAAAAGAAAGAAAGAGGCAGCCTTCCCCCAATGACAGAGGAATATTAAATCCCCAATTCTATTGATTTCCTAAACCGATAGATTGGCGCCCCGGCCGCGGCCGGGGCGCTTCTGTTGTTAAAAAGCAAAATTTATAGTAAAATTTGAACAGGGATAGAAATAAGGAAGGGTGCAGGAGCGGTTTAACTGGTACGCCTGGAGAGCGTATATACCGAAAGGTATCGCGAGTTCGAATCTCGCCCCTTCCGCCTACACTTTCAGATACGAACTCTCTTTGTTGAGGGGGGAACGAGCTTGTCTCGTTCCTGCCAGAAAATTTTGCCCTGCCTTGCGAAAGCAAGGCAGGGTTTTCTTTGC
>Ga0210015_1004615_pt1 | contig 11578 bp, 9 predicted proteins | sample CryGeymeta201522_FD_185471 | JGI IMG/M metagenome (GOLD analysis project Ga0210015, IMG submission 185471) | Groundwater microbial communities from Crystal Geyser aquifers in Utah, USA - Crystal Geyser metaG 2015-22 (SPAdes) (version 2) | ecosystem: Environmental > Aquatic > Deep subsurface >... | reverse complement strand
CAAAATCGCGGCCTAAAAGATTCACAGTGTCGGGATGGGCCGGCAAACAACCTTTTCCACCACAGTATTTGCTCAAAGTGGTTTCGGGAACCGGCTGCTTGTGTATATCTTTTACATTTTGAGGCCAGTAACCGGCATTGGGGCGAAAACTTTTCACAAATTGATACGGCCCGGTTACATTATCGCTTACAGCAACTCCGGCTCGGGAAGCCTCGTAACCCTTTCCTTTTAGTTCTAAATGAAACCATAAGACGAATTTTTTGGTTTGCGGGTTGTAAATTACCTTTGGACGTTCCAAAACACAACCTTCAGTAATATCGCTAAGCGTGTCGTTTTTCACCACTTCAAGCGCGATACCCTCGTCGGTCCAGTCGGCCAGGTTTTTTGAAGAGTAGCAATGCACTCCAACCCATGCTTTATTGCCCTTCTCCCCTTCGATTTTATGTTCGCCAAACCAGTAATATTTTCCGTTATGAAAAAGAATCCCGCCACCGTGAGCGTTGATGTGAACTCCGTTATTGTCGGGCCAGATTTCGCCGGGTTTAATGGTTTTGTTTGGCTGGTTGCACGATACAAGCGTGAAAATTGCAACACAAAAAAGCAAAAGGTTAGTTTTCATCGATGTTTTTTTAAAATTAGTTTTTATTCATTTTAACTTTTTATCAGTTAAATGCTAAAGCCACGTTATGTATTCTAAGTTTGAATCCGAAAGCTAAAGCATTGGGTTAAAATCCAAAAATGAACAACACTGAACTTTGAACTCTAAACTCTAAACTCCAATCTTTGAACTCTTACTCCTTCCACGGCCATTTTACACAATCCTTAATTTCGGGGAAAAGCACAAAATCGGCTTTCCCTTTCATAGCAAGGGTTTTCACATTGTATCCTTTTAGCAGTTCGAGTGCGGCGTTCATTGTTTTGCCCGATACCGAAACATCATCTACCAGTAAAATTCGTTTCCCTTCGAGGCTCCACAACGGTTTGTGCAATACTTTGGGTTCGTTGAAACGCGGGTTATTTTTTTCGTCGCGGTAATTCAGTGTTATTATTTCTAAATCGGCATTTAAATAAAAGGCCACAAAAGTTGCCGGTGGCACCCCGCCCGACCCAATACCAATGACCAAATCAATTTCAGGTAAATACATCTGTTTTAACCGTTCTGAAATTTCTTTAAACGAAAGTGGAACCATGTTTTGAATATTAGAATGTTGGAATAATAAAATATCAGAATGCAAGGATAAGAGAAATCATGGATTTGTGCAATTTCAGGTTTAAGAAAAACTTTCGGTGTTGGTGTTTTCATAAACCGGAATTTCAACATAAAAAGTAGTCCCTTTTTCCAAATCAGTTTCGAACCAAACACGGCCCGAAAAATTTTCGACAATGTTTTTTACAATGGCCAAACCGAGGCCCATTCCACTGGTTTTGGTGGTAAAACTGGGACTAAACAATTTGTCGCGCAATTCAACCGGAATTCCTTGTCCATCGTCGGAAACTACAATAACCGCTTTATGTTCGCGACGGTTAAGCGAGATTTCGATTTTACCTTTCCTGTTTTCGGGGATTGATTGTATTGCATTTTTCACCAGATTGATTATGGCACGCGAAAGCTGCTCGCGATCGGCATTTACTTTAATGTCTTCGAATCCTTTGTAATTAAATTCGATGGCGGCCCGTTCATCGGTTTCAAACAAACCAATTACTTTTTTCATTTGAGCGACAAGTTCAAAAACCTGATTTCTCGCATTCGGAATCTGTGCAAAATTCGAGAACTCGGTGGCAATATTCGATAGGTTGTCGATTTGCTCGATTAAAATTGCAGTTACCCTTTCAATATGTTCGTCGTATTCTTTTCCTTTTTTCTTTGCTCGCTGCAAATATTGGATATTCAACTTCATCGGGGTAAGCGGATTTTTAATTTCGTGGGCAACCTGCTTGGCCATTTCGCGCCATGCCGATTCGCGCTCCGACCGTGCTAAAAGTTCGGCGCTGACGGCGAGTTCCTCAACTTTTTTGTTGTACTCTTTTACCAGACTGCCAATTTCGTCGTTACGCCGGTAATAAATCGGTTCGTTGTGTTTTCCCAACTGCATTTTTTGCAAATTTTCCTGAATAACCACCAGCGGACGTGTAATTTCGTTGGCAATAAATACGGCGAGAACAATACTCGCCAAAAGCAGTAACACATACAAATTGATAAATGCCACAATAAAAGTTGAAATTTCCTGGCTGTATTTGTCCTGGGTAATAAAATACGGCAAATTGATGGCGCCCAGAATTTGTCCACGGTTATTGATAATTGGTTTATAAACTGATAAATACGATAATTCGCCAATTTTTTCGGGTTGAAAATAACTTTCGTACTGGTAGTTTTGATAGATTTCGTAGAATGCATTAGAATTCATTCGTGCGGAAACCAAACCCCGCTGAAAAATCTCTACGCGCGATGAAGCGAGTAAATTACCATCAATGCCGTAAATATTGATGTCGGTGCGGAAAATATTCGAAAGTTTTGTCAATTCCCTGTAAAGCCATTCAATCAATTGAGGTGTAATTTCATCTTTATCTTCAAGCCGCATATCAATTTCTTCGGCAATCGACTTCATTTTTTCGTCCAGGTCGTTCCGGTGTTTCGATTTGTACTCTTCAACATTATACAAAATAGTAGCCAATGCAACCAGCAGCAATGAAATAAAAACGATGGAAATGATGGCTGCCTGAATTTTAAATTTCAAATCGATAACAATTTTGCGGGGACTTAATTTCCGCGTTCCGATAAACTGCAAAATAATAACCATAATAAAATAAAACACAAACAGATATGGGAACGAAATCAGGTAATCGACAAAAGAGAAAAGTTGCCGCGAAACAATTACATAGTTATTTTCGCGCGTGTGATAAATCAGGTGTTCGAAGCCGTCCCATTTTCGGGCTGTGAACTCGTTATCATCGGGCTGATAAGTATCGATGTAATAGTTATAGTTAAAATCGCCAAACTTGTCGGTTAATTCTCCACCATAATATTTTGCATAACTAAATTTCCGATAGTTTTCAGACCGGGTAATCGATTTGTCTATCAGTAACTCCGGAAACCCAATTCCTTCAAAAAGTAAATCCGAATCCAAATCAATGTAAATTATTACTCCATCAGGGTTTTGCGGCATCGGAAATCGAAGTTTCCCGGTGTACGAAATGCGCCCGTTCATGTTGTCCATAAAGTAAAAACCCGTACCCGGAATATTCACGCCCATATCTTCAATCAGCGCATCCATAAACGAAACACATGGCACCGATCTGCTGTCGGGTTGAATCACCAAACTGTCGTTAAACCCACAAACATACATTTCGAAAATATACTTTCTGAAATACCCGCTGAAATAGACCCTTTCAATATATTCGCGTAAATCTTCCTTTTGAATAAGCAAACTTACAACTGCAGGGTCGTTGTGCATTTGTTTTTCAATTTTTGTCAGAAATTCCTCCGCCGCAGGGTCGCGCTCGGCAACCAGTGTTACGGCAAACAATTTTTGACTCTCCTTTTCTTTGTGATTAACAATTTGATAAAAAACGGCTAATGAATATATCGAGGCCAGTGTTACGAAAAGAATAAGGTAACTCAATGAAAATTTCCGAATATATTTTTTACTGAAAAGCGAAGCCAAAACTGCCGACAGCACAAAAAACAATAAAACAAAGTACGATATCTTCTGAATAGCAATGAGTTGTACCACACCTAAAAAAAGTGCAATCCCGGCAATAAGTATTGTTAATTGCAGCGAAGTAAAATCCTTGCATGCCTCATCAATGTTTTTGATAAGGAAAAAAAGGACGGCAAACAAAATTAAACCCACAGATAAAATGCCGACAATACTTTGTGTAGTAATGCCAATTATTTTATTCAGCGAAAAGGAGATAGTGGAATTGTAGATTAAAATTTCGATAAAATAATTGGTAAGTAAAAATAAACTGCCTGCAAATAACATTAATAAAGCAACAATTGCTTTTCTGGACAAAAGTGATTCTGAATGTAATTTTTCAATTTCAGTGTCAACGGTAAAATTATACATCCAGAAAGTGAAGAAAATTATGATTAAAGAATAATCTCCCAGCGATGGCAACCAGTTGTTTAATGCAAAAACTTCAGGACCAAAAAAAGGCAGGTGCAATAATAATGCTGGTATTTTAAACATGAGGTGTAACCAGAAAACGATAAAAAGAGCCGCACCCAGACTTAATAGACGGAGAAAAAAGTTGGCCTCCGATTCCAAAAACTCCTTTCTAAAATAAAACAACAGGATAATTAATCCCAGAAAATAGATAATGCCCGGAAGATAAAGTTGGTTTTCGGTACAAAGAAACTGGCCTGTGGCATTGACCGAAAAAAGAAATTCCCCTTTGTTGTTTACAATCGGATACAAAGTTTTGTGTTCTTTTTCGACCAACTGAAATTCATCGGGCAGTTGATATGTTTTAAAGAATTCGTTTTTAAGGTACTTATTCTGATGTTCGTAATTGTATTTTATCAGATGCAGACCAATAATTTCATTCTCTCCGGCAATTTTATGCCTTGCAAGATAAAACCCGTTGGGCAACTGAATAAACCCTTCTTTTTTCTTGAACTCGCGGATTGAACTGTAAAACGAAACCGACCTGTCGGACCAATATCGCAACACTCCCTCCCGATAAACCAAATATGCAAAACCGGTTTCTTCGATTAATCCTGTATTAGTTTTTAATCCTTCGAAATAACCGTTGTCGAAATTTTTATCAGAAACAATACCGGCAATTTTTTCTATTTGCGTATTTAGCTCCTTTTCGTGGGTTAAAAGCTGTTCCTGGAAATCCTGAATCAAGTGAATTTCGGGATGTTTTTTTAATAATCCATTTTCAATAATTCCAGCCGCTGTAAAAAAACAGATGGCAAAAATCAGGTAACTGTATTTATTTAATTTCAGCAGCATAATTTAATCGTGGTGATATGGTTCGCCTTTTATAATGGTAAATACACGGTAAATTTGCTCAACGCACATCAATCGTACCATTTGGTGCGAAAATGTACTTGCCGATAAAGAAATTTTCGAATTTGCCGCTTCGTACACATGCTTTGAAAATCCGTAAGGTCCCCCAACGGCCAAAACAAGCTCTTTTAATCCGCTTGCCATTTTCTTTTCCAAAAAACCTGCAAATTCTCTCGATGTAAACATTTTTCCCTTTTCATCGAATAAATGTAACTCTTTCCCCGAAAAACTTTTGGCAAGAATAAGTTCCCCTTCCATTTGCTTCTGCTGTTCAATTCCCAAGTTTTTACTTTTTTTGATGTCGGGAATTACTTCAATTTCAAAATTAATATAATGGTTTAAACGTTTTACATAATCACTAATTCCTTCAGCCAACCAAGTTGAATCGGTTTTCCCAATAACCAATAAAGTAATCTTCATGCCAGATTTTGAATTTTAATTTTATAAATTTACACTAAAAACAGGCGCTAAAAATAAATTAGCACAATTTTTGAAGTATAAATGGTTGATTTTTGAAACAGAAACAAAAAATATGTCAGCATTAAAAAAACTAGCAATTCCGCTTTTGTTATTATCGGGGCTTATCATTTTTTCAAACCAGCTAAAAGCACAGGTTCCCGACGAGATTATTCAGAGTTTAAAATCGGGAGATTCAAAAACACTTTCGGCTTATTTTAACCAGAATGTTGAATTAGTTGTACTGGAAAACGACAATGTTTACAGCAAAGCACAGGCACAGCAAATTGTAAATAAGTTTTTTAGCGCTAATCCGCCTGAAAGTTTCACTGTTATTCACCAGGGCGGTAAAGAAGGCGCCCAATATGTGATAGGCAATTTGGTGACTGGAAAGGGAACCTATCGGGTTTATTTTCTGCTGAAAAAAAGCGGCGGGAAGGATTACATTCACCAGTTGAGAATTGAAGCTCAGTAATTCCGAATGAAAAGATGGACAAATACATCAACCATCTGATTAAACTTGGAGAAAAAATTGCCGAATGGGCAAAAAAAATTTCACTTCCGTTTTTTGAAGGGGTTCCGGTTTATGATGTTGCCCTTTTTTTCTGGCACAGTATTATTAACGGGTCAATTACAACAAGGGCATCGGCTATTGCATTCTCTTTTTTTATTGCATTTTTCCCTTTTTTAATATTTCTGTTCACTTTAATTCCTTACATCCCCATCCAAAATTTCCAGTTTGAACTGTTGACCCTGATTGAAGATTTAGTGCCACACAGCGCATACATAACCATTGAAACCACGGTTAAAGATATTATTCTTCAACCTAGGGGCGATTTGCTTTCGTTTGGTTTTTTAGCCGCATTAATATTTGCAACAAACGGACTTGCTTCGATGATGAGCGCTTTTGACGCCACCATTCATACCATTTATCGTCGTTCGTGGATTAGCCAGCGAATCACAGCAGTTTATCTTTTAATCATTCTGTCGGTAATGCTCACCATTGTGATTGGGTTGCTTGCCAGCGGACAGATTTTTATTCAATACCTGCAAAACAACCAGATTCTAAAAGACAATTTTATCATTTTCCTGATTGTGTTCGGGAAATGGATCGTTATTTTGGCGCTTCTTTTCTTTACTTTTTCGTTTTTGTATTATATGGCGCCAGCAAAAAAAACCAAATGGCGCTTCATATCGGCTGGTGGAACACTTTCAACCATATTAAGTGTGTTAACCATTTTTGGATTTACCTTATATATCAATAAATTTAACCAGTACAATAAACTGTACGGTTCAATTGGAACCCTTTTAATTATTCTGCTGTTGATGTATGTAATGTCGCTGATTCTTTTAATTGGATTTGAACTGAATGCCAGCATCCATCAGGCAAAAAAAACAAAGAGGGGAAAAACTTTTAGAGTGGAAATTTAGTTGCAGATTAAAAAGGAGGAGTGAAATATTTACTTCCCCTGTCTGAAAAGCAATTCCTTCTCGCTCTTCGATAAACTGTCGTAACCCGATTTGGCAATCTTTTCCAGAATTCTGTTGATTTCTTCCTGTTCCGCTTTTTTCAACCGATTGTATTCGTAATCATCGCGCGGGGTTTGTTTAAAAGTAACTTTCAGGGTATTTTTTGGTTTGAATAAGTTTTGAATTGAAATGGACATTTTATCTATAAACCTCACCAGTCCATCTCCCCATTCTTTTCCTTTCCGAAGCTGAGAAATATAAAACCAGCCCCAGGCAGCGCCACCCAAATGAGCAATATTACCGCCGGGATTTGTAGCCGAGATTCCGATTACAGAAAGCAAAACGTAAAACAAAGCCACATATTTAAGCTGAAAACTACCGATGAAAGACAAATGGATTTCGTTGTTAGGGTCGTAAACGGCGATGGCCACCAAAATGGCAAAAACCGAAGCCGAAGCGCCTAAAAGCAAGCCGTTTACCGATTCAAAAACCGGAAAAAAGTTGTAAGAGATCACATAAAAAAGCGCGCCTGAAAGTCCACCCAGCAGATAAACTCCAAGCAGTTTATCCCCTTCCAACCGGTACAAAAAAAGTTTTCCAAACCAGTATAATCCCAAAATATTAAACAAAAGATGAATAAAACCAGTGTGCAAAAACATGTATGTAACCGGGGTCCATGGTCTTTTAATCAGTTCAGAAATATTCGATGGCACCGAGAGCCAATCGGGAATTACATTGATTTGTCCGGATAAAAATAAAACGACCCCAATAATTTGCACCAACAGAAATACACCCAAATTAATGTATATCAACCTGGTTAAAGCCGAACCATGTTTAAAGGTGCGTTTTATGTCTGAAAAAATATCCATTTTCAATAAAACCGCTTCGAATTTTTATTCCAGTATTTAATCATAATATAGCCAAACAGCATACCTCCCAGGTGTGCAAAATGGGCAATATTACTTCCTGATTGAGAAAAACCGAGATACAATTCGAGTACACCATACCCAATTACAAAATACTTTGCTTTAATTGGAATTGGCGGAAAAAGCAACATCAACTGGGTATTTGGAAATAGCATCCCAAACCCAAGCAGTATTCCAAACACTGCACCGGAAGCTCCGACCGTTGGTGTATTTAAGGCCAGGTTTAGTTTACTTAACAAAGGGTCGGAGAAATTTTTCCCCTCAGCCCAAATGCCGTAGCCAACTTCCTTTACATATTCAATCTGATCGGGTGTTAATTCTGAAGCAACACGGTAATACTCGAAAAAATTAACCGCTGTGTGAAGCGCTGCCGCGCCAATTCCGGTGACTAAGTAGAAAGTTAAAAACCGTTTTGGCCCCCAAACACTTTCCAATACCCGCCCAAACATGTAAAGCGCAAACATGTTAAAGAAAAGATGTGTCAGGCCGCCGTGCATAAACATGTGGGTAAAAATCTGGTGTAGCCTGAATTTTTCGGAAAGTGGGAAATGCAGCCCCAAATGGGTGTAAAGATTAATTCCCATCTTTTCCAGAACAAATGTGGCCAAAAGCATCAGCACATTTACAATTATCAGATTTTTAACTACAACAGGAACAGTACTAAATGGAGACCTGTAATTCATAATATTTATTTTTTGCGGTCATCATAACAATAGCCAGACCAGTTTTCAACCGGCTCAATATAACGACATAATGTCATTTATTGAAACTTTTTTCGATATCCGTGATCGGAATAATGGTTAACACCTTTTTTCCATCGGGTGAAAAATTGGGTGTTGCACAGGCAAAAAGCTGGTCGATTAAATGGTCGATTTCTTCCTGCTTTAAGTCATTTCCATAATCGAGCGAAGAAGCTTTGGCCAGCGAAATTGCAATTTGCTCCTTTGCCTTCGAACGGGCATCAACCGGCGAGTTTTTATACTCCTCAAGCAATTTTTCAACAATCAGTTCAGGCGACGAAACATCCAAAACACCTGGTGTTCCGCTGATGATAAACGTATTCTTTCCAAACCCGCGAATATCGAATCCGAGTGATAACAACTCCGGAAGAATATTTTGCAGAATTGCAGCATCCGCCGGGTTCAGTTCAATGGTTTGCGGAAATAACAACTGCTGGCTGGCAACTGAATCTGATTTCAGCACGTCCATAAATCTTTCAAACAAAATCCGCTCGTGCGCCCGTTTTTGGTCAATTATCATCAATCCCGATTTTACCGGGGTCAGGATATATTTTTGTTTTAACTGTAAAGTTTTTTTGCCCGAAAACTGTCCGACTGGCAGCGGAAAAGGTTCTTCCTTTTTTGAATCCGTTTCATTAACCGGTTTAAGTTTTAATTGTGTTCCGTTATATAAATCTTCCCAACGTTCCAGATTCTTCTTCTCCGGTTGAACCCTGCCCAAATTCCCCATCGAAAAAGTTTTCGCAGTGTCAAAGGGATTATATTCAGGATTGATTTGAATTTCGGGAAACTGAATATGGTCTGATGATTTTGAAGGCACGGGAATATCAATATTTCCACTTTGGTCAAAATCGATGGAAGGCACAACATTGTATTTTCCCAACGACTCGCGAACCGCAGCATGAATAATGGGCCAGATATCGCGCTCATTCTCGAATTTAATCTCTGTTTTGGTGGGATGAACATTAATATCGATGTTTGCCGGGTCGATTTCGAGAAACAAAAAATAAGACGGAAATGTGTCGGGAGGAAGCAATTGTTGGTAAGTCTGCATTACCGCTTTATGAAAATAAGGGTGGCGGATAAACCTGCCGTTCACAAAAAAGAACTGCTCGCCAATGGTTTTACGCGCAAATTTGGGCTGCCCAACAAAACCGTAAATTTTTACCAGGCTTGTTGCTTCGTTTACCTGCACCAGACTTTGGTTTATGGCTTTCCCAAAGAGGTCAACAATCCGTTTCCGGTGGTTGGTTTTTGGCAGTTCGTAAATGGGGGAATTATTGTGGAAAAGCGAAAATTTTATTTCAGGATTGGGAATTGCAATGCGCTGAATTTCCCAAATAATGTGTTTAATTTCAGTGGTGTTTCCTTTCAGAAATTTTCGCCGGGCCGGCACATTGTAAAACAGGTTTTTTATCATAAACCCGGTTCCGTTGTTGCAGGCAGTTGCTTCCTGTGTTTTTACTTCGGAACCAACAATGTGAATGAAAGTACCCACCTCATCTTCCACTTTTTTTGTGCGAAGTTCAACATCGGCAATGGCAGCAATTGAGGCTAACGCTTCGCCCCTGAAACCCATGGTGCGAATGTGAAACAGGTCGTTGGCCGAACTTATTTTTGAAGTGGCGTGCCTTTCGAAAGCCATTCGTGCATCAGTTGGCGACATGCCGCAACCATTGTCGTTAATCTGAATAAGTGTTCGCCCCGCATCTTTTACATGAACTGTAATTTCAGTAGCCCCGGCATCCAATGCGTTTTCAACCAGCTCTTTCACAACCGAAGCAGGCCGTTGAATAACTTCGCCGGCAGCAATCTGGTTGGCAACCGAATCGGGCAATAACTGAATTATATCACTCACTTATAAAAGATTATCAGATGTTAGTCCCGATAGCTATCGGGATGAGTACTTAGTAAAGAATTAAAATAAAAAATCGGAATAGAAGAAAAGGTAAAAAATAAGGGCCAGGATGACAAACATGTAAATGAGCCTTTTATTTTGCGCCTTGCGAGCTGCATCCGACGACTTCGACTGCCAGCCGTCAGTATTCCTGAACTGCCCTTTAATTCTTGGTTTGAAATTTTTTAAATCACCCTTTTTTTCATCTGCAATTCCCAATTCTTCTTTAATTCTCCGTTCACGTTCATCGCGTTCCTCTTTGTCAGGATCGTAAAACCTCGGACTGATGTAAAACTGCTTTGCCTTTGGCGTATGAAAAAATCTCCCAATCATAGTTAATCATGTTATCGTTGCACAAAGATAAGGTTAATTCACCAAAATTATTCCCATAGCCGCAGTTCAGCTTCGAAACTGTTTAAAGTGATTTGATTAAGATATCGTAGAGTTGATCGTTATTGAGTTCAACCGGATTTCCCTTCATGCTGCTGGCATTTTTTGCTTTTTCAATCAGTTCAGAAAAAGATTCAGTAGAAATATGAAAATCGGATAACGATGGAATCTGAAGTTTTTTTACCAGAATTTTCACCCAAATTGCTCCATCTTTGGCAACAGCAGACTTGTTCCCGGTAAGAATCCGGGCAACTTCATTGTATTTTATCAGCAGTTCTTGCTGTTTTTGGTTTTTTAAGGCTTCAATGTTTACTTCCATTACCGCCGGGAGCAAACAGGCGCAAACTGCTCCGTGAGGAATTGAGTAGATCCCCCCCAGCGGACCGGCAAAACCATGCACCGCGCCCAGTTTTACATTGGCCAGCGCCATTCCCCCAAGCATACTTGCCATGGCCATACTTTCGCGGGCTTCGAGGTTATTTCCATCGTTGAATGCCAGTTCCAAAGAAGTAGAAATTCGCTTCATACCTTCTCTGCACAACATATCTATAAACGGGTTCGACTGATTACTGACAAACGTTTCGAGCAGGTGTGTGAGTGCATCGACTCCAGTGGTTGCAGTGAGATGGGGTGGCATTGTCAGGGTTAGTTCCGGATCGACAACTGCCAATTTGGGGTACA
>Ga0210015_1004612_pt1 | contig 11583 bp, 10 predicted proteins | sample CryGeymeta201522_FD_185471 | JGI IMG/M metagenome (GOLD analysis project Ga0210015, IMG submission 185471) | Groundwater microbial communities from Crystal Geyser aquifers in Utah, USA - Crystal Geyser metaG 2015-22 (SPAdes) (version 2) | ecosystem: Environmental > Aquatic > Deep subsurface >... | reverse complement strand
CGAATTGGGTGTTGGCACGGCGCGCTGGCTGCGGGTGCGCGTCACTGACGTGGCCTCTGGCCGCTCGAAGGCCACGGTGCAGATCCCCATCAGCCTGATTGACGCCGGCATGAAGATCGGCGCGCACTTCGCGCCCGAAGTGGCAGGTGTGGATATGACCGAGATCATGACCGCCCTGCGCTCCGGCATGACCGGTAAGATCATTGACGTGACCGACGACGAAGACGGCGAGCACGTCGAAATTTTCGTAGAGTAGGCTGCACCTTTAGTCATCGCAAACTCTCTTTGCAGCGATAAGAAAAATTGAACAACTCCCCCACCTCCGCGCCCAAGCGCCCTTCGGGTATGTTTGGATTCACCATCGTCTGGCTTGGCCAGATCATCTCCGTGCTGGCCTCCAGCATGACCGGATTCGGCTTGTCGCTCTAGATGTACAAGCAGACCGAGAGCGCCTTCAAAATGGGGCTGATGCAGGTGGCTTACATCACGCCCTTCCTGCTGCTTTCGCCCATCGCTGGCGCGATGGTGGACCGCTACAACCGCAAACTGATGATGATGGTCAGCGACCACCGGCCTCTCCAGCGCCTTCTCCTGGCTGGCCGGCGCGGGACCTGGGGCCGGCATGGGCCTGCTGACAGTTTTCACCTGCCTGGGCGTTGCCCTGGTCGGGCTGACGGGTTATTTTATCCCGCACATCCGCAACGCCGAAACGATCCTGCCGGATCACGACCAACTGGCGAAGGCCGCTGAAACCCCCGCGTAAAACGGATCGGACGCGGACGAGCAGAGATGACCCCGGAGGCCGCGCCTTCGGGGTCGTTGTTCAATCCTCATCCGCTTATTCGTTTCCCATCCGCTGCCCTCCGCTTATTCGTTTCCCATCCACTTCCCTCCGCTTATCCGCTTACCATCCGCTGGCATCCGCTTATCCACTCAAAATCTGCCTTCATTCGCTTATTCGTTTACCATTCGCTGTCTGCTTTTTGCTTCTTCAACAGCAGTGGCCCGACCCGGTCAATCACCCAGCCGAAGGACAGTTCCGCCCAGGGGACGACGCGCAGCCAGCCAGGAACGTAGATGGCGCGGCCACCCTGGGGAGTGACGCTATCTTTTTCCCTTGCTTTCCAGTTTCTTTCGGAGAATCTCATTTGACGATTGGACGCGTTCTTTCCAGATACGCCCCGCTCAAATACGTTGACAGGAAGATCAGCGCGAAGGGAATCCACGTTCCGAGCAGGCTGGCGAACATGGCGAAATTTTTTTCGATGAGCAGGGCAACCACGAAAACATCCATGAAGAGCACGAAGGCGAGAAACGCCAGCGCAGTCTGAAGCGGGGTGGTGTAGTGGAATTTCTTGAAATAGATGAGCGACAATCCTGCAAAGACGACTGGCGCGCCGATGGCATGGATGAGCAGCGTATTTTCAAGGGATGTGACCGCCCGGCCAATGCCCATGATCGCGCCGCAGATCGCCCAGCCGATAAATGCAAAAACCAGGATGGTAATGGTCTTCCCAGCAACTGACTTGTTCATAGTTTCCTCCGAGTGGAATTTGGTGGTTGGATCATCCGCAGCTACAGGCTGCTTCCTTTTGACCGAGCAGCGCGGCGCGGATCATTGCCGCGGCGCAGCCGACTCCGCTTTCGACGGCAATGGCGCCGGTCACGCAGTTCAATTGGCAGGCGCCGCATTCCATGCACGCGGACGGGCGGACGAGTTGGGCTTTTCGCCCGTTCATCTCGAACACCGCGTGCGGACAGACTGCCGTGCACATGGCGCAGCCGTTGCACAATTCCGGGTTGTAGGCGAGCGTATTGACAGCGTAAGCGTCGAACATATCCGGGCCTCCGATCAGCGGACGAAGACAAAGACGAGGTTGAGAAGGATGCCGGCCGCGAAGGTCCAGGCCATGGCTGGGATGTAGGCGAACATCTCCCGCCGGACGCCGGTGCGCGAGGTAAAGGTGGTCGCGCCGGTGAAATTCAGCGTCAGGAAAGCAGTCACGGCTGGCATGGCCAGCAGGAAGCCCAGCGCCTGCCCGAGTTGCCGGTACCAGGTCCAATCGGGATGGCGGATGAATACGGTCAGGGCAAAGGGCAGGGCGGCCAGTCCGCCGAGGATGAATCCCTTGGTGCTGAAATTGTGCGTGGGCAGCCAGGGCAGCAGGATGGGGAACAGCACGGTCCCCGCCAGGACGGCCGTCACTGCCGCCAGGCTGGACAGGATGCCGCCGGTGAAATACAGGATAACGGCCACGATCAAGGTCGGCAGGATGACGTGGACGAATTCCACCGGGATCAAGGTCGCGCGGTCGCGCAGGCTGAACTGCACACGGCGCATCTCCGGCGCGGCCGTGTGCGTTTTCAGGTATTCGGGCAGATCGGCAGCCCGCACTGGCCCGTACTCGACCTTGAAGCCGGTGCGCTTCTTGACCTCGTGGGCAGCCACGCCGGGCGCGCCCAACTGCGGCAGGATGAGTTTCCGGTGGTTGACGGCGTTCCTGAGACCGGTCGTAAAAACGCGCTGGACGATTTCATCGGTGCCGAACGTCCCTTTCCCCGCTGCGCACCAGACGTTGATGCCCTGGGTATCCAGCACCAGAATGTAGCCATCCATCCCATTCAGCGCGGCGCGCAAGGCGTCGAAGCTGAGGGTGTAGTTCGCCGTGACGAAGACCGGCGAATCCGGCGTAGGCTCTCCCAGGGCGTAAAGCCCCGGCTCGACGCGGTGTTCGCCGCGCTTCCAGCCGACGCGCGCTAGGAAATGGTCCCAGTGGTCGGTGGCGGTGAGGTGGGAGGTAGTGGAAAGAACCTGTGGGGTTTTAGCGAGCGCACCCGTGCTAATCATGAATCGTCTCCTTGTCGGGTTATGCCGGTTTGCGGGCCGTGATCGCAGCCGAGAAGATCTTCCCTTTCAGACCGGCGGCCTCGATGAGTTCGCTGGCATCCCCTTTCGGCTGGACTTTGACATCGGTGAAACCGGCTTCGCTCAAACCCGTCGTGTACTCGCTCACGTCCAGCGCGCCGGCCACGCATGCGCCCCAGGCTTCCATATCCTTTTGCAGCGCCTCCAGCAAAGGCTCGTTGGTCACGATATCCGAGACGGCGACGCGTCCGCCTGGCCTCCCCGACGCGGGGTCGGGACTTCGGAGCACGCGGAATACTTCGCGGAAGACCTGCGGTTTATCCGGCGAGAGATTGATGACGCAGTTCGAGATGACCACATCCACGCTGGCGTCTTCGACCGGCAGGCTTTCGAGGTACCCCTGGCGGAACTCGACGTTCCGGACCCCGAGCTGGGACGCGGCGAGGCGGGCGCGTTCGAGCATCTCTGGGGTCATGTCCACGCCGATGACGCGACCGTTTTCGCCGACCTGTTTGGCAGCCAGGAAACAGTCCAGCCCGCCGCCGGAGCCGAGGTCCAGGACGGTTTCGCCGGGTTTCAGTTCCGCCTGAACGAATGGGTTCCCGCATCCCAGGCTGAAACTGGCAACGTCGTCCGGCAGGTTGGTGAGCAGTTGATCCGGGTAGAGCAGGTTGCTCCCGCCGCAGCAGGAACTGCCGGAGCGGGCTTGCGCGGCATAATGTTCGCGGACGCTTTCGTGGATGGGGGTGGGGTTTGGGGTTGTCATTTTTTTTCTCCTTACATAGATAAACGTCTATACATTTGCTCAAAATTTTGGGACGCAGCGGCTTGGGTTTCCTGCGTCCCATTTATTTAGTTTCGATGGCGATCTTGATCGTTTTGACCGCCCTGGCGGTCTCGGTTTCCGGCGCGAAATTGAGCACCAATACGCCGCAGCAGTTGGCTAAACGTTCCTGGTTCAGCGTGTAGAAAGTCTGCTTGCCTTCCTCGCGGACCTCGACCAGCCCGGCCTCGCGCAGGATGGCGAGATGATGCGACACCGTCGGCTGGGTGACGTTCAGCCGCTCGACGATCTCGTTGACCGAGAGCCACTTGCAGCAGCAGAGTTTCATGATCTTTTGGCGTGTCTCGTCGGAAAGAGCTTTGGCGAATGTTACCGGGTCGCTTTTCATATTGATGATTATCTATTTGATATTATATAGATAAACGTCTATTTGTCAAGAGGAGAAAAAGGGCTCGCAGGATTGACTATGTGCCCGTTCCCACTAAGTAATTTGACGTGAGATAATACTGACATATGTTGACTTACACCCGAAACATGCTATGATATTCCATGTAAGTGGAAAACTATTCTTGAGTGATTCGCGTTGTGGCGGATAGTATCTGATGGAAACTCTCACCGTTACTCTTTTTTCCATTATCGCGGCGGTCGTTTTTGTTACGTGTGTAATCTTTTTACATAAGCGGCAACAGGCTCGCAAATTGGAGGCAGAAAAAGCCCGACTCAAAACAGAGGCTGTGCAGCAGCTGGCCGCAGAAGAAGCGCGGCGCAAGGCGGAAGAAGAGGTTCGGCGACAGATTGAGGAAGAAGCCCGGCAAAGAGCAGAGCAAGAGGTACAGCGGCTAGCCGAAGAAGAAGCCAGACGTAAGGTGGAAGAAGAGGCGCAACGGCAAGCCAATGAAGAAACCAGGCGCAAAGCGGAGGAAGATGCGCGGCGACAAGCTGAAGAAGAAGCCCGTCGCAAGGCAGGAGAAGAAGCAAAGATACGAGAGGAAGAAGCACAACGAGTTAAATCAACTATTCAAAAACGCCCTCCGGAAGATCGTGGTGGGAAACCAAGAGAATTGAGTGACAAAGATGAGCTTGATGATGTAGAGAAAACAAAAGCCGTGGTGAAAGCCGTAGAAAAAGCGTTCTCTCTGCGTCCCGAGGTGGTTTGCTGGAAGGATGCACGAAAGTGGTTTATTGGTTTAGAAATCCAGGAAGAATATCAAGAGTATGAGGGAATTGTCGTCACTCAAGATGGGGTACCCATACAAAAAGACGATAGGGGGCGTTGGGTATTATTGCAAACTACCGGTATTGTGCAAGTAAGATGGGAAGAGATAGGGTATCAAAAGGAGATAAGACTCGACAAGCCGTATCTTGTTTTTCGGTTGTCTGGGATGAATCAGGGTCGTTCAGTTCGGTATGCAACATTCGGTTATTATCGCGTCATTGTCCCTGATGACTGGCAGCGGGATGAAGAAATATCAGGCCCAGCCATACAGTCGACCGAGCCCGTTTGCATAACAGGCTCTCAAGCGCACTATTTTTTACTTGAACGGGGAAGTGACAGCAAGATTTGCTTCCGAACATCAACTGGCGAGCCGATAACTGTTCCTACACAAGCATCTCGTTTTGAGTTAATCGGGAATCAATTGTCTTCTGACGCGAGTGATGATATTGGGCCACTTTTTGCAGAACGCCCCCCAAGAATAAAGGCAATTGACCAGAACATCTGGAAGGGTATCAAAACGATTGTTGTTGGACAGGAAGGCCCTGGTAAAAAGCGGTGGCGAACACATTTTGCTCCTAAAGCGGATAGCAGTGAGCAAATATTCCCAGATGAACTTGATAACCGGCGTGGAGGATGGTACCTCCTCAGATTCTATGATGCTCTGGAAGACACCCCTGTTGAAAGCATGGATTTTAGGTTCGTCAGCGCCCTGAAAGACATTGTCGTTCACCCTCATTCGCCCCTTCCTGGTCTGGTTGGACATTCGTCGGTTCCAATTGAGTTTATCCACACTTCTGGTTGTGCTATTCGTTTGGCAGAGGGGAGGGATGAATCTCTACAGGTTCAGCGCATGGAAGATAAAACAGTCGCTGTTATTCCACCCAATCCTGTTTGGGATAGAACTCGTTGGTCCATTGAAATTGACAGTAGATTACATACTGACGCAGTGATTTTGGTGGAACGCGTTTGGTGGGGTGTGGGCGATGAAGAGGTTGCAAAAGTACAACCTCATTGGTCGGAGAAGCCAATAATTGCGCCGCGCGAGGCGTTTTCCGCCACATCAAAGCAGGTTCTATGGTTGCGGTTGCCAAAGGAAAAGTGGATAGATACTGTACTTGTAGGATTTACCAAGCAGAAAAGTCGGCCTTACAGAGTTGAAGTCATAAAACGACATGTTGCAATTCCATTGAGCCACTTTGCTGGCTATCAGGAACTTGAAGATAAATTTTTGGGACATTCGCTCAATCTCTGGATTGAGTCCAAAGGTCAAGACTTACAAGCCACAGTGATCACAATTCTTCCTGATAAACCCTTGCCCCAAGTAAGTGAAAGGCCACAGGTAAATACAAAACCAATACCTGAAACCAAACCAACAAGCCTCATTCCAAAAGCTCCTGACTATTCAGACACGCCCGTTGATCGTAAGTGCTGTAGTACGTGCGATTTTGCAATTCGCTTTTACAGACAAGGCATTCGGTGTACTGTTGGAACATGGGAAGAAATGGTAGATTGGGATACATTCTATTTCCAGTTTGCCACTCATATCTGTTCTCGATGGCAGGGAGAGTACAGGGGACCGGATGGAACTATGATTTCAGGGTAAAGTCATGCAGAACGGAGAGCGAAGGAGTCTGTGATGAACCCTATTGAACTTGCAGCATCAATCGAAGAAAGATATCAACGCTACTTGAAAACCACTTTTTATTTTCATGATCCGGCGTTGCGTGACTCCTTTGAGCAAGCCATGAGAGATGTGGGTCAATTAAGCAAGGGTCCCTATCTTGAGGCTACGCCTGTGTTCAAGTGCGGTCTGACAGCGCGAACGCTCTTCCAAAATCTTCTCGGATATGCTCCACATGAAGGTTTTCTGAACTCGCTATATAGCGGTGCACTTTATCAGCATCAAGAGGAGGCAATTCAACGAGTTTTTGAAGGGCAGAACGTTGTGGTTGCTACAGGAACAGGCAGCGGAAAAACCGAGGCTTTTCTGTATCCCATCCTCCTGCAACTCTATCAGGAATTCAGCCGAGGTGAATTGGGGGCAGGCGTTCGGGCGCTTATTCTTTACCCTATGAATGCGCTTGCTAATGATCAGCGAGAGCGATTGGGCGAGATTTGTGCATCACTAAAAAAGGGGAATTCGCCATTTCGGTTTACTTTTGGACAATATACAGGTGATACTCCAGAGGATGAAAACGACTCCTATCGCAACGCACGCAGCCATATTGAGGGTCGCTATGAAGGAGAATTAGTTCTCAGGACAGAGATGCGGAAATCACCGCCTCATATTCTCCTTACAAATTACTCGATGCTGGAATATCTCTTGCTCAGGCCCGAAGACAGTGAGCTTTTTGACAATGGGCGAGCGCAGTGGTGGCAGTTTTTGGTTTTGGATGAGGCGCACCAATATCGAGGCTCCAAAGGTATTGAAATGGGGATGCTTCTGCGGCGACTGAAACGTCGGCTGAGGGAAGGCGGACGAGATGGCGAATTTCGCTGTATCGCGACAAGCGCAACCATCGCAGGAGGTGAAGAGGATCGTAAAGATGTAGCGAAATTTGCCTCTGATTTGTTCGGAGAGGAGTTTCATCGGGACAACGTGATTCTGGGAGAGACTGAATTGCTTCCCGAAGAGGGCACCATAGAACTTCCCACAAGCCATTATCCCTTGCTTCTTCAATCTTTGGAAAAAACTGGAGATGAACATCAATCTGAGGTTCAAACGATAGCCACTGATTTGGGATTGCCGCCCCAGACTGGCGATGCAACGACAAAGATAGTTGGACAAATTTTACAAAAAGACACCCGCGCTACAAAATTGCGACATCGCGTAACAGGAGCGCCTATCGAGTCTCAAAAGATAGCCTATGAAATTTTCCCTGATTTGCCAGAACAACAACGTATTTCGGCTCTATCAGAATTGGTTGAATTGCTTTTAAAGAGTACAGACCCAATTTCTGGCGCGGCGTTGCTTTCTGCACGGTATCATATTTTTCTTCGGTCTTTGGAGGGCGCCTTCATCGCCTATAGACCGGAGAAAAAGATTTATCTGGATCGCCAATCATCCACCGGTGACAAAGCGGCTTTTGAAGTGGCTTTATGCCGTGAATGTGGCCAGCATTATTTGGTTGGACGAGTGAAGGATGGAAAACTACAGGAAGCGATCCGAGACCCTGGACACGACGAATTCGGCGCTGATTTCTTTCGTCCAGTCGAGGACGAAGTTTACGAAAGCGATGATGAAGATGACGGTGAGCCAAAATCAAAACAAGCCTTCCGCCTGTGTGTCCAATGCGGAGCGATATGGCCTGCTAAACTCGGCTTAAACGGAGGAATGTGTGGACACAAAAACTCGATTGAGGTAATTAAAGAAAAGCCCGGATCACAGGAAAGTCAACGTGATGGCAAAGAAGATCAGTTGCCAAAATGCAGCGTCTGCGGCTATCAAGGCCCTGATCCAGTGCGAGAAGTTATACATGGTACAGATGGCCCTCATGCTGTGATTGCTACGACGCTCCATCAGAACCTTCCGCCAAACCGCCGAAAAGTGCTGGCATTTGCAGATGGCCGCCAGGAAGCAGCATTCTTTGCCTGGTATCTTCAAAAATCTTACGAAGACATTCGTGACCGTAATTTGATTTTACAAGTTGTTCGCAATCTCGCTCCGCACACGGGCGAGGGCCTGTCCCCAAATGAACTCGTGACGGGATTGCGCGACCTTTACCGTGAGTCTCGTGTATTTGAGGCTTCAATTGGCGGGATTGACTTGAAACGCAAAGCATGGCTGGCGCTCTACCGTGAATATCTTACCGATGAACCCCGAATTTCACTGGACGGAGTGGGCCTCCTCCATTGGTCAATAAAATGGCCGGATGGGTTTGAAATTCCACAAGTGTTGTTGCAACCGCCTTGGTCACTCAGCGAGCAAGAGGTGCGGGATTTGATGGTAATCTTGTTTGGCTTCTTGCGCCGCGAAAGAGCCGTTGAACTCTGTACCGAAAACGCAGTATCCATTACCTGGGAAGAACTTAACCTTCAGGCTCGGCAGGTGTCAATTCAACTTGTAAAATCCAGGGGCGGGAAGGCGTTAAATAGCTGGGCTGGAAAAACAACGGCCAGGGCCGGGTTTCTGAAGAAGATCATAACTTCAAATGGCGTAGGTGAGGAAGAAGCTGCTAAATATGCTGATGACGCTCTACGTGCAATATGGGATGTTGTTAGGCAATGGGATGAGCAATGTCCGCAAAGCGAGCGCATTTTGATTCGTGTTGGCGACGCGCATAGATTGAACCCTGATTGGTGGAGAGCCTTTCCGGTTAGCAAGGATGAGCGTCTCTACCAGTGCGACACATGCGGACGCTTACAGAAAGTCTCAATAAAAGACATTTGCCCGAGGCATAAATGCCCAGGAAATCTAAAGGAAGTTATGCCATCCGATCTAAGCCAGAATCACTACCGGCTTCTTTACGATGAAGTCCTACCAGCGCGGCTGGTGGTCGAAGAGCATACTGCGCAAATCGACAAGGAAACAGCGCGAGAATTTCAAAAGGATTTCAAGCAGAATAAGATTGACGTTCTGAGTTGTTCGACAACGTTTGAGTTGGGTGTGGATTTGGGGGATTTGGATACGGTATTTCTCAGAAACGTGCCACCGGAGGCTTTTAACTACGCCCAGCGCGTCGGGCGGGCTGGTCGGCGTAAGGGATTCCCTGGTGTTGCAATAACTTATTGCAAGCGCTCACCGCATGATCTTTTCCATTTTGCTGCCCCAGAGCAGATAATGCTGGGAATGACCCGACCTCCTGCCTTGAGTCTTCAAAACGATAAAATCATACTCCGTCACATCGCAGCGACGGCGCTCTCGCATTTCTTCCGAAGTTATCCACAGAGGTTCAAGGCAGCAGGGGACAGAACCAGCCGTATAGAGCGACTTTTTATTAATTTGGAAAAACCAGCCGGAATCTCTGATTTTCAGGTGCATCTTCAAAAGCACCAAACCGAGTTGGAGAAAACCCTGCTTGCCATAGTGCCAGTTAAAATGGTTTCAAAGATAGGGTTGGATAATGGCGAGTGGATTGCAAAGATCGCGGGGAGTGAAAGCCGTTTTGCGCAGGCTGAAGCTGAAGTGTCGAGTGACTACCAATCTGTTCGTAATTTTCGCCAAGCAGCTTTTGACAAGGGCGATGATGACACTGTAAGATGGGCAGGAGCGCGTTCCAAAACCATTGCCGAAGAAGATGTCTTGTCTTTTCTCTCACGAAAGGCTGTGATTCCCAAGTACGGTTTCCCTGTAGATGTAGTGGAGTTGGACACTCACCGAATAGGTTATAGCCGCGAGGCGCAGGAAGTCTCTCTTCAACGAGATCTTGCCATTGCTGTCGCTGAATTTGCCCCAAGCAGCAAATTGATTGCAAACAAGAAAGAATGGGAGTCGAAGGGGCTCAAGATGGTTCTGGGCAAAGTGTGGCCCCAAGTGTTTTATAAGCGGTGCACGCGGCATAATTTTTTCAGGCAGTGGAAAAAGGGAGAGGCAGAGCCACTTGACGAAGGCTGTAACTGTAATAATATGGTTCGAGGAGAATACATTGATCCTATCTTTGGCTTCGTGACAGCCAAAGGAAAACCCGAAGAGCCCAAACGCCGCCCCGCAAAAACATTCACAACAAGGCCTTACTTTGTCGGTTTTAGTGGATTAGAACCGAGCGAGATTCCAATAGGCAACATTCAGGTTACAAAAACATCACCCGGAACAATGGTTGTTTTGTGCGAAGGCAGACGAGGTGAAGGTTTCGGTATTTGTGAACGGTGCGGGGCGGGTTTCAGGCAAAGTGATAAAAAATTGCTAAAAGGACACAAAACCCCTCTTGGAGTGGATTGTTCCGGCAAGGTTCAAACACAAGTGTCTCTCGGGCATGAATTTCCAACGGATGTGATTCGTCTGCTATTTCTTTTACAGCCGTCTCTTTCAAATATGGAACCATCTTGGTTTGCTTACTCATTGGCGTATGCAATCGTCGAAGGGGCTGCAACTATCCTGGAAGTTCCTTCGACAGACTTGAACGCTACAGTGGCTTATGCCAGTGACAACAATCTCATTTCCCCCATTATCCTATATGATAATGTTCCAGGCGGGGCAGGGCTTGTAGCCAGATTGGAGGACAAGGATATTCTCAGAAAGACCCTGGAAGCCGCGCATAAAAGGGTTAGCGGAGTTTGTAAATGTGGCGTAGAAAGTGGCGGAGATACAAGTTGCTATGGCTGCTTGAGAAGTTATCGGAACCAATTTGCCCACCAACACCTTAAGCGCGGGCCAGTATTGCGTTACCTTGATGAGATTCTGGCGAAATGGCTATAAAATGCTTGCACTCAGTGAGCGCGTCGTGGCTGACGAGACATTACTGCCTGTGCCCATGAGATAACGAATCAAAGATTACCCTCCCGCCGCGCGGTTGTGGGGGCTGGCGGAGAATGAGTTGAAGGAAATAATGGAAATACAGGAGAGTATGGAGGAGTTGGGGTAAATAGACTTCCGAAGTCTCCAAAACTTCGGAAGTCTTTGCGTCACATCTTCCCCGCCAAGCCATGTTTCTTGCGCTTTTCCAGTTTTCGATGTGGGCGATGAGGTCGGGCTTGTCCCACTGGCTGTAATCGGTTTTGCGGGGCATGAGGGGCTCCAATCAGGCGTTACTGCGAGGATTTTCCCCAAAGGGGGCAGGC
>Ga0210015_1004611_pt1 | contig 11584 bp, 12 predicted proteins | sample CryGeymeta201522_FD_185471 | JGI IMG/M metagenome (GOLD analysis project Ga0210015, IMG submission 185471) | Groundwater microbial communities from Crystal Geyser aquifers in Utah, USA - Crystal Geyser metaG 2015-22 (SPAdes) (version 2) | ecosystem: Environmental > Aquatic > Deep subsurface >... | reverse complement strand
CTTTATTTAAATAATAAAACCCAAAGAGACGGAATTAGAAAAGTAATTTATTTAATGCTTTTGCAAATTGGTTTTTTTGCCTTATATGAACAAGGGCCAAGCTCCTTTGTGATATTTATCAATAGTTTTGTTAATAAAACAATCCGTTTAGGATTAACAATACCGCCCTTCGAAATTCCTCTTACTTTTTTTCAAGCAATTGATCCCGCGGTTAATTTGGCAGTAGGAAGTGTTTTCACTTATTTGTGGTATCATTTTTTATTAAAGAGCGATTCAGAATATATAAAATTCAGTTTGGGCTTTTTATTAATAGGCTTAGCTTTCTTTACAATTTCATATTCTCCGGCATTTTTCCCCCTTAAGGAGATACCTTCTCTTTTTATGGCCTTAATTTTTTCATTAATTGTTATAGGCGAATTATTGATTGTTCCCATAGGTCTCTCGAGCATATCTACAATTGATATTGAAAGAGAAAAAGGGCGTTTGATGGGAGTTTGGTGTTTGTCCGTAGGTATAGGACAATGGGTTGCTACATATATCTCAAGGAGCATTCCTTATAAAAAAAATAGTAGCGATATAGAGTACCTTAATTCATTTTCCGACATATATCTTTTATGTTCTTTTTTTGCCGTCGCCTTATCCGGGGTCGCTATTGCAATCTATACCGCCAAGAAAAGTGCGTGTGCAAGCGGTGTGAGCGTAGCGCATGAATGATGTGCAAAAAAAGAATATTGATTGTTTTCTATAAGATAACGTACTTTAAATAGTTACTTGTGATCAGGAAAATAAAACAGGTTGTTGTTAATATGCGTAAGGATGTTGTTAAATTATTAGAGTTATTCGTCTTTAAAAAAGAGATTCCGATAAGCGCCAAATTCTCGTCTAAAAAATGGGAAACAATATATAAAAAGAATTCATTCAGCCAATCGGATCATATTTTAAATTTCGCTCTAAAAGCAAAAACTGAATTTTTTTTATGGGATCATTTATCGTGTACTCGGACGGAGAAAATTGTATATGAGGCAAGATGTCATCATAATAGGGTGAATAGGGGATTCACTACTATATATGAAACTAACGGTTATAAAATTATTTGTATGTTTTCTATTCATCTATTAGATGATGACTTAGAAGAATATATTTGCCAGAACCGTGATTTTTTTAAGGAATTAATAAATAATATAAAATACTTTTATGTGAAGAGTGACCCCAATGAATTATGGAAAAATATTTCAAGAACATATTAATTCAATTAAAAGTGAAAATAGATACCGTGATTTTACTCAAATTCATAGAGAATGTAGGCAGTTCCCCAATGCTACGGTTACCGTGGACGGGAAACTAAAGGATATCGTTATTTGGAGTTCTAACGACAGCTTATGTATGGGAGAAAATAAGGATGTGGTTTCTTCAATGCAAAATATCTTAATCCAAGAAGGCGGCGGTTCTAGCGGTTCAAGAAATTTATCCGGAACGACTCCTCACCATTTTGCACTTGAGCAACAAATGGCGGACTTGCATTCAAAGCAGTCAGGCTTACTTTTTACTTCAGCTTATGTTGCTAACGTTGCGACGCTGTCGACAATATCTAAAATAATTCCGGAAATAATATTTTTTTCTGATGAAAACAATCATGCATCCATTATTGACGGTATAGTCTCTTCTAAATCAAATAAGGTTATTTTTAAGCATAATGATCCGGCTGATTTAGAATTTCACCTCAAGAAACTACCTGTATCACAACCAAAGCTAATTGTTTTTGAATCTATCTATTCAATGGATGGTGATATTTCCCCAATTAAAGAAATATGCAATTTGGCTGAAAAGTATAATGCCATGACTTATGTAGATGAAATTCATGCGGTGGGTATGTATGGGGAGCAAGGATCGGGAATGTCTTCTTTGTTAAAACAAAGTGAAAGAATCGATATAATTCAAGGAGGATTTTCGAAAGGCTACGGGCTAATCGGAGGATATATTGCAGGTGAGAAATATCTTGTCGATTGTATCAGGAGTTCGGCACCGGCCTTTATTTTTACAACCTCCCTTCCTTCTATGCTTGTGGGAGGACTCTTATCTAGTGTAAAGCATCTTAGATATTCGGATGTTGAAAGAAAAAAACTTAAAAGTAATGTTCTATATATTAAGGAGGAATTTGAGAAAAGGGGGATACCTTTTCTTAAAAATGAAACCCACATTATCCCCATAATTATAGGAGACGGGAACTTAGCTAAAAAGATAAGCCGAGAACTTCTTAAAAGCAAGGGATTGTATTTGCAGGCTGTTAATTACCCCTCTGTCCCTAAAGGGACTGAAAGGTTTCGTTTGATGGTGACGGCAAAACACACTAAAAAAGAGATTAATGATATGATTTCGGCGTTATTGGAAGTCTTAGGTAAATATTCTATTCTGCTTTCAAATAATCCGATGCCAGAAAACCTTATAGCATCCTTGTAAATGTTCTTTCGGAAAGTTTATTTCGTTAAAGGTATTATTTAAGGGGCGGGCATTGTAGGTTTTATTAATATTGTCATAGGATAGTGATCTAATCCCCCTAAAACCATCTATTGTTTCCACAAGACAGACAAGATTTTCAGACATTTCAGGCTCTTGATTCAGCACTCCTCCTACGTATTCTCCTATAAAAAATCTAGGCTCCATAGAGGTGTCACTAATTAAAAGAACTGAGAAAGTCTCGTATAAATGCTTTAGGAGTGAAATTTCATTTATAACGTCTAAAGAATTATTTTCCGACAAATTAAAAGATGTACTTTTGAATGCCCAATCGGTTGAAAAGGGAATACCTTCATGCTTTAGAGCATGAGAGACTTCCATTACTTTTGTATAAGAGGGAATGCGCTTACCTGTAATCCAAAGGCTCAAGGAGCTTTGGGCAATACCATGCTTTTGAGCAAATTGAATTTGGCTCAAACCCGTTTTTTGAATTAAACTTTTCAGACGTTCGCCTAACTTATCAGACACACCATACCTTCGGATCACGATTATCTATTCTTAGGTATACCACATTGGTATTTTTTTTTCATTCTAAAGAAATATGTCTTTTTTTAAATAAAATATTGCAATATGAAAATTCATGTGCTACCTATAGATAGAGATTTGAAGGAAAAGTTCGCTCAAAGTTTTGCATCTCGGTTTATTCCTGTTTTCCGGGATGCAAAAACAAAACACAGTCGACTTGTAACCTCGTTACTGTGTTTTACCCAACTTGCCCGGATGACGGAAAATCCGTATCGGACCCTACCTCTCCGGGCTTCTTTTTTCCGATAAGAAATAATAAATCGGGGTCTAGACCCCAAATAAATTCAACTGACACAGTTTATAAACATTCTCAAAATAGGGTCTACGTACAGACACACGGATCCTTTATCTATACGGCTCCCCTGTGCAAAAGCCCAAGGTAATATTGCGCTTTTTCGGAACCTTGCTCAGCGGCTTTTGTAAACCAAGTTAGCTCTTCCTCCGGATTTTTATCTACGCCTAAGCCCTCTCTGTACAAAAGTCCGAGATTATACTGCGCCTCCTTTAGACCTTGCTCAGCGGCTTTTTTATACCAAACGGCAGCCTCCTGTGGATTTTTATCACCCCCCATACCCGTAGCGTACGCACTTCCAAGATTAAACTGTGCCATTATATGACCTTGCTCGGCCGCCTTTCTAAGCCAATTCATAGCTTCCTGTGGATTTTTATCCACACCTAAGCCATTTTTGTACAAAATTCCAAGGTTATACTGTGCTCCCTTTAGGCCTTGCTCAGCAGCTTTTTTGAACCAAGCAAAAGCTTCCTGTGGATTTTTATCTACGCCCGTGCCATATCCGTATAAAAGAGCAAGTTTAAACTGCGCCTCCTTCAGACCTTGCAGAGCAGCTTTTGTAAACCAAGTCGCGGATTCCTCCGGATTCTTATCCACACCCAAACCCTCTCCGTATAAAAGCCCAAGCTTGTACTGTGCCTCTTTTAAGTTCTGCTCAGCAGCCTTTTCATACCAAGCAAGAGCTAATTTTAGATCCTTAGCTATGCCCATGCCATTTTCGTGCAAAAAACCAAGGTAATACTGCGCTTTCGGATCATCTTGCAGAGCAGCTTTTGTAAACCAACTAAAAGCTTCCTTTAGATTTTTCTCCACACCTATACCCTTAACGTAAGCATATCCAAGGTTATACTGTGCCTTTGGGTGACCTTTCTCAGCAGCCGTTTTGAAGCAAATAAGAGCTTCTTCCGGATTTCCATCCACTTCCATGCTCTTAGTGTGCTTAATCGCAAGGTCGTATGCTTTATTTGCCTCGTTACACTCTTCCTCTTTCTCCAAAAGAACATCCGATGGGTTTATCTGTGTTTCTAAGTTCCGACTCTTTTTTTTCTTCGGCATTAAAGGATCGGGCAAAAGGGGGTCAATTTTCCTTTTGAGGTTTTCTTTTTCATCTGCGGCAGATGCATCGTCGTTTAAGGAACCCCAAGCATTTACGACCATTACCGTGGATAACGTCAATACGCTAACTAATATTTTTTGTGACATTTGAACCTTTTAATTTTTATTTTTTATGCAACACGCGCTAATAATTTTTGTTAAATTAAATCACTGCACTGTCAATGTTATATAGTCTTTCAACAAAAAAAATCCCTTGTTAATAGGGATAGAATTAAGGAAAATTAGTCTTTCATATTTTTGGCGCATTGTCAGAGTTTGAAAGAAAGTTAATAAGCGCAAGAAGTTGCGACGGTGTAGAGGCTACCGGCCCAAGGGGGGGCGTCAAGGCGGGAGGTCTCTAAAGCTTAAGCCTGAAACGCAACAGCTTGCTGTGGATTTGTATCAGGGGTAAAAACAGTCTATCAAGCAAATATGTGACATGCTCGGTATTTCTCAGCCAACACTGTACAAATATGTAGCCGGGAATCGTGGTATTCACCTCAAGACCCGGAACATCCGAAAAAAGGCAGCCCAAAAAGACTTTGAGGGGTTTCCCTAAATTCCTATCGGTAGATACCTACCTTTATGGGATTTAAGCCTTTAATTAAAGTGTATTGTATGCGGGGTATTTTTATAGCTTTTTAACAAAGGGTAATAATCCTCTTTTTTTACCGCCAAAATTTGTTTTTTTGAGTCCCTGTTTGGGCCTTGGGAAAAAGGGTATCTTCACCCCGAGCTTGCAATTTTTTTGTCAGTTTAAGAAAACGTTCCCCTTCTTCAAGTGTGTGTGTCCCTTTCACTACTTTTTCATAAAGGGCTATTTGCTCTGTTGTTAGCTTTGTTGTGCTGTCCGTTGGGGTATCAAAGGTAACGCGTTTAGGAACCGGTTGTTCAGCTTCAGTATCGGAGGCAAGCACAGGCGTTAAAAGGAATAAGGAAGTAGCTAGGGATTTTATAAAGGTCTTTTTCATGGGGAGGGTGTCCTATGGTTTTGTTTCATTTGTTAAGGTTTATATCCGTAAATAAGGATGGGTTTATAATTTACTAAGAGAGTCAGGAATGTTAAAAATCCTGCTGAGTTTGTCTATCTGATGGAAAATCGTGTCGTGCCGATACAGGAAGTATTGGGGCTCTTTTAGTTTTATGTTTCTTGCTCGATTTCATGGAAAGGCTTAAAGTCCGGGTCTTGCTCCTTACTTTTTCTCTTGTCTGCTCTATGGTTTGGGATATAACTTCATGAATTTCTGCGATTTCTCTTAAAAGAAAATTAAGTTCGTCATGGTCATAAGAGTAAACTTTAAAAGAGCTCTCTCGCTTTGCTTTATAATTTTGCCTGGCGAATAAATTATATTCCCAGTTTTTAACTTCGAGATCCATCATGTAAATTTTTCCCTCAATTTGCCCTTCGTAAAACTCATCGCTTAAGCCGGGGTCATAAAAAAGTCGATCCAAAATACGTTTAGCGGCATCCGAGCTACTGTCCTCGGCCATTTGTAAGCAACGTTCATCTAAACCGTTCGTTTGAAGAGGGTATCTTAGTTTTAGGATAGATAAGATTGCGGGCCCCGTGCTCCTAAAGCTATTTAAAGGAAAGCTTACGGTTTCATAGCTACCGTCCGAATAGCTGCTGAGAAAGGAATCAAAATTATCGGCATCGATGCTTCTGATGAAATAAGAGGGGTCAAGGTGGCGCATATAAAAGACGGTTTCAGGATCAATGAGAAAACCGTGATTCAAATAATAGGAAAGGCGATAGGGCACATTTCCAAGGTATGTATCTCCGTCATAATCGGCGCATTGGAGGCTAAGACGATCGTAAAAAGAGCTCTGCTGTGAAAGGAATTGGGTGAGCAGAATTGTAAGATCAAGAGCGGTTCCGCCTAGGCCTTTGCTTTGATAGTCGTCGAAAACGGTAATAAAGTGGAGGGAGAATTTTTTGGATTCTTGCTGAGGAAATTCCATAAGAAGAATTTCGCCAACTTTTTGGCGAATGCATAATTTTTCTTGCATGACGGGCATTATGACAGACAAGTAGGTATCTCGTCGCACCATATTAGAAAGTATATGTTTTCCGTCATAAGAGGGCGTACAACTTTCAAGTTTTAAAAACATGTCCGGATTTTTAAGGGTATAACTTTCAGGAAGGATATAGGATTTATTCAAGCATATTTCTTGAAAATCCCTAAGAGCTGCCTCTAGCGTTTTAGGATTCAGAGGCCTTGTACTTCGCGAAGAGAGCTCGGAGAAGTCACAGGATTCATAAAGTGAAGCAGAAAGAGGTGAGTTAATAATAACTAAAAAAAGGAATAAAAAACGCAATTTCATAAACCTATATATCAAAAAATCTCTAGTTCTTATATAACAATAAATAGCTGTTTGTCAAATTTATATTGTATTAGCATATTTAAAGATTCTAAGAGGTCTTTGTTGATAAAAGTTTTAGATATGATTTTTCTAAGAGAAAGCTAAAGAAGAATCCTCTAAAAAGCCCTCTTCTTTTTTACTAAGCCGCCGTCCCTAGGCAGAGAAATCAGCTGTGGAAAAATGAGAGGCCTTGGGATAAGAAAGGGGGGGCGCTATCTCGTTAACAGGCGTCATAGGGGAAGCCCCAACGGAATGAGCGTTACTTATTGTTTTTTTTTGAGGGCGTTCCGATGCTTTTTTACGTTGCATTTCTGCAAAAAGCTCTTCAGACCTTACTTTCCAATGCTCCGACATGCGCTTGACTTCGCTCGCAAGCGAAGCGGCCATTTCAACGCTGTTTTTTATGTTCATACGTAGAATAAGCTCGTTCATGGCGTAACAATACTCGATGAGGGGTTTTAGATCTTTCTTTTCTTGAGGAGAGGATTGCTCAAGATGACTGAGGATACCGCTAAAAATGAGCAGGGCTTTATCGCTTAGATTGGAGCGATCTTCAATGCGATTCTCTTGGGCTGCCTTTTCCGCCTTTGCAAGATATTTGGCGGCGCCTTCAAGATAAAAAGAGAGAGCTTCCTCCGGGTTTTTGAATTGGGGAAGGGACTCTTTCATGGAAGAATAGGCTTTGTTATAAAGATTTATACTCATGTCACGGATCCTTTTAACCTTGTGTTTATGCAGCGGCGGCATATTGTTGTTGTTCAAAGGCTTTGACTTGATTTCCAACGGCCAGAATAGCTTGAATCATCTGCAGGGCTGCCGTTAACCTGCGTTCGAGGGCGGCTAGTTTTTTGGCACCGGCTTCCTTAAGGCGTTCAATCCTTGCTTCTTGATCTTGAATTTTCTTTGTAAAGCTCTCGTGCTCTTTTTCAAGGATGCCTCCCGTACCTGTCGTGCGTTTAACAAAACCCACGCCTTCATCGGCAATGCCTTGGCTTAAGGTCATGGTGGTGTTCACGCTTTCACCGTTGGCAAGGGTAGTATCGTAGAAAATTTTGAAGTCTGCATAGAGAGAGTCGGGATCTCCTTCCAGGGTGATATACCCGTTTTCTTCAACGATATTTAAGGCAGCAATAGCGCCTGTGCTTCCTGCATAATCAAAAGTTGCGCTTAAAACACCGCCACCGTCTTTGGAAATGGTGATTGTCACGGCATTACTTGTAAGTTCGCTCGGAAGGGTTGCGGGATGAGCCGTGGTTGAAATCTTAGGGTTGGTTGAGGTCTCGTTATATGCGAAGAAATTATTAACGGAGCTAAAGTCGGCAGATAGAGCTTCGCTCAATTTTTTCACGTCTAAGGACAGGCGATTTTTTTCAACGTTTAGTCCAAAGTCAGAAGCTTTTGTCCCGGCAACGGTTTTTGCCACCGAATTATTTAGAAAACGTTCGATATCTTGCACAGCCGAGTTAGAAGCAAGGAGGGCAACCTGAATTTTTTCTTTATCCTTTTCCGAGATATCATAAGAATCAAGATCAAGGGAGGTGTATTTTTCAATGGTATTCAAAACCTCGTTATGACTGTCAACCCAAGCACTCATTTTTTCCGTAATATCAAGGGGGGAGTGAGCAATACTAACATTAACGGTTTGGGTCGGATCCCCTGTGGGCTGGGTTTGTTGAAGAACCGTTAAGGTCATATCCGGCAAAATAATTGTGTTTGTATCATGTTTGCTGGGTTCTCCGCGAAAAATAATATCCGCTTGCAGGTCGGTTACAAGGGCTGTTGAGGTGTCGGGGAGAAGGGTTGCATCCCCTCCGGTAACGTTTTTGACAAAGGTAACGGGTGTTGAAAAGGCTTTGGCATCAAAAGAGAGTTTATACCCGGCTCCGCTGGGAATTAAAGCTGCCTTAACACCTGTGGCATTGCTTTGAGCATCCACAAGGTTTTCTATATCTTGAGCCGTCATCGTATTGTCAACGGTAAAGACAATGTCGGGGCTAACTCCGTCGATATGGGGAAAAGTTAAGGTTGCGTCAATACCGAGAGCCGTTGTGCTTTTATCAGGGGCAAGGGTTGCTGCTTTGACGGCATCTCTTTCAGCTGCTTTTGTAATACTAATACCGACTTGCGTCGGGTCAACGCCGGAATTGAGCATAACCGTGAAATACTCGGATCCTGCGCTTCCGTTAATAAAACTATAGCCGGGGGTGGTAAAACCAAAAACACCGCTTTCTCCTGCAATAGTAGAACTACCCCGTAAATCTTTTAGGGTCTCAAGATATTTATTTAAAGTGAGCTCTATTTCAGAGACGGCTTCGTGTCGTTTGTTCATCACTTCTAAATGATCTTGGGGCTTAACAAGACTCGCTTCAACGCCTTTTTGCACGGCTTCAATAATTTTTCCCGTATCAAAACCCGCGACAGATAGACCCGCTTTTACGGCGCCGGTTTTCTCATCTCGCATGATGTTACTAACAGTTGCTTCAGCCGTGTGTACCATAAGGATAGTCCTCTTTTTTAAAGGGGCTTTTTGCCGTATTTTTCCAAACGTTCAAAAGTCTTTAAAAGTCTTTAAAGTGTTTTAATATAAGGGTTTTTTACGTTCTGCCGTGTTAAGTTTTCTACACTTTCTTGCATCCTTTCGGATTGATCAAGGGGTAATTTATTCCGTGTTTCAACACCTGTTTCATTAAGGCTTACCAAAACAGTGCGACCGTCCGGAGCTCTGTGTACATGAGAACCGGGAAGTTCGGGGTGTCGCATGGGGCTCCCTTGAGATTCTGCAGTGAAAATTGTTTTATCTACCGACGTCTTTATCAGGTTCAACGTAGGATCCGCTTTAGCCGGCATTTTCCTAGAACTCGGATGTTCCGGTCCCTGTATAATACTAGGAGATGCAGTTATAATATGTGTCATTTTTAAACTCCCTAAGCTTTTACTTTGATATGCCTTTATGGGGTATATATCTTTTTTCTATTCTTGTTTTTTCTTACATCCCTAAAAAGGGGCTTTGGAAACTTTCTTCTTTTATCCGGTAAGGGCGCCAACCCCTTTTAGAGTCAGCGCCGCTTTTTACCGTTATGGAAATTGGGACCTACAAACCTTAAGCTTGTTGAGCCAATTTCAAAAGTTGGGCGCTTTGTTGTAAAGCCTTACCTTGAGCAATATTTGCAATTTCAGACATAACCTCAGCAAGCTTTTGGTCGGTAATCGCTTTTGCAATATCAGCATCACGGTAGTTAGAGGCCGCAGCGTTCAAGTTTTCAGTTGTTGTTGACAAGTTGCCTTGAATCGCTTCAAGGTTAGCTTGTTGCGCACCTAACTGAGCGTACAAGGTATTAATTGAAGACATAGCATCTTTAATCGCTGTTGACGCAAGAGCCGCATCAGCTTTTGTGGCCAAGCTAATAGCATCAAGCTTCAAACCGGCAGATCCAAGCAAAGCCATTGTTGCCCCTGAGAAGGTCGCTGTTGTTGTGTCCGAGGATAAAGACCCTGTTTGAGAGGTCAACGTAACCGCAGAACCTTGTGCAACATCAACAATGATCTGTGTGATAGGTGTTGCAAGAGCAAAACCGGCACCAAGAACAACAGAGAAACCGTTATCAAAGTTAACAGTTTGCGCCACACCGGGTGCTGTTACCGTTTCCGAGAATACACGTCCGGCGGAATCTTGAATTTCAAGAGTATTCGAGTTTGCCGCATAAGTAATCGCATAAGTTCCGGCTTCTGTTGTTGTTGAGACGCTTGCAGAGGTAAAGCCGCCGTTAGCAGCTGTTGCAAGGGACGTGAACTGAGCAGGTTGAACACCGCCTTGTAGCTTCAAGGCTTCTGTGAAGGCTGTTTGAAGTTGAGCTAATTCAGCAGTTGTATCGATATCGGTAACGTCTGCTGCAAAGGTCATTGCCAAAATATTGTCAGAGTTTGTTGTGCTGACAAGTTTTAACACGCCGTCTGCCGTTGGCGTCACAGAGATTGCTTTAAATGTTTGATCGCCAACAGTAACACTAAAATCAAAAGCGTTTGTTCCGTTGTTGCTAACGCTGGCAGCACTGGCAACACCGCTGATGAACCCTTGAGACGCGGCGTTCGCACCGGCTGCAAAAGAGTTAGCATGAGTTGCAGAAACACCGTTTGTTCCGGACATAACGACGGCAGCTGCAACTGTAGCTGTACCGGCACCACCTGTTAAAAGCTTCACACCGTTCCAGTTTGTTGTTGTTGCAATCGTTTCGGCACCCGCTCTTAAATTGCTCATAACGTTATGAATTTGAAGACGCTCTTTTGGGCCGATGTCTTCAGAGTTTGCTTGAGCAGCCAAGGCATCCATCGTTGATAATGTATCACGAATGTTTGCAAGAGCACCTGTTGCCACCTGAATCACCGCAGACATGTTCTTTGCGTTGACACCGGCTTGGGCGATCACTTTATTAAGAGATTCCATTTGAGAGGCCAGAGCTTGGTCGGACGGTTTAACCGACGCTGTTGTTGCTGCTCTTCCGGAAGATAATTGAGCTGTTGCCGTAGCTCCTTTCTCTTGGTGAAGTTTTTGCTGGTTCATGGCCTGCATGGCACCGCTGTTAAATAGACCTGTTGTAGCCATTGTATTATTCCTTTCGCTTCCTGCGTTATTGAAAGAGCCTACCTGGCTCCTTTTTTGAAGACATTATTATCTTCGTTAACTTATATGCAGCTTGCGTGCCAACTTTAATTAAAAATACTAAGGCTTTGATAAAAAGCGGTTTTATATTTTTTATCCTTATAAAGTTTACAGAAAATATTTTGAGACAAGAAAAT
>Ga0210015_1004608_pt1 | contig 11587 bp, 10 predicted proteins | sample CryGeymeta201522_FD_185471 | JGI IMG/M metagenome (GOLD analysis project Ga0210015, IMG submission 185471) | Groundwater microbial communities from Crystal Geyser aquifers in Utah, USA - Crystal Geyser metaG 2015-22 (SPAdes) (version 2) | ecosystem: Environmental > Aquatic > Deep subsurface >... | reverse complement strand
AAAAAATTTTATTTTCTTCTTTTTTTCTGTTTTTTTTAGCCGGAGTAATTCTAATCACGGCGCTATCCACTTCGGGAACCGGGGAAAAACTTTCTCTACCGACATAAAACAATAACTCCGTTCGACCATAATATTGCGCGCTTAAAGAAAGAATGCTCATCTGCCCGGGTTGCGCCGTTATTCTTTCCGCTACTTCTTTTTGTGTCATAAGAATCATTTCTTCAGGCGAATATGCTGTTTCCAAAAAAAGTCGCAAAATAGGAGACGTTATATAATACGGAATATTAGCGACTAACTTGTAATTTTGAAAACAATTTTTTTCAATCAATTCAACCAAGTTTATTTTTAAAATATCTCCTTCAATCACTCCTTTTTTATTCTTAAATTTCCAGTTTTTTTCTTTTTGTTTCTCCATATCGATAATCGGGAATTGCAAATCACGCGCGATTTTTTCCGCCAAAAATTTGTCCTTTTCCACCATAATAAAATTTTTTGTCTTTTTGGCAATTTCAAAAGAAAGCGCTCCCGTTCCCGGACCCACTTCTAAAATAGAATCATTCTCTTTGATAGAAGCGATTTCTATTATTTTTTTCAAAATTTTTTCATCTCGCAAAAAATTTTGTCCCAAGTATTTTTTTGGTTTCATAAATTTTTTTGGAAAATTCCGATTTTTTAATTTTTAATTTAAAACTTCTTCCACTTTCACTCCGATGACCCCCGCACCCAAAGACGCAATTTTGACAAAAGCCACTTTATCTAAATCAATAATTCTCCCCTTTCCATACGGTCCGCGATCATTAATTTGAACAATCACCGATTTTCCGTTGGCCAAATTAGTCACTCGTGCGTAATGTCCGATAGGAATGCTTAAACTGGCGGCAAAAAGACCTCCTTTAAAAGCATACCAAGTGCCTTGTCCTTTTTGAGCTTTTCCGGTTTTAACATAAGTTCCATGCAATTCAATTTGTTCAATCGGATCTTTTATTTTTTCTTTTCGCAAAATTGTTCTCGAAACTTCTTTGCCATCTTTATAGGTTATTTTATAAGTTACCTCATTAATTCCTTTTTCTCCTTCTTTTTTAATTTTTTTTTCTCGCCAACCCAAATCAGAATCATTTTTCGCCACAACCTTAAAATCAATTTCCTCTTGCTCTTTTTTTTCTTCAATATTTATTCTAGTAACCACAATGGAAACATTTTTTTCCAAAAGTTTTTTTGGCATTGGCTCAACCTTATCCAAGCGAGACAATTCTATTTTATTTTCTTGCAAAGCGTCTTCCACTGTTTTCCCTAAAAAAAATCCGCTCAATTCTTTTCCATCCACTTTTATTCTCACTTGTTTTGCGCGCTCTATCAAAATAGTTGATCCATAATAAAGTTGACTGCTTTTCTCCGGAATAATTTTGTCGCGATCGGAAATTTCTATTTTTTTATCTTTCAAAAATTCTTCCACTGTTTCCGATTTGGAAAAAGTTGAGAAAAAAAAACCATCATCGTTAAGCATGATTTTTTTTGTTTTTTCGCCAAAATTTTCAAAATTGTCCCCACCGAAGAAAATTCCCAGCAACTTAAAAAAAAATATCGCGATTATTCCCGCGAGCAAAAATATCTTTATTTTTTTCAGAATAAAAAAAATCATTCTTTTTTCAAAAATTTATATTTTAGACTTTTCCGGTTTGATAAACTATCCCGCGATAAAGCGTGCTAAACCAATTTTAGTTGCAGATAAATTTGAAAATTGCGATTTTTTAAAGAAAAAATAAATAAAAAATCATTCATCTCTAAATCTATATTGGATGGCTTCGGCGATATGAGCAGGGTTTATTTCTTGGCTTTCTTCTAGATCGGCTATGGTTCTTGCGACTTTGATCAAGCGATAATAAGCTCTAGCACTCAATTGGAAACTAGAAACGGCTTTTCGTAAAAGTTCTATACTTTTGATATTCAAAGGACAAAAAATTTTTATCTGTTCATTGTCCATCTCGCTGTTAGTAACCGTTTTTGTTTTAGAAAATCTATTTTTTTGAATAAGTCTCGCTTTTTCAACTCGTTCTCTTATTTTTTCAGAACTTTCTCCGGAAAAATCGCTGGATAATTTTTCAAACTTGACTCTAGGGACTTCAATGTGCAAATCAATTCGGTCTAAAATAGGTCCGGAAATTTTTCTTTGATATTTAATAATAGCGGAGGGAGAACAGGAACAAGCTTTTTCCGGATCAGTCGCATTTCCGCAAGGACAAGGATTCATTGCCGCCACTAAGGTAAAACGTGCCGGAAATTCCAATGTCCCCTGTGCTCTTGAAACCGTGATAATTCCGTCTTCCAATGGTTGGCGAAGATTTTCCAAAACTCCTCTGGAAAACTCGGGAAATTCATCCAAAAACAAAATCCCTCTATGACTCAAACTAATTTCTCCCGGACGAGGAAATGTTCCGCCTCCTACCAGTGAAACAGCGCTGGCGCTATGATGAGGAGAACGAAATTGTCTTTCGGATATCAAAAATTTTTTGCTTGGCAATTGACCGGCAATAGAAAATATCTTAGTAATTTCCAAGGCTTCCTCAATGCTGAGACGGGGCAAAATTGACGGAATAGCTTTGGCTAAAAGAGTTTTTCCCGATCCCGGAGGACCGTTTAAAATTACATTGTGCCCTCCGGCCGCCGCAATTTCCAACGCTCTTTTGGCATGTTCCTGCCCTTTTATGGAAGACATATCCATTCCCTTTCTGTCATAAAGAAAAAATTTTTCTAAATCAATTTCAGGAGAAGGATAAATTTCTTTTCTTTTTTCTAGATGATCTATCAATTGCCCTAAAGATTTTACGCCAAAAACTTTTATTTTTGTGGCGATTGAAGCCTCAGACGCATTGCCTTCCGGAACATAGAATTCTTTAATTCCTCTTTCCGTCGCCATTAACGCCATTGGCAAAACTCCTTTCACAGGACGTGCTTTTCCATCCAATGACAATTCTCCCAAAAAAAGTTTTCCTTTTTGATCAAAAGACACTTGACGAGTAGTCAAAAGAAAACCCAATGCCATCGGTAAATCATAAATTGGACCTTCTTTTTTGAGATCCGCCGGAGCAAGATTAACTGTCACTCTTCCCGCTCGATGAGGAGGATTAAACCCTGAATTTCTAATCGCCGAACTTACCCTGTCTTTTGATTCCTTGACCGCCGCGTCAGGCAATCCAACAACATTAAACTGATGCAGTCCGGCACTAACCGTATCTGCTTCCACTTCAATCAATTCACTTTCAAGTCCGATAGTAACTGCGGAAAAAACTTTGGCTGGCATTTGAAAAAAATTAGAACTTGCGCGTTTTTTTGAAAAATTAGCGCTGGCAAATTTTTCTAAGCGATTCAAATTTTTGGTAAATTTAAATCAGTTTTTTTAATCTCACCCTTGCATTGGAATAATTTTAAAAAACGTGTGTCCTAAATATAAAAAATTAATCTAACTTTATTTTTTGGCAATATCTTTCAAAAAATTTTAAACTGAATAAAATTCTATTTATTTTTTCTTGAACCAAATTTCCAATAAAAGAAAACTAACATTCCTAATCCAAGAGTGATAAAAATATCCGCTAAATTGAAAATCGGCCAAATTTTAAAATCAATAAAATCAATTACGCAACCCCAGAAAAAACGATCTAACGCGTTAGAAAACGCTCCCGAAAAAATTATTATCAAAGAAATTTTTGACCAAAAACAATCTTTATTTTTTTTGAAATACAGTTGTGTCAAAAAAAACATTATCCCGCTCCAAAAAATCCAAAATAAAAAATTAAATTTCCCCATCCCAAAAGCAATTCCCGAATTGCAAACATAAAGTCCGCCTTGAAAGCGGACAACTTGTTTGGAAATTTGATCCAAAAAAATCAAAACTAATATCCTTATTCCATCTTTCGCCAGACCGTTTCCCATTTTCATTTTTTTTATATCAAGATTTGCCTACTTTAAGAACAATCCATACATATTCTAGCGCTAGGATTGGCAACCAATCTTTCTAGTGGAATATCCTTCCCGCATTTTTCGCATTTTCCATAATTTCCTTTTTCAATTTTTTCCAACGCATCCAAAACATTTTGCAATTTTTTTTCCAACGAGCTTTCCACTGACAAGTTTTGAGTGTATTGGTCAACTTCTGTGGCACTATCATTTTTATCAGTTCCAATATCTTCAAAAGAAGTTTCATAATCTCCTTCTTGGATATTTATGGGTTTAGCGATTTTTTTCAAATTTTCTTCCAAATCTTTTTTTTCTTCTTGAAGAGATTTCTTCAATTCTTCCAATTTTTTTGTTTCCATATTTATATATAGTTAGGATTTATATTTTTGACCTAAAAAATCTATTTATATAGCTAATATAATGACAGATAATTCTCCCCGATAATCTTAGTATTTTTTAAGTAATTTTCAACAAGCAACAGACTTGGAGGGAAACGATTAGGATATGTTAATAATAAAAAACAAAAAAGAGAATCGGCAAAATCACCCCTTCAAAATTAAATCAAAAACTTTTTTTTATTCTCGCTCAAATTTATAAAATCATCCAATTCTTCTATCAATTTTCCACTAGTAGATTCCAAAAAAGCCATCCCCTCCACTCGACAACCAGTGATTCCTTGAATATATTTAACCAAGGGGATATAATCTCCGTCTCCGCTTATCAGAACAATGGAATCCAAATTTTTTGACATCTTAATGGCATCTACCGCAATTCCCACATCCCAATCGCCTTTTTTCGTGCCTCCGGGAAAAATTTGCAAATCCTTAGTCTTCACTTCAAACCCTTGTTTTCCTAAAGCCTCAAAAAATTTTTCTTCTTGTCCTTCTAATGTTTTTATCCCATAAGCGATAGCACGAATCAATTTTCGATCTCCTACCGACGCTTTTAAAACCGCTCCGAAATTAACTTTTTTTCCAAAAAGCACTTTTGCCGAATAATAAAGATTTTGAATATCCACCAACACTCCCACTCTTTGTTCTTTGTAAATTCCCATAAATTGCTGACAATTTGTCAAAACAAATTATCCTTTTAATCCTAATTTTTTAATCACTGATTTATACGCCTTTTCATTGACATTTTTCAAATAATCCATCAATTTTCTTCTTTTGGAAACCATCCGCAAAAGACCTCTCTTGGAATGAAAATCTTTCTTGTTTTTCTTGAGATGAGTCGTCAATTTTTTTATCTTTTCCGTGAAAAGAGCAATTTGATATTCCGGAGAACCATTGTCTTTTTCATGACGTTTGACCTCTTTGGTCGCTTTTTCTTTTTGCTTGCTTGTAAGAGCCATAAATTTTTCGGCCAAACACTCGTTGAAATTTTGAAAAATTTAAAAACAAAATTTTCAAATTTCCCAACCCCCTCAACCAGCATTTGCTAATTTAGAAATTATTTACATTCTAACCTTACAACACATCGGATTATTTGGCAAGAATTACCAAATTTCACGCCGGATATATTTTGGCAAATTTAAAAGTTTTTATCAAACATTGAAAGATATTTTAGAATAATTTTTATCTTGTGCTAGAATACCAATACTGGAAAAATTTATAAATTGAATTTATTTTTAAAAAAAATGACTGATATTATGGAAAATCTCAATTCTCAACAAAAAAAAGCCGTCCAAAAAACCGAAGGACCGGTCTTAATAATCGCTGGTGCTGGATCAGGAAAAACCCGCGTTTTGACTTACCGGATCGCTTTTTTAATCAACGAAAAAAAAGTCTCTCCGGGCAACCTTTTGGCAGTAACTTTCACCAATAAAGCCGCTCAAGAAATGAAAGAAAGAGTGGCTAAATTGCTTTATCATGAAGATGACTACCGCTTTAAAAAATTTTCCCAAAACTTTTTTCAACCCATTTCAGAGTTTTCTTCCATTCCAATGATCGGAACTTTTCATTCTATTTGTGCCAAAATTTTGCGTGCCGAGATAAAAAACATCGGTTATGAAACCTCTTTTTCCATTTTGGACGACCAGGATCAACTGGCAATGATAAAAAAAATAATGAAAGAAATGAAACTGGACACAGAGCAAATAAAACCGCGCGCTATCTTGGGAAAAATTTCCTCCGCTAAAAATGAATTTATGGATTTGTCTTCTTTTGTCAAACAAACCACTGGATATTTTGAAGAAATTGTCGCTAAAATATACACCGCTTATCAAAAAAACCTTCAAAAACAAAATGCCTTGGATTTTGACGATTTGCTTCTTTTGACTGTAAAAATTTTTCAACAATATCCCAAAATTTTGGAAAAATATCAAGATATATTTCGCTATATTATGGTGGATGAATATCAAGACACCAATCGTATCCAATATGTTTTAGTTAAACTTCTCAGTCAAAAAAGAAAAAATCTTTGCGTAGTAGGCGATGATTTCCAAGCTATTTACGGTTGGAGAGGGGCGGATATTCAAAATATTCTAGATTTTGAAAAAGATTATCCCGATGCGGAAGTCGTAAAAATGGAACAAAATTATCGTAGCACGCAAAATATTTTGGACGCCGCTTATGGGATTATCTCCAAAAATGTCCGACGGAAAGACAAAAAAATTTGGACAAACAATTCTTCCGGACATTTTATTACCGAGTTTGAAGCCCAAGACGAAACAAAAGAAGCCGAATTTCTAGCGGAAGAAATTCAACGTCTTTATAAAAAAAAATCTTATGATTTTTCCGATTTCGTTGTTCTTTATAGAACCAACGCACAGTCTCGCGCTATTGAAGAAGCGATGTTGAAAAATTCATTGCCGTATAAAATTATCGGCGGGATAAAATTTTATCAAAGAAAAGAAGTCAAAGATGTTATCGCTTATTTGAAACTTATTGAAAATTTCAACGATGAAATTTCTTTGGAAAGAATAGCCAATTTTCCCAAAAGAAATATTGGAAAAATTAGTTTGCAAAAATGGATAAACTTTTGCAAAAAAAATTCATTGGACTTTATCAATGGCGCGATGCAATTGGACACTAAAGAAGACTTAACTATACAAAAAATAGATGCGATAAAAAAATTTGGCGCTTTTATCTTGGAAGCGTACCAAAAGTCTCACTCTATGAATTTGAAAAATTTTTTGGAATTCATAATCGTCAAAAGCGGATTGAAAAAAAATCTTTTGGAAAAAAATGAAGAAGGAGAAATTCAAATGGAAAATGTAAGAGAACTCTTAACAGTCGCTCAAAAATATGAAAAAAATGAAAACGATTCCGGCGTTGCTGATTTTTTAGAAGAAGTGGCGCTCCTCTCTGAAGCTGACGGGATTGACAAAAAAAATAAAGCTATCCATCTTATGACACTTCACAGTGCCAAAGGATTGGAGTTTAAGGTGGTTTTTATCGTCGGGCTGGAAGAAGGAATTCTTCCGCATTCAAGAAGTATTTTGGATAATGAACAAATGGAAGAAGAAAGAAGACTTATGTATGTTGGAATAACCCGCGCACAAGAAAAAGTTTATTTGGTTTTTGCCAGTCAAAGAAATATATTCGGATCCACCCAAATCAATATTCCTTCTCGTTTCTTAGAAGATATTCCTGAAAAAATACTCCGCCAATATAAGCAAAAAGAGGGAACTATTTTGAAAAATAAACCATACAAAAAAAATAAAAGCACGATTGAAACAAAAGAAAAATTCAAAGATGGAGAATATATTTTTCACGAAAATTTCGGAAAAGGTCTTATCGTCGCTTCTCATGGAGATATTCTAACCGTCGCTTTTTCTCTCTCTGGTCTGAAAAAAATTTCCGCATCTTTTGCGTCTATTCGCAAAACTGACTAAAATCAATAATTCTTTTATTTTTCAAAACATAACAGTTCACAAAAATAACAAACAATCGCGTAGGTTATAATTTTAAAAAGCGTTTAAAAACTTGAATTAAAGAAGTTATTTTGATTTTGTTATTTGCTAGTCGTATCTTAGCAGTTTAGAAAAAAATAATAAATAAACCTCTATTTTTTATTCAGAATATATAAATCCTTTTATTGCCCGACTGTTTTTGCTGATAGTGCGAGTGGATTTTTTCGCCCAACCGCGATAATTCATTTCTGAAACAGTAAAGGTATCGCTTCCCACGCTTTCAACGATCGCAACATGCCCCCACCAAGATTCGGAGGAAACCATAATTGACCCTGTTCGCGGAGTTTTTCCGGTGGCATATCCGGCAGATTTGGCGTGATAAAGCCAAGTTCCCGCATTTCCGCTCCAAGGAACATACTTTCTTTGCGACACATACCAAGTGCAATATCCATAAGGAAAACCGTGTCCGGTTCCCGCTTTCCCACTCAATTTTTTTCCAACTGAATCAAAAGATTCATACGGCCTGGAAGTGATACCCAAAGACCCGGAATTGTTCACTCTTTGAGGAACTTCTTTTTCTCCTCCGGGAATGATTAGCTCTTGACCTTCTTTAACCTCTCCATTGGCCGGAATATCATTAAATGCGATTATTTTTTCTTTATCCGCTTTATATTTATTGGCAATATCGTCCAAATTATCATTCTTTTTCACCACATAATTCAAACCGGAAACCGGAAGAATAAATATCTTGTCACCAGGCATAATAGAATCTAAATCTTCTATTTCATTTGCCCACATTATAGTATTGACACTAACACCTTTAGCTTCGGCAATACTGCCAACAGTGTCTCCTGATTTAACTTCATAGATAAACACTCCAGCTCCTTCTTGCGGATCTTTTCTTACCGGATTAGAACCGGCAAGAAAAGCCTCGCCCTGCATAATCATTTCTTCTTCCGATTCATCTTCTTCTTCATTTATTTCGGCAACCGGACTAATTTTAGCCTCTGTCAAAGGAGCTACCGCTAAATTTGTTTTCTCTGCTGTTTTCAAAAAAAGTCTGTCTTTTAGAGGATCTTCAAAGCTTGAAACATCATCAGTTTCGCCAAAATAACCAAACAAAAACCCACTAGACCCATGTCCGGCGGAAATATTTGTGGCAGAAACTAAAATAGCACTGGACGCTACAACCGCGAAAGCGGAATAATTTCTGAATATTTCAAGTAATTTTATACTCTTTCTTTTTTTTATAATCAGAACCACACATCTTTGTTTGCAATAAAGACGCGTTCTCAACTTTTTCAGATTTTCAAGGTTTAACCAACTTTTTAAAATTTCTATTATTTTACTAATAGATTTTCCTTTCTTATGATTTTGGTTCAAAAATGCCAAAAAAATATAAAGCCAACCAGCATTTCACCGTTCCAAAATCTTAATCTTTAACTGCCGGACATTCTAGCTTAAAAAACTTGTTTTGTCAATCAAAATTCGCCATTAATTGATTGTTTTTCAATATCAACTGATTGACCGAATCAACTGATTAACTGAAAACATTCTTAATGATTCACTCTTAATTTTGAATTTCATTCCAATATCTCGTCCTTAATCGCGGATATCATATTTATGATTTTTTTGTTTTTTTTCAATTCTGCCAAAGATTGAAGTATTTTTTCGGCTCTATCAGTTAAATTTTGCTGTTTTGACAAAAAAATTCCTATTGATTTTCCATCCGGTTTTTTTTCAATATACTTTCCCACTATCGCATACCATAAACGAAAAGTTTCCGAAGTCAAGTTCAACCCTGTCTCAACAAAAGGCGTGCGACTAAAAAAATTTTCCAATTTTTCCCAATTGGGAAAATTGTCATAAATCAACTCGTCTTCCAACATCTTAGCCGCCATTTGACCGTAAAAATCTTTTGTTTCTTCCAGCGAATAAAAATTTTTTTGGGTCAAAATTTCTTCTCTTCTAAAATCGCAATAAAGATGAAATTTCCAACCGGCTTGAAAAGAACCGATACCAGAAAAATCCAAATTCAATTTTTGAAAACACAAATGAGTGTCTTTTCTTTTTAGATTTTCGGCAATTCTTCGGATATCTGGAAAAACGCAACCAAGAAAAAACTGATCTTTTTCAATTTTAGGCTGATTTTGAATTTTTTTCTCTATTTTTTCCACACTCTCAAAATCAGTCGTTCTCATTTTTTCAAAATACTTTTCCGCATAAACTATGTGCGCGATTTGAGAAGCCATATTTTTTAGTTTATTTTTTCATAATATCCGAAAACATTCTTTCTGTAAATGATTTTTCTTCCGGTGTCAAAATTAAATAGAAATGTCATACCTTTGCGTTTAGTTAAAATGTCATACTTGTGGAAATTTATGAATTATGGACTAATTGTTTTTGTTCAAATTGAGCCGATATTTGTTTTCTCCAAGGATGATTAGCGGGTGGTATCCAAGGAGCTTTGCTCGGAGTGAGAGCGATTAATTTAGTCTTAATTTTTTCTGGTCTGGCAGGTAATTTTTTAAAATTCAAATACTTTTCTTTTTTACTTAAATGAATCGATCCATCTAATCTTTCTTCAATTAAAACTAGATCTTTTTTGTAAACTGTGGCGGGTTGAATTTCATCTAGTTGGTACCAAATATTTTTAAACTGCACAGTAAAATCATTTTTGATTTGTCTTTGAGACTGGATAGAAAATATCTTATCTAGATTAGTTTGGTCGTATTGAGTTAGCGGTTTATGCAAATTAGTATCTTTAGTTGGAACTACCGAGAATCTATTATTAAAATCTTCAATAAATGTTTCTTCTAAGAATTTATTGGCTGTTTTAGCGTCGCTGATATTTTGGAGTCTCAATTCTTTGACTAATCTATCTTGCAAGGTTTCAAATAGTCTTTCAATTCTTCCTTTGGCTTGTGGTGAATGAGCGCTAATCAAATTGATATTCAAATCATTGCAGGCTCTTTGAAATTGAGTGAGTAATTCGTGGTTATCAGTGGCATTTTTGTGATTAACCTTGTAAGCGCTGAATTTATCAAGATAAATCGCCACAGGCTTGTTTTTAGTTTGGAGGTAGTCTTTCCAGAAGGTAAAGACTTCTACAACACCTTCGTTTTTGCCAAACTTTAGTTTAGTGATTTTCCCAGTGGCGTCGTCAATAGAGGCTAGAAGACAAAGCTCCTTATTCCCATTTCTTTTTTCAAGCCACTTATGATAACTGCCATCAAATTGTTGCATTTCTCCATAGCATTCTTTTCTTTCTCGCCAGACTCGATGTTTCTGATTTTGTTTTCTCTTTTTTGTTTTGAAAAATTCTTCTTCAATCATTAAGTTTCTAATGGTGGTTACTCCCAGATTGATTTTATGAATCTCCATCAGTTTTTCTGTAGCCAGTGTTGGTCCGAAATCTGCATAGTTTTTCTTGATTATTCTTTTAACTTTCCTCTTTAGTTTTTCTTCAATTTTATTGTGACCGGATTGACCTCTCAGTTTATGAATTATTCCTTGGGTGCCTTCCTTAATCACCCTAGATTTTAATCTTTTGGTTTGTCTTAGGGAAAGATTTAAAAGTTTTCCTGCATCTGTGCCATTTATCTTTTTGGCAATTAAATTGTTAATGATTGTGAGTCTCTCTGCTTCTTGGTTAGTCATAGTAATTATGGATTGTTCCATTGTATTGGGTTTTAATAATTAACCCAATATTTTAGCAGGTATGACATTTTAATAAAACGCTACTATGACATTACTACTTATTTATGACAGAAAAAAAATTCA
>Ga0210015_1004597_pt1 | contig 11607 bp, 9 predicted proteins | sample CryGeymeta201522_FD_185471 | JGI IMG/M metagenome (GOLD analysis project Ga0210015, IMG submission 185471) | Groundwater microbial communities from Crystal Geyser aquifers in Utah, USA - Crystal Geyser metaG 2015-22 (SPAdes) (version 2) | ecosystem: Environmental > Aquatic > Deep subsurface >... | reverse complement strand
ACTCGTCGGCAGGTCGATATCTTCTTTCGCCGCTGTTTCGGCGACGATTATTCCATGTTGACTCAGGAGTTGCAAGGTTGCAATCTGCTGCAGCAGCGGCGGAATCAGACCTTGTTGATAGGGCGGGTCCATGAAAATCAGATCAAAGGGCGCGTCTTTTTCGAGCAGAGGCAAAGCGTCCTGGGCGGGCTGGCGCAAGATGCGAGCCTTGTCCTGCAGCTGACAGCGGGTGATGTTGTCCAGCATCAGGGCAGCGGCCTGCGGGCCTGAGTCGACCAGAATCGCCTGTTGCGCACCGCGGCTCAGAGCTTCAAGACTTAAGGCTCCGCTGCCGGCGAAAAGTTCCAGCACCCGCAGCTTGCACAGGGTACCGAAGTGGCTGGTCAGCATGCTGAAAACCGCTTCGCGCACCCGGTCAGGCGTGGGTCTGATGTCTCGTCCAGCAAAATCAGCCAGTTTGCGCCCCCTGGCGCTGCCGCTGATAATTCTCATCCGTTTGTCCCTATCTGGGTCTTGGGCTGTCACGGCAAGGATAAATATGTTTTCAATGACAGCAGGGTTTGGATCCAATCCCCGTTTTTCTTGATGGAGTAAAGAATGCGTCAATTCAGTCTCGCCAGTTATGCGGCGCGGAGCGAAACCAGTCGTGGCCGGGTTTACGCAGAACCCTATAAGGACAAACGCCTGGCCTTTGAGCGTGACCGTGACCGCATTATTCACTGTGCGGCCTTTCGTCGGCTTGAATACAAGACCCAGGTTTTTGTTAACCATGAGGGTGACTATTACCGCACCCGCTTGACCCATTCACTGGAGGTTGCCCAGATTGCCCGCGGTATCGCCCGCGCCCTGCACCTGAATCAGGATCTGGTTGAAACCCTGGCCCTGGCCCATGACCTGGGGCATACCCCTTTCGGGCATACCGGGGAAGAGGTGCTTAATCGTCTGATGCGTGACCATGGTGGTTTTGAACATAATCGCCAGTCGTTACGCATTGTTGATCTGCTTGAAGAGCGCTACCCGAATTTTAACGGCCTGAATCTGAGTTGGGAGGTGCGCGAAGGCATTATCAAGCACTCATCCGATTACGACCACGCCGGTTCAGAGTCCATGACGGCGTTTGAACCCGGCCAGCGGGCGACCCTCGAAGCCCAGATTATCGATCTGGCCGACGAAATTGCCTACAACAATCATGATATCGATGATGGTCTCAAAGCGGGTTATATTAGCCTTAAAGATCTGGCGGAGGTCGAACTCTGGCAAACAACCTTCAGGCGCATGGGCGAAAAATACCCCGCGATCGACGAAAAGCGTCAGGTTTTGCAAACCATCAGTTATCTGATTCGCGATTTGATTCAGGATCTTGTCGACAGCACCAATGAAAATTTGCGCTGCGCTCAAATCGAAACCCTGGAAGATTTACGCAATCAGCCAACCAATATGGCCTCGTTCAGCCAGCGCATGCAGGCCCAGAACCAGGCCTTGAAAAAATTTCTCTATCATCACCTCTATCGCCACCATAAGGTCGAGTTGATGCGGGTTAAAGCCGAACGTTTTCTGACCCAGCTGTTTGAGAGCTATCTCAAAAATCCCAGTCTGCTCCCGCGTGATTTGCAGGCCCGTTTTGATCAGCAGGGTACTGAGCGCGTCATTTGCGATTATATTGCCAGCATGACCGATCGCTACGCGCAGGATGAATACAAACGGCTGTTTGAACCCTTTGAGCGCGCCTGAATCCGGCCCAGTCAGCCGGGCAGGGTGATCTGGGGTTCCTTGGCAACCCGATAGAGCAGAATTGTGCGGCCCATGATTTGGGCAATGGCCGATGAGGTTTGTTGGGCCAACTCGCTAGCAACTTCGCGGCGGTCGCTGATACAGCCTTCCTGCACTTTAATTTTGATCAGCTCGTGGTGTTCCAGGGCTTCATCGGTGGCCGCCACCACCCGCGGGGCTGACCTCTTCCTTGCCAATCATGATCACGGCTTTTAAATGGTGCCCCAAGCCGCGTAGATAACGTTTTTGTTTGCCGGTTAATGCCATCTTTGCTCCTCGCCCATCGCGGGTGGGTTAAATTTTTATGTTATTTTGCGCGGGCGCAGTTATAGAACAAAACCCGCCAGCCAGTAAAGCCCCATTCCCACAAACACCGTGCCGCCGAGACTCCGGGTTTTCAGGGCGAAGAGCAGGGTCGGAAGGGCGACCAGCAGTTCGGGCCGATCCAGTTGCAAGCTGCGCTCTTGTGGGTCACAAAAGAGCAAAGGCGCGAGCAGGGCGGCCAGAATTGACCCCGGTATCAGTCCCAGCCAATCGACCAGACCCGGAGGCATTTTTTGATGCGCCAGATAGAGCAGGGGCAGGGCGCGTGGCCCGTAGGTCACCAGCCCCATGCCGCCAAAAAGCAGCAAATATTCGCTGAAATTCACCCCGACCTCCGATGATGTTTCTGGAGGAAGTATCCCAGGGTTGCCGCCGTGACCGAGGCTCCGACAATATAGGAATCCCCGGGAATGAACAAATACCAGCCTACGGAAATTGCCCCAGCCAGTAGACCCGTAATCAGATAAAGCCGTCCGCGCAATTGAAAAACCAGCAGGCAGATGAACATGCCAGTCAAAGCATAGTCGATACCAAAGGCGCCCCGGGGCACGAATTGGCCGAGCAGACATCCGGTGATGGTGGCACATACCCACACGGCGTTGGCGAGTTGGTTAACAATCAGGGCCGCATGGCGGTTCCAGTGGCCGTCACGAAAGGCGGTCATGTTCACGGCGAAACTTTCGTCGGTAATGCCGTAGGCAAAAAGGGCCAAAAAGCTGCGCCGCACGTTGCTCAGGTAGAGAGCCAGCGCCGAACTCATCAGGGTATGACGCAGGTTGATGACGAAGGTGGTCAGAATCATTGCCGGAATTGTGGCTCCGGCACTCAGCATCGCGATACAAATAAATTGGGCGCTGCCGGCAAAAACCAGCACCGACATCATCCCGACGGCCCACCAGGGCAGCCCCGCCTGCTGCGCCAGCACTCCCAGCGCCAGCCCAATGGGCAGGTAGCCCAGGCAGATTGGCCAGGCCGCGGTTGCGCCAGGCGTCAATTGGGCGCGAAGAGGTGTTTTAGGGCATAAATTAGATGTTGAGCTGGGCACTGGTTTCCGTTTCACTTTTTTGCGGGCTGAAAAACGATCTTTGAATCGCCGCTCCGACCGCATTAATGCGCGTCTGGGTTTGATCCAGATATTCGTGTAGTCCATGGGTAAAGATTTCATCCATCGACGCAAAATTGAATTCAGACAGTAGCCGGCCCATGCTCTGCTCCGCTCCGTTGGCGAAATGCCCGCGTGGGCTACCGGTAATGTTGTTCATAGAAATGGTCGCGGTAATCATGCAATAATGCACCGCCCGTGGAAAGTTTTTGTCGAGCAGCAGAAATTCGACAATCTTCTTGGGATCGATACGACCATGACGCTTGCGATACATTTCAAAGGCGCTGGCCGAGCGCAGCAGGGCGCCCCACAGAATATTGTCGTAAGAGCTGCCGATATAGTCCACCGAAGGCAGCAGAATAAAATATTTCACATCGAGAATGCGCGAGGTTTTGTCGGCGCGTTCGAGCATACGTCCCATGCGGCCGAAATGCCAGCCCTCGCCATGATCCATGGTCGAATCGGTGATACCGATAAAAGCATGGCTGGCGTTCATGATATTGACAAAAAACTGATGGGGCAGATCCATCGACACCTCGCGGGCAGCATCATTGATCATGAGGTAAAAGGTGTTGATTTGTTCCCACATTTCAGAGCTGATATATTCCCGAACCGAGCGCGCATTTTCGCGTGCCGAGCGCACACAGGAAAAAATCGAGTTGGGATTTTTGCGATCAAAGACGAGAAATTCAATGGCATTTTCGCGATTGGCTTGACCGTAAAGCTTCTGGAAGAGTTCGTGGTCACCGGTGGTGTTAATCAGGGGCTGCCATTGATCGCTGGCGCTGTCGGGAATGTCGAGGGTCATGTGATAGTTGGCATCAATGAAGCGGGCCACGTTTTCGGCGCGTTCAATATAACGACTCAACCAGTAAATAGAGTTTGCAACGCGGCTTAGCATTGTTGTTCCTCCTGAGACTGAATGGGCGATTCGGGTGAGCTGCCACTGTCAGAGCTGAGCACCCAGGTGTCCTTGCTGCCTCCCCCCTGAGACGAATTGACAACCAGTGAGCCTTTTTTTAATGCGACCCTGGTCAGTCCACCGGGGAGTACATAGATGTTGTCTTTGCCGAAGAGAATGTAAGGGCGCAGATCGACATGCCGCCCTTCAAAGTGGTCGTCGACCAGCACCGGTACCCGCGATAAGGCCAGGGTCGGCTGGGCAATATAGGTGCGTGGGTTGGCTTTGATGCGCCGGGCGAATTCGGTTCGTTCCTCGACCGTAGAATGGGGGCCGACCAGCATGCCGTAACCGCCCGATTCATTCACCGCTTTGACCACCAGTTTTTCAAGATTTTCAAGGACATACTTGCGTTCGTCATCGCGCCAACAGGCATAGGTTGGAACATTGTTGATGATGGGATCTTCCTTCAGGTAGTAACGAATAATATCGGGTACATAGGCGTAAACTGCTTTATCATCGGCGACCCCGGTACCGGGGGCGTTGGCCAGCGCCACTTTACCGCTGCAGTAGGCTTGCATCAGCCCCGGTACCCCGAGCAGCGAATCTGCGCGAAAGGCTTTGGGATCCATGTAGTCGTCATCGATACGTCGATAAATGACGTCGACGCGTTCCAGTCCTTTGGTGGTGCGCATCATCACTTCACCCCCCTGAACGCTCAGATCGCCACCTTCGACCAGGGCAACGCCCATTTGCTGGGCCAGAAAGCTGTGTTCGAAATAGGCCGAGTTGTAAATGCCCGGCGTCCAGACCACAACCATGGGCGCGCGAACTCCTGCTGGAGCCAGACTTTGCAGCATATCGAGCAGACGACTGGGATAGTCGGTTACCGGCTGGACACTGCAGGCGTCAAAGACCATAGGAAAGGTTCGCTTCATGATCAGCCGGTTTTCGAGGACATAGGAGACCCCCGAAGGGCAGCGCAGATTATCTTCAAGCACATAGAATTCGCCCGAACCATCACGCACCAGATCGGTGCCGGTAATATGGCACCAGATTCCCTCTGGTGGTTTCAGCCCGATACAGGGTTTACGGAAACCATCGGCCGAGAGCACAAGATCGGTGGGAACTATGCCATCTTTAAGAATTTTTTGTTCGTTATAAACATCGTCAATAAAGCTGTTCAGCGCACTGATTCTTTGCTTTAAACCCTGTTCAATGACGAGCCATTCTTTCGTCTGAACAATGCGTGGAACAATGTCGAAAGGGAAGATTTTTTCCGTTTGGGATTCGTTGCTGTAAACGTTGAAGGTAATCCCCAGATTTAAAAGCGCCCTTTCGGCCGCTTTCTGACGACGCTGCAATTCAGCTTCGGGCAGGGCATTTATCCGTTTGATCAGGAGATCAGCACCGGGCCGCGGGTTGCCCTGCGGATCAAAAATTTCATCAAAAAAACCCTCGGTATCATACTGATCAAATCGCATCATCGTCTCCTTTCTGAGGTTTTAAAACGTCTCTATTCTCAGTGACACTGCTGTTTATTCTGTGGCTTGTGGTAAACGAGCGACATCAACCGAGACCCCGACCTTGTGCGCGCCACCGCCCCAGGCGATGCCGCGCAGGGGGGCAACATCGGAATAATCGCGACCCCAGGCGACGGTCAGATGTTGACGCACCGGGATCTGATTATTGGTCGGGTCGAAATCGATCCAGCCCGAATCTCCAGCAAACACTGAAAACCAGGCGTGTGAGGCATCGGCTCCGACCAGTCTTTTCTGTCCCGGGGGGGGCAAGGTTTCAATGTAACCGCTGACATAGCGTGCCGCCAATCCCAGGGAGCGCAGGCAGCCGATGCCTAGTTGGGCAAAATCTTGACACACCCCGCGCCGGGTTGAGAGCACTTCGGCAAGGGGTGTCGCAATGCCGGTGACGCCGGGAGTGTAGGTGAAATCGCGGTAAATCCGTTGCATTAAATCCGTCACCGCGTCAATCAAAGAAGGCCTTGAGGAGAAAGAGGGTCGCGCATATTCGGCGAGGTCTGAAGATTTATGCACCAGGGGCGAATCGTATAAAAAGGGCAAAGCGGAAAGAACCGTGCCGGTTCGTTCTGTTTCAAGCCTTTTGACCAGCTGTTGCCAAGGTAGGGGGTTGTCGATGGCGGCGAGGTTGGCATCCTGGTTGATGGAAACCTGGCTGACGGCGCTGACCTTTAAGAGGGTGTGAGGCTGCTGAATATCGAAGTGCACGATGCGATTGCCAAAAAAATCACTGCGTTCGCGCAGATTAGCCGGGGCTGGCTCGATTTGTAACTGACTGTCGAGGCAATGTTGATGGGGCAATTGACGCGGCAGCAGACAAGCGTCGTTCCAGCATAGCCCGACGGGCTCGGCGTAGTGATAACTGGTGGTATGGGTGATGCGGTATTTCATGACGCCATGTCTCGCACGAGAGAATTAAGTTGCTGTGGAACCTGGGTCGGGCTGAAATAAAGCTGAGTCAAGGCCGTCGAAAACTGGTTAAGGGAATTTTTCTGCTCAAGGAGTAAATCTTCGAGCAAGAGGTAAGTTCCCGAGGTGCCCGAGGTCTGGGTCATCACTTTGCAATTTGCCTGTTTGAGTCGTGTGGCCGCTTCGGTTATCACCTTTTCATCGGCCTGAGGGCGGGTTGTCAACTTTTCCCGCGGCAACTCGTTGAGGTGCTGTTGCAGTTGACATAACTGGTACGCCAGGGAACGCGGATAATTGTCATCCATCAGCAGAAGTTCCAGCACGGTGGAAAGCTGCATGAACGAACGGTAGCGTCGCCGGAAAACGATCAGACTGTTGCTGGTTGCCAGAACGGTTTCCATCATCTGTGCTTCGACATTGGGGGCGTAACAGGGCACAAGGGTGGCGCGCAGCAGGTTGATGAGATTTTGAGCGCGTTCCAGGCGGCGACCGATATTGAGCATCAACCAGGCGGTCTCACGCGACATATTTTCGTGGGTCAGACCGCTGAAGGCCACCAGTTGCAGAATCAACTGGCTGATGCTCTCATGAAGCCGCCCGCTGCCGATCTGGTAGCGCGTCAGACGAGGATTCCAATGTTGTTGCATGTTGTCGACCACCCGCCAGGCATCAGCCGGCAGCTGGTCACGAACCGCATAGGTTGAGCGCCGTAACCCACGCAGGGAGGCACGCAGGCTACCGGGTCGCTCGATATCTTTGGCCAGTGACAACAATTCGCCCCGCGGATCAGCCAACAGCTCTTCAGCATTTTTACCCACAAAGCCGGGAAAGGTCGAGGTGACGTGGGTCAGGGCACGGAGCAGATAATGCAGGTTTTCCCGATCGTCCGGATCGTGAAATTCATTTGATTCCCGTAATTTCAACAAGATCGAACGTAGCAGGCGGGCGGTTGCCTCGGTACGTTCGGCGTAACGGGCGGCCCAAAACAGATTTTCGGCCGTGCGGCTTGGCATTGGTCCGAGGAGGGGTTCAATGAGCTGATTCGGTTGGGCCTGACGCCAAAGATTGACCTGTTTGTCGGGTTCGGCAGTTAACACCCAGGTGTCTTTGCAAATTTCGCCTTCCAGGCTGACAACGTGGGGATCGCTGGTCTTGATATTGCTGCGGGCCAACCCGCCCGGCATGACCATGTAAGAGCCATCATGGGCGGTTAAAAAGGCACTAAAAATACAGGGGCGGGACTCAATTTTGTCACTCACGAAAGATGGACTTGTTGCGGGACAAGCGGGTTCCTGTCCAACATACAGGTAGGGTTGGGCAAGAATTCGGTTGCGCCAGCTGGTTCTCTGCGCATGACTGCCCTGGCCGGGAACCAGATCTTTGACACCGACAATGGGGTGAATGGGCCTTACGATGAGCTTTTCGAGATTATTTAACACAAAATCGCGCTCACGGGCCTGGCCGCACCACCAGGTTGCAATGGAGGGCAATTTTAATTCTTCTCCAAGCAATTGCCGGCATAATCCGGGCAAAAAGGCGAGTAACGCCGGGTTTTCCAGCACCCCGCTGCCGATGGCGTTGGCGGTTACGACATTGCCCAGACGAATGGCTTCGAGCAGGCCGGGAATGCCAAAAAGGGAATCGCCACGCAGTTCCAAGGGGTCGCAGCGTTCATCCTCAAGGCGTCGGATGATAACGTCAACCTGGCGCAGGCCGCCAAGAGATTTCATCCAGACACAGCCGTTGCGTGCGATCAGGTCGCCACCCTGAATGAGAGGATAGCCCAGATAACCGGCAAAGTAGGCGTGTTCAAAATAGGTCGGATCTTCAGGCCCGGGAGTCAGAACCACAATGCGTGGGTCATTGCGGTTGTGGCGCGCCATCAGGCTGAGGCTGTTGCGCAGGGCGCGATAGTACATGGCGAGACGATGAACCTGGAAATCTTGAAACAGGCGTGGAAAACTGCGGGTCAGAACGATACGATTTTCCAGGGCATAACCGGAACCGCGCTGGGGCATTGAACGGTCTTCCAAGACCCAGAATCGACCATCGCGACCGCGGGTGAGATTGGCCGAATAAACATTCAGGTGGCGTTGATCCGGCGGCAATAGATCCGCACAGGGCCAGAGAAACCCGCGGTGGGTAAAAACCAGCTCTGGGGGGAGTAGCCCTTTTTCAAGGAGGCGGCGAGGCCCGTAGATATCAGCGAGAATCCGATTGAGCAATTCAGCGCGCTGAATCAACCCCGCCTCAATTTGTTGCCATTCCTGGGCATTAATGATCAAGGGTACCGGGTCAAACTGCCAGGTGCGCGGGGCTTCAAAGAGATCAAAGACGTTGTGGGTCGCGCCATTTTCGCGCAACAGACGCTGGGCTTCTTTGCGGCGCCCCGCGAGTCTTTTAATGCCGATTCGATCGAGGGCCTCAAGCAGTTTTTCATCATGCGGAAGGCGTCGATCATCAACCGTCTCCGCAGGGCATTGTTTGGCAAGGGTCGTATCGTATGACTGCACGACGCTATGGAGAAGGGTGGAATCATTTAACGTCACGCCAGGGTTCTCTTTCTTCGCTACGACCGGATCAAGGGTCGGTTAAAGGGTTGTGGGTTTGTAACGCAGATCCAGGGTGCAGGGAAATTCGCTGGGTGACTCCTCCGCCGGGGGTGCCATCAAGCCTGGCGGTGATCCGTGGGGAAAAAACTGTCCCAGACTTCGGTATGCCGGCAGGGGGGGCAACTGTCCTTGACTGTGTTCGGTACGGGTAAAGAGCGAGCCGCGCCGGGATTCCGCGGTGATGGCATTGACCGGGTAATCTTCATAGCTGCGCCCACCGGGGTGAGACACATGGTAGGTGCAGCCGCCAATGGAACAGCCGTTCCAGCTGTCGATGACGTCAAACACCAAAGGTGAGTGAGGCGCGATGGTTGGGTGCAGGGCTGAAGGTGGTTGCCAGGCGCGATAGCGAACACCCGCGACAAATTCGTCTTTGCGTGCGGTTTTGCGCAAGGGCAGACGGCGTCCGTTACAGCTGATGATATGCCGCCCTGCGGTGAGCCCCCGGGCATAAAGTTGAAGGCGTTCAACGGAAGAGTCAACATAACGCGCTGTCCCCTGACGGCCGACTTCTTCGCCGAGCACATGCCAGGGTTCGATGGCAAAACGGAGCTCCAGCTCAATGTCGTCGATTTGGACGGTGCCGTAACGTGGAAAACGGAATTCAAAAAAGGGATCAAACCATTCCAGCAAAAAAGGATAACCAGCCTTCTGCAGGTCGGAAACTATCTCTTTCATGTCCTGGCGCACATACCAGGGCAGCATAAAGCGGTCGTGAAGTGCGGTGCCCCAGCGCACCAGTTTCTGCTTATAGGGTTGTTTCCAGAACCAGGCCAGCAGGGTGCGTAGCAGCAGATTCTGTACCAGGCTCATGCGGGCATGGGGGGGCATTTCAAAGGCGCGCAGTTCGAGGAGCCCCAGGCGTCCGGAGGAACTATCGGGAGAATAGAGTTTGTCGATACAAAATTCGGCGCGATGGGTATTACCAGTGACATCGATGAGCAGATTGCGCAGCAGCCGATCCACCAGCCAGGGTGCAGGGACTTCGCCCTCGGGAACCTGCTGAAAGGCAATTTCAAGCTCGTACAGCGCGTCGTCACGCGCCTCGTCGATACGCGGGGCCTGGCTGGTGGGGCCGAGGAACATGCCGGAAAAAAGATAGGAAAGCCCCGGGTGATGTTGCCAGTAGGTAATGAGACTGCGCAGCAGGTCGGGGCGACGCAACATGGGGCTGTCGGCCGGGCTAGCTCCACCCAGGGTAATGTGGTTGCCGCCGCCGGTGCCGGTGTGGCGTCCGTCGAGCATGAACTTTTCGGTTCCGAGACGACATTGACGGGCTTCGGCGTAGAGGCGGGTGGTGTTTTCAACCAGTTCCTGCCAGCTGTTGGCCGGGTGAATATTGACTTCAATGACACCGGGATCCGGGGTGACCATCAGGCGTTCAAGCCGATAGTCGCGCGGCGGTTCGTAGCCTTCAATCACCACCGGCATTTTCAGGTGAGCACAGGTGGTTTCGACGCTTGCGATCAATTGCAGGTAAGCCTCAAGGCTTGGCAGCGGGGGCATGAAAACGTGTAAACGTCCGTGACGGGCCTCGACACAGAGGGCGGTATGAGTGATCTCGGCGGGTTCCTGTCGCGGTTTTTCTTTCCCTCGGGCGTCCTGCTGCTGGGGTTCGGGTTGCAAGCGGCAGTTCTGGTGGTAGTCCGCCAGATGACCGAGGGGCGCGAACAGGCTCTGTTCAAAAAATGGTTCGCGTTTTTCCGCTGCGACCCAGGGTAATGAATCCAAGGGCAGGCGCACTCCCATGGCTGAATCACCGGGAATCAAAAACATCTGCCCTCGGCTGAATTCCCAGGGGCTGCTCTGCCAGCTGTCGTTCAGCCCGTCCCACTTAAGGGGCAGGGTGAAACCGATGGGATCTCCCAGGCCTTTTGTCAGCACCTGTGCAAGGGTACGGCGTTCCGACGGATCATCAAGGTCAATTTTAAGGGGATCAATATTTTGTGGCAGGGTGCCTTCTTTCCAGACCCAGTAAAGGCTGTCTTCATAGCCCGGCACAATATACTCGGCATCAAGGCCGAGTTGTTGCGCCAGATGGTGCATAAACTGCTCGGCGTGCTCAAAGTTAAAGTGATAATCGCGTTGAATATCGGCGAGGAGTCCGGCTCTTTCCCAGACCGCAACACCATCCTTGCGCCAGAAACAGCCATAAGCCCAGCGGGGCAGGGGCTCACCGGGATACCATTTACCCTGGCCGTAATGCAATAACCCCCCGGTGGTAAAGGTATCACGCAGACGCAGAATGAGCTGCTGAGCCAATTCGCGCTTGTGCGGGCCATCGGCAGTGGTATTCCATTCCTCTGCTTCCATATCATCAATCGCAACGAAAGTGGGTTCGCCGCCCATGGTCAGACGCATATCGGCGGCGTTGATTTCTTTTTCGACTTTCTTTCCCAGGGCATCAATCATCTGCCACTGTTCGTCGCTGTAGGGCTTGGTGACCCGCGG
>Ga0210015_1004591_pt1 | contig 11613 bp, 5 predicted proteins | sample CryGeymeta201522_FD_185471 | JGI IMG/M metagenome (GOLD analysis project Ga0210015, IMG submission 185471) | Groundwater microbial communities from Crystal Geyser aquifers in Utah, USA - Crystal Geyser metaG 2015-22 (SPAdes) (version 2) | ecosystem: Environmental > Aquatic > Deep subsurface >... | reverse complement strand
TCGTCGGCGCCGTAGCGGCGGCTTAGGCTGGGCGACAGGAAGATGCTGTCGATCAGCGACCGGGGCCGCTTGAGAAAGCTGAACGCGCCCTCCGCCTCGTCCTGCGCGCTCATCGCCAGAAAGCCGCGCCCGGTCAGCCCGGCGAAATCCTCGCTGGCCAGTTCGGCGTTCACATCGCCGCCGATCACCCAGTCCTCATCGGCGCCGTGGCGCTCGATCATCAGCCGCACCGCCTGCGCCAGGATGTTGGAGGCCATGCGCCGCCGCCTGCGCCCCTCGTCCATCGCCTTGAGGTGCAGCGGCACGAGGTTGAAGTCGAACGCGGCGCGATAGGGTTCGTCGCGCTGCAGGGCGGTGAAGTGGAACAGGCCGGGAAAGCGGTTGAAGATCGCGCCCTCCACCGCCTCGAAGGGCTGCGCGGCGGGGTCGCGGCTGTCGAGCCGCAACAGCGCCGCGATCTCCGGCGGCCAGTCGCGCCGTTCGCCCTTCACCGTCAGCGGGTTCCACAGCACCGTGGTCGTCTGCCGCCCGCCCGGCGCGTCCGGCTCCGACGCCGCGAACGCCATCTGGTGGCCGAACTCGTCCTTCAGCCGGGTCACCAGCGCCTGCGTCGCCTCGGGCGAGCTTTCCGACAGCGCCCAGATATCGACGTTGAGATCGGCGATCACCCGCGCCACGTCGCCGACGCGCTCGGTGAAGCGGCGGTTGAACCACTCCACGTTCCAGAACGCGATGTCCACGTCCTGGCCCGATCCCTGATAGACATCGACCACGCGCTCATAGGCGTCGCCGCCCGACCGCGCGCGCCTGCCCACGGCGCCGAAATAGCCGGTGATCGAATCGGCGCCGCCGACCTGCGCCAGCACCGCCTGCGCCGCCGCCGCCTCGGAAGGCTCGGTCAGCCGCGTCTCCAGATCGACGACGATGGCGGCGATCTTGACGCCCTCGTTGACGAAGTCCGCGCCCTCGCGCCCCGGCGAAGGCGTCCCCGGGGGCAGAGCCTCCCACGCATGGTGCAGCGCGATCAGCCGCCATGTGTTGTCCATCACCGGGCTGCCGGAACTGCCGCCCTCGGTGTCGGAGACGTAGTGCAGCATCACCGGGTGAAAATCGATCAGCTCGTTGTTCTGGAGCGAGACCTGCTTCGGCTCGCCCTTGGGGTGGTGGATCACGTTCGCCCGCTCATGCGGCGCGATGGTGAAGGCGCCGCGCTCCATCGGGATGAAGCCGAACTCCTCATGCGCGTCGCCGTCGAGCCAGACGAAGGTGTAGTCCAGCCCGCCCACAGCCGGGCTGGTGATGAACAGCCGGTCGGGGTCCATCCTGAACGCCCTGACCGGCGAGAGCCCGCCTCCCGGCGTGCGCTCGAACGAGAACTTGGCCCAGGCCTCGCGCGCCACCGCCGCGCTGTTGAGCACGTGGTTGTTGCTCAGCAGCAGGTTGGGGCCGACCAGAAAGCCGCTGCCGAACCAGGCGCCCTCACCGCCCTGAAAATCGACGCCCGACGCCTCGATCTTGCACACCGCGCGCCCGCGCGCGTGGCCGTTGTGCAGGAAGAAGAACGGCAGCGCGTCGTTGCGGCCCACGGTGCGCTCGAACTTGCCCGAGGGAGACAGCCCGGCGCGCGAACGGCTGCGCGCGCGCCAGGCGTCAAGGAACTTCTCGACATCGGAAAAACCCGCCATGGGCGAGGCCATCTCCGACGCGCCGTCGCCACGCTCGAAGGCGCGCTTGTCGAAGGCGCGGGCCAGACCAGGCGAGACGGCGCCGCGCACCTGACGCCCATCGGCCAGCGTGCGCCTTTCGCTTGGCGGCGGCGGGGCGGAGGCCGCGTCCTCATAGTCCGGCGCGGCGGCCTGCGCGCTCTCCACCCCGCGCGCCACATCGCCCGCAAGGTGGCGCTCGATCCCGTCGGCCAGCGCGGCGGCCAGCCTGCGCAGATAGGCCGGATCCGCCAGCCGCGCGGCCTCCGCCGGATCGGCCAGACCGCTGACCTCGACCAGACAGGCCGCCGTGCGCGCGTCCAGCCGCTCAGGGGTCAGCACCCCCAGCCGCAGGGCGCGCACCCCGCCGCCCTTCAGCCCGGTCGCCTGCTCCAGCGCCGCCTGCACGGCGCGCGCCAGCCGCTCGGCGTCGCGCCCGGCGTCGGGGTGGTGGAAGGCCTGCGGCGGCTGATCGGCGCTGAAATGCAGCGACACGAACGCCGCCGCCTGCGCCTCGCGCGCCACCGCCGCGCGGCTGGCCAGCCCGAGGTTGCGGTCAGAGGCGCGCGTCAGCAGCACGCGATGGCCGCGCGCCTCCAGCGCCGCCTTCGCCGCGCGCGCCAGCGCCAGCGCGACGGTCTTTTCCTGAACGCCGCCCGAGCCTTCGATGTTGTTGGCGCTGGAGCCGCCGACATCCTCCGCGCCGCCGTGACCGGGGTCGAGCACGATGGTCGCGCCCCGCCCTTCCGTCCCCCGCTCGAACGCGACCGGCGCGCGGCGGCCGATGGCGGCGTCGATCACCGCGCGGAACTTCTCCGCCACCAGGCCGAAGCCGTCGTCGGTGCCGTGGATTTCATCCGCCCAGTCGGTCTTGCGCCACAGCGTCTTGCGCACGTCCACCACATGCACGCCGGTTTTCGCGCTGTCGCCCGCCAGCGCGAACAGCATCTCGTAGAGCGCGTCGATCAGATAGCCGACCACCGCGCGCTGCGTGCTGGGGTGGGTGATGCCCCTGGCGCGCAGCGGGCCGCCCAGCCATTCGTCGGGCTTGGCGTAGATCGGGTCGCGTTCGTCGCCCGGCGCGCCGGGAAAGGCGTAGTCGTAGCCGTGCACGATGATCGGCAGCATGGAGAAGCGCGCGTCGGCGCGGATGGTGTCGATCACCGTGCGATAGCTGTCGCGCAGAAAGCCCAGCGTCTTGTCGAGCGCGGCGCGGTCGATCAGGTCCTCGACCGGGCCGGAGCCGGGGTTCTGGCGCAAGAGGCGGTTCAGCACCGGCGCGCCGGTCTCATCCTCGCCGATCACGTCGTTGCCGGCGGCGGAGAACAGGAACGCCTGCGCGCGGCCCGCCTGCGCGTCGAGCGCGCGCATGTATTCGGGGTTGCGGTGGACGATGTTCTGCGCGGTGTCGCCCGCCGCGCTGATGCACCAGACGTTGAAATCGCGGCTCAGGTGGTCGATCACATCCTCGACCAGAAACGGGAACTGGAACCAGCTGTCGCCCTCGGCCACCAGCACCGGCGCCGGATCGCCGCGCGCGATGCGCCGCTCGAACGCCTTCTTGCGGCGGAATCGGCAAAACTGGTTGCCAAAGCCGATGGCGCTCTCCAGCGCCAGCTCATCCTCGGTGATCTCGACCGTCTCGGGGTTTGGAACCACCTCCGGGTTGAAGACGCCGCCGCCGTCCTCGGCGGGCCGCAGATACTGGCGCAGCGTCTTTTCGGGCACGTCCGGGTCCGCCATCATCCGACGAAGCTCGGCGAGGGGGAGTTTGGCCATGCGGGCGCCTTTCGGCAATGAAGCTAAATCCAAGCGATGGTTAACAAACTGTGCCAAGATCCGATTCGTTTCAACGTATTGGCGCATCCCCGCGCCGCTGCCGCGCGCTTGACAGCCCAGGGCGCCCCGCCGATGGTGCGCGCCAACTTGAACTTGGAGCGCGAGAGCGATGGACGACGCCGCGAACATGGTGACCGTGACCCTGCCGGACGGCGCCGCGCGCACCTATCCTGCAGGCGTGACCGCCGCGACGGTGGCGCGGGACATCTCCGCGTCGCTGGCCAAGGCGGCGGTGGCGGCGAAGATCGACGGCGCGCTGACCGATCTCTCCCGCCCCATCGCGGCCGACGCAAGGCTCGCCATCCTCACCAGCAAGGACGCCGAGGCGCTGGAGCTGATCCGCCACGACTGCGCGCACATCATGGCGCGCGCGGTGCAGGAGATCTGGCCGGAGACCAAGGTCACCATCGGCCCGGTGGTCGAGAACGGCTGGTATTACGACTTCGACCGCGAGGAACCCTTCACCGACGCCGATTTCGCGCAGATCGAGGCGAAGATGCGCCAGATCATCGCCGCGCGCGACCCGGTGCGCACCGAGATCTGGCCGCGCGACAAGGCGATCGCGCATTACCGCGCGGCGAATGAGCCGTTCAAGGTGGAACTGGTCGAGGCGATCCCCGAGGATCAGGCGATCCGGATGTACTGGCACGGGCCGTGGCAGGACCTTTGTCGCGGGCCGCATCTGGCTCATACGGGGCAAGTGCCGCCCGACGCCTTCAAGCTGATGCGCGTGGCGGGCGCCTACTGGCGCGGCGACAGCCGCAACAAGCAGCTTCAGCGCATCTATGGCGTCGCCTTCCGCACCCGGGCGGAGCTTGAGGCGCATCTGAAGATGCTGGAGGAGGCCGCCAAGCGCGACCATCGCCGCATCGGCCGCGAGATGCGCCTGTTCCACCTTCAGGAGGAAGCGCCGGGGATGGTGTTCTGGCACCCCGACGGCTGGGCGATCTATCGCGTGCTGGAGGACTACATGCGCCGCCGCCTGAGCGCGCGCGGCTATCGCGAGATCCGCACGCCGCAGGTGGTGGACCGCAAGCTGTGGGAGGCGTCCGGCCACTGGGAGAAATACCGTGAGAACATGTTCATCACGGAGATCGACGAGACCAGCGAGGCGGGCGGCCACGCCAACGAGAAACGGACCAACGCGCTCAAGCCGATGAACTGCCCCTGCCATGTGCAGATCTACAATCAGGGCCTGAAAAGCTATCGCGACCTGCCGCTGCGGCTGGCCGAATTCGGCTCATGCCACCGCTACGAATCGTCGGGCTCGATGCACGGGCTGATGCGGGTGCGCGGCTTCACCCAGGACGACGCGCACATCTTCTGCACCGAGGATCAGATCGGCGCCGAGACCGCCGCCTTCATCGACCTGCTGGGCACGGTGTATCGCGATCTGGGCTTCGAGAGCTTCGACATCAAGTTCTCGACGCGGCCCGAGGTGCGCGCCGGATCGGACGAGACCTGGGACAAGGCCGAAGCCGCGCTGGAGGCCGCCGTGAAGGGCGTGACCAGCGACTACGAGATCGACCCCGGCGAGGGCGCCTTCTACGGCCCGAAGCTCGACTTCAAGCTGACAGACGCCATCGGGCGCGAGTGGCAGTGCGGCACGCTTCAGGCCGACTTCGTGCTGCCCGAGCGGCTGGGCGCGGAATATGTCGCCGAGGACGGGAGCAAGAAGCGCCCGGTGATGCTGCACCGCGCGATACTCGGCAGTTTCGAGCGGTTCATCGGGATTTTGATCGAGAACTGCGCCGGGCGCTTTCCGCTGTGGCTGGCGCCGCGTCAGGTGGTGGTGGCGACCATCGTCTCCGACGCCGACGCCTATGCGGCGGAGGTGGTCGCGGGCCTGCGCGCGCTGGGCCTGCGCGCCGAGGCCGACCTGCGCAACGAGAAGATCAACTACAAGGTGCGCGAACACTCCGACGCCCATGTGCCGGTGATCCTGGCGCTGGGGCGGCAGGAGGTGGAGGCGCGCAGCGTGTCGGTCCGCCGTCTCGGCGCGCAGGGCCAGCAGACGATGAGCCTCGACGCCGCGCTCGCCGCGCTCGCCGCGGATGCGACGCCGCCCGATCTTCGCCCGACGGGAGAAACCCGATGAAACGCTCGCGCGTCAATGCGATCATCGCCGAGGCCGACGCCTTCATGCGCGGCTTCGGCTATGCGCTGCCGCCTTTCGCTTACTTGACGCCCGACCAGATGCGCGCGCGCCGCACTGAGCTGTCGGCGATCATCGACGCGCGGTTGGGCTGGGACATCACCGACTACGGCCAGGGCGCCTTCGACAGCAAGGGCCTGTTCCTGTTCACGGTGCGCAACGGGCGGCTCGCCGATCTGGAGCGCGGGCGGGGGATGCTCTACGCCGAGAAGATCATGATCTCGCGCCGCGACCAGATCGCGCCGTCGCACCGCCACAACGTCAAGACCGAGGACATCATCAACCGCGGCGGCGCGAAACTCGCCATCGAGCTGTTCATGTCCACGCCAGACGGCGCTCAGGACCGCGAGGCGGAGGTCTGCGTGGTCTGCGACGGGATCGCCCGGCGGATGCCCGCTGGCGCCGTGCTGACGCTTGACCCCGGCGAGAGCGTGACGCTGACGCCGGGCGTGTGGCACGCGTTCTGGGGCGAGGGCGGCGACGTGCTGATCGGCGAGGTGTCGTCGGTCAACGACGATCTGACCGACAACATCTTCGCCGAAAGGATCGGGCGGTTCTCCGACATCGAGGAGGATGTCGCGCCGACGCATCTGCTGGTGTCGGATTACCCGCGGATGCTGGGCTGAGCGGCGGCAGGCCTCAACGCGGCGCCGTCCAGCCCTCCTCAAGCGCCATGCCGCTCCACGCCCGCACGCGGGCGGGCGCGACCCACCAGCCCGGCTCGGCGGCGCGCAGCCGCTGCGCCATCGCCAGCGCCGCAGCCTGATCGGCGACGATCGCGAAACAGGTGGCGCCGGAGCCGGACATGCGCGCCAGACGGCACTCCGGCGCCCAGCGCAGCGCGCTCAGAACCCGTGAGATCACCGGCGCCAGCGCGCGGGCGGGCGTCTCCAGATCGTTGCGCTGCCGCGCCAGCCACGCCACCAGCGCGCCCAGGTCGGCGAAACGGGCGGGCGGGCGGTCGCCGGGCGGGTTGTCGCGCCGCGTGAGCGCGCCGAACACCGCCGCCGTGGAGACCGCCGCCAGAGGGTTCGCCAGCACCAGCCAGAACGCGGGAAACGGCGGCGCGGGCGTCAGCGCCTCGCCCACGCCCGCCATCATCGCGGGCGCCGAGGACAGGCACACCGGCACATCGGCGCCCAGCGCCAGCGCCAGCGCGCGCAGCCCCGCGTCATCGGGCGCGCGGCCCCACAGCCGCATCAGCAGCCGCAGCGCCGCCGCCGCATCCGCCGAGCCGCCGCCGATGCCGGAGGCCACCGGCAGCCGCTTGTCGAGCCGCAGCGCCACGCCGTCGGCCAAACCCACCGCGGCGCCCAGCGCCTCGGTGGCGCGCAGCACAAGGTTCTCGCCGCCGGCGCCAAGCTGGGCGGCGAACGGGCCCTCAAGGCTGAGCGAGCGGATCGGGCTGCGCTCCGCCGCCAGAACGTCGCCGATGTCGGGAAACACCGCCAGGCTTTCGAGCGTGTGGCGCCCGTCGGGGCGGCGTCCGCGCACATGCAGGAACAGGTTGACCTTGGCGCGCGCCAGTTCGCTCAGGGCGTCGTCGGCGCCGATCAGCGTGACTGGCGTCTCGTCAGGCGGCGTCTCTGACGTCGCGGCGTCGGGCGCGTCAGCCGCCATCGCGGCCCATCGCTTCGTGCGGCGCGGGCGCGGCCGCCGCCTCCTCCTCCAGCACGGCGTCGAGGCCCAGCGCCAGCTTGCGCTTGATGCGCGCCAGATCCTTGGGTTCGGGGTCGAAGGAGCGCGCGCGCTTCCACTGAAACTGCGCCTCCAGCCGCCGCCCCACCCGCCACAGCGCATCGCCAAGGTGGTCGTTGATCACCGGATCAACCGGGGCCAGCGCGACGGCCTTTTCTAGCCATTCGACCGCCTCGGCGAAATTGCCCAGGCGGTAGTGCACCCAGCCAAGACTGTCGGTGATGTAGCCGTCGTCGGGCCGCATATCGACCGCCATGCGGATCATCGCCATCGCCTCGTCGAGGTTGCGGCCCATTTCGACCCAGGAATAGCCGAGATAGTTCAGCACCAGCGGCTGATCGGGCGACAGCGTGAGCGCGCGCTTGAAATCCGCCTCCGCAGCGTCCCAGGCGCCCGCGCGCTCATGGGCGACGCCGCGCTGATAGAACAGCGTCCAGTCGGCGCGGCCTGCGGCCTCGACAATCTCGATGGCGCGCCCGTAAGCCTCGGCGCTTTCGACATAGGCTTCGCGCCGCCGCAGCAGATCGGCGAGCGCGATATGCGCCTCCGCCGCGTGCGTCTCGCGCGCCGTCAGCGCCCGCAGCGCCTCCACCGCCGCATCGCCGCGCTCAAGCTGCTCCAGCGCGGCGGCGCGGCGGATCTGCGCCCGCGTCCATAGCGGATCGTCGCCGGGCACCGCAGCGTAGGCGGCGAGCGCAAGCTCTGGCTGGCCGTCGGCGTCCATCAGCTCGGCGACCAGCAACTGCGCCGCCGTCAGGCTAGGGCGCAGGTGCGTCGCCAGCCGCGCGTGGATCAGCGCCACCCGCCCGCCGGACTCGCCCACCAGGGCCCCCGCCAGGCCGAACAGCGCCTCCGCCGCGCCCTCCGCCGCCGACGCGACCAACAGCGGCGCCGCGCCTCCTGCGGCCAGCCGCGCGATGGCGGCCTCCATCGCCGGATCGCCGAAACGGCTGGCGGCCAGCGCCGCCTCATAGACCGCAAGCGCCTCCGGCCCGCGCCCCAGCGCCTCCAGCGCGCCGCCATGCGCCGTCGATAGCCGCGAAGTCGGCGCCGTCACCTCCGCCTGCGCCGCCTCGAACGCCGCCAGCGCGCCCTCGGCGTCGCCGTTCTGCATCAGCATCAGGCCAAGGTGATACTGCCCGAACAGCCGCAGCACCGGGCGGTCGCCCACCGTCTCGAACGCGGCGCGCGCCGCAGCAGCGTCGCCCGCGCCCTGCGCCGCCCAACCCTGCATGAGCTTGAGCATCAGCGGGTGAAAGGCGTCGGGCTGATCCGCCAACAGCGCGCGCGCCGCCGCGAAATCGGCGCGCTTGAACGCCTGCGCCGCGCGGATCAGCGCCACGATGCGGTGGCTGGGGTCGAGCGCAGCCAGCCTTTCGGCCGCAGCCTCCGCCTCGTCCACACGCCCCGCCGCGACGAGCGCCGACGCGCCCGCCTCAAGCAGCGCGCGGTCGTCGGGATCGTCCTGCAACGCGCGGGCGAAATAGCGCGCCGACGCCTCCACGTCGCCGCGCTGATCGGCCTGCCGCGCGGCGAGATAGGCCCCTGCGCCGCTGTCGCGCGCGCTGGCCGGGGCGCCCGCCGCGAGAGCGCCCACCAGCGCCATGGCCACGCCGCAAGCCCTGTGTCCCGTCAATCGCATCGCAGGCTCCCTGTTCCGCGCCGCACGGCGCAGGTCGCCACACGCGGCGGCGCTCCAACGATGATAGCGCGCGGCGGCGCCCTGTCACAGCCGACGCTTCGCAAATGGGGATCACATATTGGGATAGTTAGGCCCCTCGCCGCCCTGCGGCGTGCGCCACTCGATGTTCTGCGTCGGATCCTTGATGTCGCAGGTCTTGCAGTGAACGCAGTTCTGCGCGTTGATCACGAAGCGCGGGTTGGCGCCGTCGCGGTCGCGCACGACCTCATAGACCCCCGCCGGGCAATAGCGTTGCGCCGGTTCGGCGTATTTCTTCAGGTTCCAGGCGATCGGCGTCTCGGGATCCTTCAGGTGCAGGTGACAGGGCTGATCCTCGGCGTGGTTGGTGAAGCTGAACGCCACGTTGGTCAGCCGGTCAAAGCTCAGCACGCCGTCGGGCTTGGGATAGTCGATGGGGGCGAAGCGGTCGGCGCGGCCAGTCGCCTCGGCGTCGGTCTTGCCGTGCTTCATGGCGCCGAACAGGTTGAACCCCAGCAGGCTCGCCGTCCACATGTCCAGCCCGCCCAGCGCCAGCCCGCCCCAGAGGCCGGTTTTCGACCACAGCGGCTTGACGTTGCGCACCGGACGCAAGTCTCGCCCCACCGGGCCGTTGCGGATCGCGCCCTCATAGTCGGTCAGCGCGTCGCCGCCGCGCCCCTCGGCCAGCGCCTTCGCCGCCGCCTCCGCCGCCGCGATCCCGCTGAGCATCGCGTTGTGGTTGCCCTTGATGCGCGGCAGGTTCACAAAGCCCGCCGAACAGCCGATCAGCGCGCCGCCGGGGAAGGCGAGCTTGGGGATCGACTGCCAGCCGCCCTCGGCGATGGCCCGCGCGCCATAGGCGACGCGCTTGCCGCCCTTCAGCATCGCCGCGATCATCGGATGGTGCTTGAAGCGCTGGAACTCCATGTAGGGGAAAAGATGCGGGTTCTCGTAGTTCAGGTGCACCACGAACCCGACATAGACCTGATTGTTCTCAAGGTGATAGACAAAGCCGCCGCCGCCCGCGTTCCCGCCCAGCGGCCAGCCCATGGTGTGCAGCACCCGTCCGGGATGGTGCAGCGCGGGATCGACCTCCCACAACTCCTTCATCCCCAGGCCGTATTTCTGCGGCTCGGCGTCGCGATCCAGCTTGAAATGCGCGATGAGCTGCTTGGCGAGGCTGCCGCGCACGCCTTCGCCGATCAGCACATAGCGCCCGCGCAACTCCATGCCCGGTTCGTACGAGGGGCCGGGCGTTCCGTCGGGCTTCAGCCCGAACTCGCCCGCGACGACGCCGGCGACTGACCCGTTCTCGCCCCAGACGATCTGGGACGCCGCGAAGCCGGGGAAGATCTCGACGCCAAGCGCCTCGGCCTGGGTCGCGAGCCAGCGGCAGACATTGCCCATCGACACGACATAGGCGCCGTCGTTGCTGAACAGCCCCGGAAGCAGCGCATGGGGGATGCGGATGCTCCCGGCGGGCCCAAGCAAGTGAAAGGCGTCCTCGGAGACCTCAGTGACGACCGGCGCGCCCATGGTCCGCCAGTCGGGCAGCAGCCGGTCGAGGCCGCTTACGTCGAGCACGGCGCCGGAAAGGATATGGGCGCCGACTTCGGAGCCTTTCTCCAGCACGACCACGCTGAGATCGGGGTTGATCTGCTTGAGGCGGATCGCGGCGGAAAGGCCCGATGGGCCGGCCCCGACGATCACGACATCATACTCCATCGCCTCGCGCGCAATCACGGTCATCTGTCGCTCCCTCGCCCTTAAAGCGGCCCTGTCGCTGTTGCTGCGATGCACCTAGCCCCGCGAGTGCGCCGATTCAATCGCCACGATGGCGCAGGCGCGGCGCGCAGCGTTGGCGCACAGGCGGCTGTGGACAACAGCTGCGGCGGCTGTGCATGGCGGCGCGGAAAACGCAACGCCCCGGCCTCCCGGACATTCGGCGCACGTCATGCCCAGGCCGTCAACAGGCGCGCGGCCTGTGCGAGGCGTTCAGGCGCCGGTGTGGACGAACGTTGCGCCAGGATGGCGATGGGCGCTTTTTGCAAGGGAGATCATGCGCGAGTCACGTCGGTAACTGATGCTAACAAACTATTAACGCTTGGATTTATCACTGGGCGATGCGCAGGCGCGGCGCGTGGCGCGCCACCGGGCGGCATTTTCGCGCAGTGGATAACTCTGTGCATGATCTGGACGCCGTGATAATCCCCGTTATCAACAGCCTAAGAACTACATCATCCTATATCTCCCTTATAACAGGTTAAGATCCGATGTCCGAGGGCAAGCCCCTTCTCCAGGCGTTGAACGGCGCAACCCTCGCAACACCGCCGGTATGGCTGATGCGTCAGGCGGGGCGGTATCTGCCCGAGTATCGAAAGACCCGCGAACAGGCAGGGTCGTTCCTCGATCTTTGCTACAATCCCGAGCTTGCGACGGAAGTGACGCTTCAACCGATCCGGCGGTTCGGCTTCGACGCGGCGATCGTGTTCGCCGATATCCTGCTGTTGCCGCAGGCGCTGGGGCGCAAGCTATGGTTTGAAACCGGCGAGGGGCCG
>Ga0210015_1004585_pt1 | contig 11623 bp, 11 predicted proteins | sample CryGeymeta201522_FD_185471 | JGI IMG/M metagenome (GOLD analysis project Ga0210015, IMG submission 185471) | Groundwater microbial communities from Crystal Geyser aquifers in Utah, USA - Crystal Geyser metaG 2015-22 (SPAdes) (version 2) | ecosystem: Environmental > Aquatic > Deep subsurface >... | reverse complement strand
TATCCTTCTGAATTGATCAACATCAAAACAAGAAGACCTACCGCACAAATTCAGAAAAAAAGTATATAATCTCTTTAGATTATCTTCCTTTGATAAGGCCGCCCTTATCTCCCTACCGCGTTCACGTCTTTCTATCGCTAATGTCATTTAAATTTCCTTATGCAGCTTGTAGGATTGGGGGAATTTGAGAAATTTTAACAAGTCTCTTTTCCTTGGGAAACAGAACCTCGGACACAAGCCTCTTGCTACTCTTATCGGATTCGTACTTATTGATCTGAATCACCATATCAACGGTGTCTCGAAGCACCGTCTCAATGCCGGAAGCATCTTGGCCGTTCATACTAATGTTTTGCGGTATGGCATTACTCAGTGCGAGATTGGCATCATTCGCATGAACGGTTGTGAAAAAGCCCGCGTGCCCCGTATTTAATAACCTGACAATAGGAAAAGAGTTACTGTTTGAGACCTCCCCTAACACAATCATATCCGGTCTTGAACGCACCATATGGTCAATAACATCCGCGTAATTCTTTCTTTGTTGTTCCGTTGACCCGTTACGGGGAACAAGATGATGAACGCATTGAGAATGGTTTTTGATAAAGATTTCCCGTGTATCTTCCACGGTAATAATGCGTCTACTTGACGGTATGTGTTTAATAAGCTGTCTTAAGAAAGTTGTCTTCCCGGTGCTTGTGCCTCCCGAAACGATACAATTAGCCCCCTCTTTCACACGCCCGATTACTTCTTCCTTAAGCGATCCGCTCAACCCAAAGTCTTCTAAAGGAATATCAACATCTCTAAAAAGACGAATAGAAACATCGATGCCGGATTCAACCCGCTGTCCCATTGTTGCTTGAAACCGATGACCTTTTGGTAGTGCCACCGATAAAAAACAACTTTCAGGCGGGTCAAAAACCAAGCCCCTTGAGTTTGCCAGAGCCTTGCAAAGACGGCTCCAATAGGCCGTCTTAAAAGTCGGATCATACTCTTCATCATCATACCCTGTCCCTGCATATTCACAAAAGAACCGGCCGCTTCCGACAACAGACACCTCCATCAAATTTGGACGAGATAAGAGCTTTTCCAACGGTGCATAATAGTATTTTAACAAATCATCCATAGCTCTAATTCACCCTGTTCGGTGCATGAATAGGAATATGACCATACGCAAAACAGTCTCTGTTTCCTCCTGCAAAATAAGCTTTATTACCATTTCTCCTAGCCACCCCGCCTTCAACACGAGCATAGGGAACCCATGTGACATCAGGCGAAAGCGACCACTGTGAATTCTCTTGATCTCCGTTGGGCAAGACCATAACGTCTCGGCTTTTTAAGCCCTTCCTGTAATAAATAAAGGAAGCATTCCCATGACCACCTTGAATGCATGTAGCCCCAAGAGCCATATATTTCTTATATGGCTTTGAAATAAACTTAATAACTTTAGGCCGCAATTCCTCTAATTTTTCATCAGAAAGTTGAGGATTGAATATATGAAATCCCGTAGAATTTAAACTACAGCCGTCAACGCTGAATTGACTCGGATAGAGAATTAAACAGGCCTGCACAAAATCAATATCTTTTCTATAAAGCAAACTTACCTCATCCATTTCAAAGTCTTTCCACACATTCGAAAAAGTCATATCCATATCGTCAGTCACAATAGATTTTGAGCCATATCGTCCATAGTAACCATTGCTAACACTTTCCGGAAAATCAACGACATATTCCCGATACCGCTCTTGCTCTTGCCTGACTTGACACATATTCGAGCTCTTTTTATCCGCAGACGTATTCAAAAAGGCAAGGAATTCACTGTTATCTACCCGGTCAAAAACCTTAAATTTGTCTTGGGGCGTGAATCGATAGCATCCGTCAAAATAAGCCTCCCTCAATTGGCTTTGTGAAATACGATCTTCCTTAAATTGGTAAGGCGTTCCCGCTAAATCATAGCGAACTTTTCTGTGCTCAACGGTTACATCTCCCGACTCTGTTTCAATCCAAATATGTTGCTTGTCATAGGAAATCTTATGGTCGTCATCATGTTCATAACCTTTGACTTCCGTCTTGTGATTATAAATCTTAGACCCCGCGACACACTTTGAAACAACTTGAGGGCGATTTCGATAGGTATAAAACCATTTTCCCAAGGCATAGGATTTTCCGGCCTCAACATCATGCTTGAATCCTTCACATCCTTCGGTGGTAAATTCCAACTCCAAAGCCTCTCCGAAGGGCTCACACTCGTCACCAATCTTATGCTTGGTTCCGTCCCTTAAGGTCACAAACCGCTTGCCCATAGGCATGATTTCTTTGGTACACATGTTTTTAACGCCCTTACAAGGAGCCGAGATATCAAACTCATGGGGTAACGGATCACCGGAATTCCGACAGGCAAAAGCTTGATAGTCAATATCTCCGATTTGGTAAACCCCGCGCTTGCGCTCCGTTGACGTTTTAGCTTCTAAGTTATGAAGAGGTTCACAACCTTGAGTTGTTTCCTCAATGGAAACAGGGTTTAAACTTAAATCCTTATGACAAGAAGCAACCACAACCCGTGCATTGCCGCGACCGTAATAAACCGTCTCCACTTGGGGGTGGGCTTGCATCGTTTCCAAGTCTAAGTGGGCAGAACAATTTCCTTTCTCCTCAATAAAAGGACGGGGCTTGTCATCTTCAATATAAAGAGTCTCCCCCACATAATGACGCTCTCCTCTGCCGTCAACCCAATATTTGCGATAACGATCATAAGCTTTCCTTTCCACGTGGTTCACATAGTCAACACACCCTTCGCCATTATAATCTTTCTTCAACTCGAAAGACCGCAAAGTATCTTCACACTGTCCCCGACTTGTTTCGTTTCCATTTGTTTTTTGAATCGTACAGTTCTGCAAATAGACCCGCTCTTGAACCTCATCTATGCGAGGCTCGCAATCTTCAATCTCAACGGTTTTTCGGTCTTGGGGTGTCGCATTAACATGAGAATTTCCTGAACTCGTATTTGAGACCGGTTGAAAAGCCGGAATAGAGCCGGACGAGCTCGATCCCGTTAATCCTCCTCTTCCGTTAGCACTATACCCGCCCCTGTTTGCTCCGGCTGATGAGCCGTTAGAACGTGCAGCCGTTGTTGAGTTAGCCCCCCCTTTTTTATAGGAAGCTTTCCCGCCCGCATTTGCAAGCCCGTTTTCTTGTCCTCCGTCTCCTCCTAAGGTTCCGTCTTGCCCAAGGCCTGCTTTTGTAGCAACTCCTCCTAAAGGATTACCGTTAGCATCCAATCCGCCCTTGGCCGGATCGGATTCATTAACGCGCCGACTATTGGATTCAGGGTTAGCCGCGGTCATTTCTTTAGTTGTGTCGACCTTGCCCGATTTAAGTTTCTTATAGGCAATATCCAGTTGTTTTAAATCCCCCTCAAAAGGTAATTCCAAATCCTTTGGCAAATCATCTTGGCTTGCTTGAACAACGGTAATAAGAGGTTTGTCAAAAGCAGCATGTTGATTCTTTTCATTTTGAATACCCGTCCAAACCACTTGAAGAACCTTCGTTTTCCCGTCAAGGGAAGAGGAGCGTTGACGACCCACAATATGAAGCTTTTTATCCTTCTTTACTAAGTCGGGATGATCCGCTTGAATCACCTCTTCAACTTGAGTTAGATTTAAAGACTCAATAAGCTTAAAAGATTTAACGGGTTCTTGAATCTTGGCGAAAGCAGACAAGGAACAGAAGAACGTCAAGATTAGAAAAAGCGCAAAATTATTTTTTTTCATGGGAAGAACCTTTTTTGTAGGGTTTTTTAAAGACAATGTCATTCATAGGGATAATTTGAAGACGAGCCCCTTGGGGAATGGTCAAGATAGGTTTTAAATCTATATTCTGCTCTAATATTTTTTGCGTCACCTGCCCTAAGTTATTGGAAAGCTGGTTTGTTGCATTAGCAAAGGCTTCTTGCTTATTGAGATTTGTTGAGGCTTGGGCTAAAGCCGAAATCAAAGAAACGCCAAAAGAGCCTCCGTATCGCTCAAAGTTCCGTTGGTCTAAATCGCCCACCATGCCGCTTCGTCCCATTTGATCAGCAACCTTTGCATTGGTTAGAGCAATACTTACGCCGTCCGAACGGAGAATCCGATTGCACGTACAGGAGAGTCGGCTGGAATGAGTATCCGTTAAAACATCATACTCACAAATGATTTTGGAATAAGCAGGAAGAAGAATCTTCTTTCCGTTAGGACTATAAACATCCTTATCAATAACGGCTATTAACCGCCCCGGTGTTTGCGTATTGACGGAATCTTCAAGGATCGCGGGAATTCGCATATCGGCCGTTAGAATGCGGGTACGATTCACAGGTAATGTGGACAAGTCTTGCGTGAAGGTTGTTTCCCCTTGTTGATAATCTTCTTCTTCCAACTGCCACTCTTCGGGGTCTTCCTTTTCTTGAGGGAGAGAACGTGCATTATGGAGGCGCACTTTGTAAGCCCGCCTTCCTCTTAATTCACGGGCTTTCTTCTCTCGCAATAAAGGGCGAGGATCAGGAAACTCAACCTCAGGCAAAACAACAGGTTCCGGTTCGGGTTCCGGAATATACTCAGGTTCCTCAATGACGGGCTCTACCTTTGGGATTTCTTTCAGTGTATAAAAATCATTATCAATGGTTTGAACAGAACGCACCTTTGGCGCAGCCTCTTCTTCTTTGCAAGCCGTTAATAACAAAACAAGGGAAAGGAGAAATTTCTTCATCGAGCGATATCCGTTGGCAAAACACAAACGGTCTTTTGACCGTGCTTTAGAGCAAAGGATCCCGATGCTTGGGCTACAATTTTACTCCCCTCCCGTGAGGTATTAACGGGCGTATCAACCCCGTCTTCTAACTTATAAACGGTCGGCAAATTTTGTTGATGAATGCGTTTACCGAAATCAAACCATGTCCGAATCCCGTCACTGTAAATACGTTCGGGGGCAATGGACTTATCCCCCGCCATGGAGAAGCTAAAGCTAATCTTTGACGGGTCAAAGTACGCATCTTGCAAATAATCGTCCGGTTGCTTTTCAGGTTTTAAAGGAAGGGACGGATCAGCACCGCTATAAGGCACTTTCACATAAACAGTTACATCGGAAACGTTGTTAGAGTTATAGCCTTCCGTCCTTACATAAAAGGAATAAACACGGCCGCTTTCTCCAATCAACGTAATGGTGGAATCGATCCCGATGTTGTCTTTTGATCTAACGGAAATGATATTATCTTTCACCACACTAACTTCATAGGAAGACGGATCACCAACGATGTTTTCTGCAATCCGCTCCCACTTAGGAAACACAATGGTCGTTGTCATAAACTCTCGAACGCGAAACTTAATCACTTCGCTCGGGCGATAGATAACATTATAAACCCCTTCCGACCCTTCGGATCGACTCCATGCCTTTTGAATGGAACCCAGCGGATAAGACTCTTGCCGGTTCAAGGTGTCATAATCTCCTTTCACTTGCTTTTCGACGTCCGGGTTTTGCTCTAAGGCTGAAATGGAGGAGGCCGAAGCGTACCCGAAAGAGGTTAAAAGGGGCGCGCAGAGAATAAGGTTAAGATATCTCATATTTAGGATTCCTTCTTTGAAATGGCATAATGGGTGACCGTTAAGCCGAGAGGGTTAATATATTGGTCTTCATATTTAACGTCACGGGCTTCAAATTTAACGCTCAAGGTTGTGATCCACTGCTTTCTCTCTATCTCTTGATTATGAAGATAATCGATGGATTCCCACTCAATACGGTAGGTATTGGGAGCGTCCGGCTCAAGGGACAAGCAACGTTTGACATGAACGCTTCGTGTCATATTTTTCTTATAAAATTCAACCACAGGCGACTTCGGGTTATCCGACTTCACCAAGTTTCTAAAGGCCTCATAAAGAGGGGGATCGGAATACATATGTATTTCTCTGGTGCGTTGATTGTCTGTTACCCCGTCAATAGCCTCTCTTAATTCTACATAGCGCATCACAAGTTTTTCCGTCATGAGTCTTCTGCCTTCAATACTTCGCTCAAAGGGTTGAATGCGAACCACTTGATTTTGTTGATCCGTGAAAGAAAGCAGCATGGGCTGAATTTCTTTAAGGGGAAAAAGATTAATGAGACAACAGGTTAAAAATATTGTGCTCATTCCTAAAATGACGCAAACGCCAAACAACACTCTTGTTAAGTGCTGATAAGAACGATAAGCATTAAAAGTTGCTACTTTTCGAAGAGCCATTTTTATCTCCTTTCCAACCATTGGCCGTCAACGTAAAAAGGCGCCTGAGTACAATTTTGACATTTGCTTTTTTGAAATTCATCGGTTGCTAACGCAGAAGGTTCATTGCTTTGCGTACTCTGACAACCCGCAAGCAGACCGAAACCGCTTATAATACTTGTGATTAAAATGAGTTTATTCATGAGACTCTCCCGGTCATGTGTTCAATGAGTGAAGCGGCACCTTTGCCGTTTTTGAATTTGTCGTATCCGTATCGGCCGAGGCTAGAAGCCCCCCTTCCGGCTCCCCTAGCCGACCTTCCGGCTAGTTTGCCACCCATTCGACCCAGAGCCGTTTTACCGGACATAACAGCCATTGTGCCGAGTCCCGCAACAGCAGCCTCCGGTCCGGCTCCATCATCAATATTTGCAAGGTTTGCGGAAACTTTTGCGGATTTAAGGTGGAAAGCTATTGAAATTAATCCTAATAAGAGAAGAGTGAAATATTCAGAACCGAAAACCCAATTCGTTTTCATGTTTCCGGTATTGTCATAGAATAAATCAGGTGTATCACTAATAATAGAAACAGTGAGACCCATCGCAATCCCGGCCATTAGCATTCCTAAAATACCGTGCAACAAGGATTTAAATCCTGCTATGCCAATTAACTTGGTTTGAGGAAAAAATAAAGAGACAATAATTAAGGGTGATATCGCATAAAAAGTAATAAATCTGAAAACAGACATCAAAAGAAGCGTGATAAATAAGATCCAAACAAATATGTAAATAGCTTCAATGAAATAAATCCCCCACTTCAAAAAATACTCAAGAAAACCTGCATTTTTTGCGATAGCTCGGCACGGCACGAAGATAACCTCATTCAACCGTTGGTCAACAAGATTAAGCATATCGATAATGGTGGCGTTTCCCGAAAGCTTTCCTGTCAATGCAGCTGTAATTGTTGTGAGACCAATAGCAAGGTTATAAGCGGGTCTCACAATCCACTCCTCTACATAATGAGAACTACTCATAAAAACCGTTAAACACGACATAATAAGAAGAGGTTTAACAATGTCCTCCGGTTCTATTTTATGTTTGAAAAGGATTTTATAAGACATATCCCATGCAAACTTGCAGCCATAAAAAATCATGAATAGCTCTAAAAAAATTGTCGACGTTTTGTCAAAAATTTTATCCCCGTAAACAAACAAAAGATTTTCAATGGTTAGAAAAGTTTTCGATGTAATATCCGCAGCTATCATTATGAGTCTTCCTTTGGTTTAATTGTTTCATCAAGACCAACGCCACGATCTCCCATGTACGTCTTTGCCATAAAATCGAGTTGTTGGGCTTGTAGGAGAATCATTTTCTCTTGATTTTGAGCAATGCGCTCTAAAAGCTTGGTTTGTACAACAACATGATGATTCATTTCACCGGAACGAATACTTGTCGTAGAAATTGCCACAAGTTCCTCATGATCCTTCTTAAGATCCTCTTTGTGGGTTTGAGAAACAGCTAGGCTGGTTAAAACACTATCCCGTGTGGCTTCATCACGGTCATATTTAATTTGTTGGGCTTTTTTGAGGTTAACCGTTCCTTTTTTTTCTGAAAAAAACGTCCGCTTAAAATAGTCTTTCTTTGAAAGAAGCCCGCTTTGATCTTGGGTGCCAAGCTGATTTCTTGAAAAGGAATTGACCGCCCGCAAACTATCGGAATTATCCCGAGAAAGGGATCCTAATAGATTTCCATAATCCCGACTCACGCCCTTTAAACCCATTAACCGTCCTAAAACACTCGATTTTAAGGGTGACCCTAAAACCGAATTCATGGTTTGAAGTTTGTCTAAGGATTGATTAGCCGTATTGAGTGCATCACTCGCCGTACTCGCTAACTCTTTTGCCGTTTCCAGTTGCTTTGCACCGGATTTTATCATCTCTCCGTATTTAGCCATGTTTTGACCCTGCGCCGTCACATTTTGTGCCAAGGCTAAAGGATCATGAAAGGTTGTTGTCCCGTAAGAAGGGAAGAGAGAAATCCCCCCGATCATTAAGCTTCTAAATAAGTATCGACCCATTGGTCTCCCTCCTGTTTTTTCAATTCATTGACGTATTTAACGAGGTTATTGTCTGATTTATAAAGTTTGAAATATTTTCCCAAAACAGAGAGGTCGATGTTTAAAATGACCGACTCGTTTTTCTTCTTCATTAAAACCGTGCGTTTGTATTTTTTAGCGGTCGGATTATTCCCTTGGACATACTCCCATTCGGAATCCGTGAGCTTGAATTTTTCATAATCTTCTCTGTTGGCAGAAGGATCGGGAAATAGAAATAACGTTTTGCACTGCCCTAAAATGACCTTCGAAATACCTGTTTCTTGAAGGTCTCCTGCCCCTTGAAAACACAGCGTTACAACCCCGCCTATTTTGCGCATTTCACGGAGAAAAACGGCAACATACTTCCTAAAATAGAGCGTATCCAACATGGGCTTTGCCTCATCTATGAAAACCCAAGACGGGCAAGCCTTATCGCGAACAACAGAAAGAATGCGCTCCATGATATAGTAGGTTAAAGGCACAACAGACGCTTTGGCACCTTGATCACTATCGTCTCCCAAAATTTGGGTCATCTCAAAACTCACAAGTCTTTTTGACCTTAAATCAAGGGCATCATAAGCCTTGCCGTTCTTTTCCCCGTTAAACCAATGGGCGTGTGATCCTGTTGCCCATTCCTTAAGGTTGGTGCTAAAGTCACTATTGCTTCTCAAAAGGGATTTATAGATTTTTGAAAAGATACGAAGGTCAGGATCAAGACCCAAGATCAAATCAACAACATCATTTAATTCAGAGGCACTAACCTCATCGTCTCCCGACATCATTTTAAGTAATATTCTTAAACGCGCCCTGCTTGAAACGGAGTCTTTATCTAAAAAGGGATTCAATGTCACGCCCTTTTCACTTTCGATATCAATATACTCACCCCCGCAAGATTCCGTAAAAATGCGCGTCCCGTTATAACGATCAAAAATAAAAACACGTAACTCCGGATGCCGTAAAGCCCCGGCGATAATGTGCTGCATAAGAACGGTTTTACCGGAACTTGACGGCGCAATCACAAGGTTGTGACCTAAAGCTTTATCTTCTTCCGATTCATGAAGGTTAAGGGGAAAAGAACTCCCGTTAATGGTTTTAAAGTTCCTTAAAGCTCCCGTTCCCCAATCACACTTTGAAAGACCGACAGGGTCTTTATCAAAAGTAAGAATGCTCGAGAGATTGTGGGAGAAAATATCGCTCTTGCGAACAAAAGTTTCATGACCCGGAAATTGACACCGCCAAATATGTTCTACCGCTTGTTTTTCAACAACGCTTTTCGTCCCGTAATCGGAAAATATCAGGTTGGCTTTTTTAATAAGGGAAAGAAGTTCTTTTTCCGTATCGGCTATAATAATCATTGAAAACTGATAACCGTGGAGACTCCCCTCCTCGTCTTGAATGACTTGTTTTGCAGCATCATACTGTTCGGCGGCTCTGTCCGTAATAGAGTTAAATAAACCCCCCTCTTCCGATTCCTTTGTCTTTAAAATAGATAAAGCCTTTAAGCGGGGAATACCCTTAATAAGATGAAGGTAAGTGATATCCCCTTCTAATCGGGCAAGATCCCGAAACAACTTGGAAGAGCTCTCATCTCCCCATTCATTAATGGAAACAATAGCCCCAACCCTTTGGGAAACACCGTCATCAAAATGAATCCGACCCTTAGTCCAATCAAACTCAATAGAAGTCCCCACAAGGCGCTCTGCTATATTTCGGGTAAAAGAAGAAATCGTTGTTTCTTGCCCGTTAACGAGAGCCCCCCAAAAGGAAAGAAGCCGGCTTAGGCCACCCGTATGTCCGGACAAGCTCTTAAGCTTAAAATTACTCAGAGCATTCTCAATACGATCACAGGTTTCATCAAACTTACCCTTTTCAACAGGTGAGGATTGTTCTCTTTTTAGAAAGTTCACTTTGGAATGAGTCGGTTTTCTTGTTAAAACCAGATAATGCAGATTTTTGTAAGTCCGTTTAAACTGTCCTTGCCACTTATTATGGAGGATTTGCAAATAGGGATTGTCGTATGTCCCCTCGCAGGTGATTTCGACCGGAACACGCCTTGTGATAATGCGGAGGGTTAACTCTTCTTTGGCCACAATGTCATCGAAGAACAACCCCCTTTGGTTAAGAAGACGAATGAGCTCCCCTTCATTACACAAGCCGTAATCTTGACCTTCAATGAGGAAGGTTCTTGTGAGCGATCCCTCACGGCCAATTAAGGTCAGACCGTCCTCATGAACGAGCTTAAAGTCCAAAGAATCACTTAAATAAGTGTCAACAGGATCAGGGTTAAGGGTTTGACGAAAACGCTCAAGACCAAAATAAGCCCCCCCTGCTGCAAGGGCAACGGCAGAGGACGCAAGGGAAAGGGGTAAAACGAGATCAGGCACTATAATAATTTCCTTTAACAGGGTGGATATTTTGAGTTTTTCGATGGGCTTTTTTAGCTTCCTCTTCCTCTAAAAAGAAGGGGTTCTCTTGTGTCTTGCGGAAGTAATAAACATAAAATCCAATAACCACCAAAGCCCCCAAAAGGAATTGATTAAATAAAAAGCAAGGTACTCCCCTTTGTAAAAGCTTCATCAACGCTTTAGGGGGAATGCCACACTTTAAGGAGGGAGCAGCTATGTTCTTTAAAATAACGGCTCTTCTATCCTTCAAATCCATCACAAAAAACCCTATAAAATATCAATACCGATGAAGTTTAAAACCGCCGGTAGCTGGGCAAGAGCAACAGCCCCACCCGCTATCCACGCAGCAGACATAAACATTTCTTGTTTCTTTTGAGGATCCTTGGACGTCACCCCTCGGAAAATTTGAACGGAAATAACAACACCTGCAATGATACCGAAGCCCATCTTAATCATATTTGTGACTTCACTTCCTTTGGCTCTAAAAGGCTCCATGATTTCCTGAATGGCCAAACAATCCGTTGCCCCAAGGGTCAACGCAAGCCCGATACCGGCCGTTAAATAGGTCGCTTTCTTTAAATATTTCATGATTACTCTCCTTGATTTTGTTCGTTGTTTTTGGGGTTTAATTTGCTTATTAGTTCCGTGTAATACCTTTGAAACCCTCTCTCAATGAGGTCTTTCATTAGGTGTTTTTCTTCAGGTGTTAGCTCTTTAAAGGCCATAAGGAAAAGATGCCCGACCTCTTTATGCAGTTGAGAATGATCGACCGAAGTCTCAGGAAGAGAAACATCACGCCTTTCTTTCAAGGCCTTTTGCGTCACATTTCCTAAGTTATTTGAAAGCTGATCGGTCACTTTTCTAAAAGCCTCTTGAGGCGTTTCAGACGAAGAACCAAAGGCCATAGTTG
>Ga0210015_1004560_pt1 | contig 11669 bp, 11 predicted proteins | sample CryGeymeta201522_FD_185471 | JGI IMG/M metagenome (GOLD analysis project Ga0210015, IMG submission 185471) | Groundwater microbial communities from Crystal Geyser aquifers in Utah, USA - Crystal Geyser metaG 2015-22 (SPAdes) (version 2) | ecosystem: Environmental > Aquatic > Deep subsurface >... | reverse complement strand
TTAGCATCAATTCGCGGTCGGTGATGTCAATTTCTCCCCTGTCCCAGGCGATCACCTCGCCGGCAGCGGTAAAAACTTTTACCAATTGTTGGCCCAAATTACCTTTAGCGCCTAAAATTAATATTTTCATAAAATCTGAATTGTCATTGCGAGCGACTGACCCGCCCGCCACGCAAGCCAGCTTGCTGGCGTTGCGGGCGCGGAAGGAGCGAAGCAATCTCACGAACTCGGAGTTTAACCGGAGATTGCCGCGTCGCCTCGAGTACGGGACTCCTCGCAATGACATTAAAAAATAATTTTTTCTAAATAACTTTTAACTTCCAATTGCCGCTTAAGCGGATTTTCCAATTCAATCGAAATTATATCGGCTAAATATTTTTTATATTTTTTTACGTAATCAATTTCGGAAAAATCATTTAAATAATGGCTATTGTAACTATAAAAATTTATTCCGCTGAATTCTTCATAGCAATGCTCCCTCTCCTTCTTAACCGCTGAAATATGGTTGCAGCCAATTTTGTACTTCTTTAATAATTTCGGCAATCCGGCATAACCATCTTGCCCTTCTAAAATGCCATGCCCTTCCCAATGGGATAAATCAAGGCAAACGCCGCCGCATAATTCTAATATTTCAGAAAAATTTTCCGGCAGGCTTTCTAAATTTTCCAAAAAAATCTGGTTTTTATATTTTTTATTTCTTTTTAAAAATTCCATAGTCCGTAAAGTCGGATGAACATTAAAAACCTGCGTTTTAAACCTATTAATCAAATAATATAGCTCTTCGGCCTCAAAATCTTCTTCTCTTAAATGAACGTGCAGAATGCTGCTTAAACCGGTTTTTTCCAACAAGTGATAAAGTTCGTGCCTGGCTTTATAATCTAAACAGGTGGGAAACAAGGCAATTTCTTTAAGCCCTAACTCGTCAATTTCTTTAACTTTATTTTTCCATTCTCCTGGCGTAATGGTCGTCAAGCCTGGTAAAATTTTCTTATTCGCCATATTGCTTTTTATAATATTCCAGATATTTGCCGTTCTTAACATTGCGCCACCAGCTTTGATTATTTTTATACCAATCAATAGTTTTTTTCAAGCCCTCGCCAAAATCCACGGTCGGCTGCCAGCCCAATTCTTTTTTGGCTTTGGAATAATCCATGGCATAACGCAAGTCATGCCCCGGCCGGTCAGGCACGAAATCAATCATTTCTTCGCCCTTGTCAAGCGCTTTTAAAATTTTCTTGGTTAGTTCCAAGTTGGTCAGTTCACAACCGCCGCCCAAACAATAGGTTTCGTCGATTCGTCCTTTTTTTATAACAGCGTCAACGCCGGCATTATGGTCGTCAACATAAATCCAATCGCGGACATTTTCTCCCTGGCCGTAAACCGGCACTCTTTTATTTTCCAGCAGATTGGTGATAAACAATGGAATAATTTTTTCCGGAAATTGGTACGGCCCATAGTTATTTGAACAATTAGAAATAGTTATAGGCAATTTATAAGTATGCCAGTAGGCGCGAACCAGATGGTCGGAGGCGGCCTTAGAAGCGCTATACGGACTCTTGGGGTCGTAGGGCGTGTTTTCATTAAACGGCCGGTCATCAGGCCCCAATGAGCCGAAAACTTCATCGGTGGAAACATGATGAAATCTTATCCCCCTATTATTTCTGGCCGCATCCAATAAGTTTTTCGTGCCCTCCACATTGGTGCGGATGAAATCGCGGCAGTCAATGATGGAGCGGTCAACATGCGACTCGGCAGCGAAATGAACAATCAAATCAAAATCCTTGACAACCTCATTCACCAAAACTTCATCGCAGATATCGCCTTTAATAAATTTGTAGTTTTTATTGTTTTCCAAGTCGCGCAGATTTTCCAAATTGCCGGCGTAAGTCAAAACGTCCAGATTGACAATATTGTCAGCCGGATATTTTTTTAACCAGTATCTTATGAAGTTGGAGCCAATGAAACCGGCGCCGCCGGTGACTAATATTTTCATATATGAGCAATTGTCATTGCGAGGAACGTAGTGACGAAGCAATCTCGCGAACACCAAACTTTAAACTAAACCAGCCACACGTGAGATTGCTTCGCTTCTTTCAGAAGCTCGCAATGACAGACAATTATTTACTCTTTTATTTTTGCTAAAGTTTTTTCGTACTTATATTTAAAATCTTTTTTTACGCTGTCATAAGGTTTTTTAAAAAAAGTGGTGGAAAAATAATTTAAAGCATACTTCCAGCCGGTTTTGGCAACGCCTTCGCGCTCCAGGCGCCGGCCTGAAGCGTAAATCGGCAGAGCAAAAGTGAATTTCACGCCGCCCACTTTAAGTAGGCGGCAGGCTAAATCAGTATCTTCTCCCCAAAAATCAAAATCAGAATTAAAACCGCCGACGGCTTCCAGCGCCGTCCGTTTCACCACGAAATTGCCTCCCTGTAACATTGAGCCAACGCCCAAAAGGTAGCGATTCACCAGATAGGACAAAAAACCGGCGTAATAAAAAGTACGCACGGCCGCTCTGGCTTTTTTTGACAAGTCGTAATAAATAAACGGCCCGCTTAAAGCAACCAGTTTGGAATTTTTCGCGAATTCTTCCAAAACTTTATCAAACCAGCCGGCCGTCATCCTGGTATCCGCGTCAAGATTGGCTACCAGCTCGCCTCTAGACGCTATGAAGCCGGCGCGCCGCGCTTTCACCAAACCTTTATCCGGCTCATCAACCAATTTTACTTCGGGAAATGAAGCGATAATTTCTCTGGTTTTATCGGTAGAGGCATTATTAACCACTACGATTTCCATATCATAGTTTTTACCATTCATTTCCGCTAAAATTGAACTTAAACATTCGCTAATAAAAGCTTCCTCATTATAGGCCGGGATAACTATGCTTAATTTTACCCCGTTAGCCCCGCTTAGAAATTTATTTCTAACGGGGTAAAAAATTATGCTATTTGTTTCAGGCATACTGTTTTACAAATTACCCTCGTTATTTCAGATATTTCTAACGGGGTTCATAATATTTTATTTAATATTAGCCAAAAATAAAAAAATTACAAACTTTTTAATCCACTAATATTATACTATTATTACGATAAATTTCAAGCTGCGTGCTATTGACATATTTTTAAAAATAATATAGAGTTCAATCCATCATTAGATTGACTTTGTTCGTTCCAAAAATAACTCGCTCAAGGAGGTTAGCATGAATAAGATTAAATGGACGGCCGTCATAATCAGTTGGTTGTTGGTTTTGCTGCCGTTTTATCTGACAAGGCTAAACGGCACCTACTCAAGGGATAAAAATAAAGTACTAAAACAGCCTTTTAATGAACACTGGGAATCTTATTACGGAGATCCGTTGATGGTTGAACCGGCACTCTGCCTTATTATCTATTATCTTCCGCCGGCTTCTCTTTATAATTACGCAATCTGTTTCACGGCCGGCCTTATCTGCAGTTGGATCGCAAATCAAGAGTGGTGGAAAGGAGAACCTGGCCATTTAATGCCTGACAGAAAGCGCAGCGCCGGCAATCAGAAAAAATGGTTTCTGGATTTGTCTATTTCAGGTTGGCTTCATTTCTTATTTAGCGCTTTTAGCCTGGCTTTGTTGATTGAATACGCTATCAATGCCAGGCCACCGTGGTATGCCGCGGTAGCGATAGGCTATCTATTCTTGGCTTTCAATATTATAGGTATCTTGTCATACCAGTACGCCATAGTACGCGTCGGCGAGATAATCACTTATAGTAAAAGTCAAGAAATGATCGTGCGATTCGCCGCCGTAATCATCATTACAACCTTGAAGCTGCTATAGAGCAGCTAATTTCAGGCCATTACCCAGGACAGTTCAAACCCTGTCCTTTTTTTTGTCAAAATTTTTTATTATTTTGTTATATAATTCTATCCATTGGTCTGCCACTCGTGCCGCGGAAAACTGCTGGACATACGCCAACCCGCCCTCGCCGAGTTCTTTTCTCTCGTTTTCATGCCTTAATAAATGAATAATTTTATCCGCCATGGCTTTAGGATTATTAGCCGGAACCGTGTAGCCGTTATGGCGGTTGATATACTCGGGCAGCGCCCGCCAATTTACGCCGATAACCGGTAGACCGCAAGCCATGGCTTGCAAGAGCACCATACTTTGGCTTTCCGAAGTGCTGGCGATGGTAAAAATATCCGAGGCGCGATACAGCTTAGCCAAAGTTTTATGGTTAAAAGTTCCCATAAATTTAACCTCTTTCTCAATATGTAAATCCTTGGCCAGTTCTTTCAGTTTTTCTCTATCGCTGCCATGACCGGCAATGGCAAAATTTATATCTTTTACTTCCCTTTTTACCAACTCAACCGCCCTGATTACTATATCAATATTCTTCTCACGGGCCAACTTCCCGGCAAACACGATTGTATTGTCGGATAACTTAAAGCGCTCTTTAGCTTTCTGTTTATCGTACTTCCTGTTAAATACCGCCAAATCAATTTGGTTGGATAGGACTTGGTGAGGCTTGTAAAAACCGTATTCCAGCATTTCGGTAAAAACTGTCTGCGAGGGCGCGGTAACAAAATCGCAATTGTTATAATACCAAATTACGTATTTAAGGCTATTTCTTTTAAACCACTCTTGACAAAATTTCGGATAATAACAGCCATATTCAGTAATTGAAAAATGATTAGTTCCGATAACCGGCTTTTTAAGGAATCGTCCGGCCGTTAAAGCTTCTATCCCCAAACCGAAAAACGTATGAGTATGAATTATATCTGGATTGAATTTTTTTAACTCCAACCAGCGCAAGCCGGTTGGAATTACCATTCTTGACTGTTTAGTCGGACTGGGCACGGGTAATGAAAAAAATCTAATAATTTTAACATTTTTCCCTAAATTAATTTCCTCGGCGGGCAATTTGGCCACGGTAAAATCTTTAGCCTGACACTCGGGCACGTAAAAATTTACTTGATGGCCCTTGTTTGACAGTTCTTTACCCAATAAAGCTATGGAATCTTGAATGCCCCCAAGCTCGGGATAAAAATTATCGGAAAAAATGGCTAGCTTCATAATTTAATTTTTTCTAGCACCGCTTCGGCTTCGCCGGATGAATACTGCCTGCCGGGCCATGGTTTTAATCCGTCAACGGCCGCTCTGGGTATGACGTGAAAATGCAGATGAGGCACCAGCTGGCCGGCCGCCGAGCCGTTGTTGACGCCCAAATTGTAGCCCGGGGCGCCCAAATTATTTTTCAGGCTCAAACCCACTTTTTTCATGATTTTCGTCAATTGGCATAAAGTTTCTTCGTCAGCTTCTTCAATATCGGCCAGGTGTTTTTTTGGCACCACCAAAGTATGACCGGGATTTGTCGGATTAATGTCCAAGAAGGCCAGCGTAGTCTCATCTTCATAAACTCGGTAGCTCGGGATTTCACCGCTGATGATTTTACAAAAAATACAAGACATAGTTGTGCTGTCATTGCGAGGAGCGACAGCGACGAAGCAATCTCTGGTTAATCGTGATAAACCTGAGATTGCTTCGCTCCTTCCAGTCGCTCGCAATGACATTTATTATTCTATTTTATAAGGCGAATTTTCATCCTGCTCCCATCTTATTTCATCCGGCTCCTCACGTTTCCCCTTTCCCCGATATAATTTATCCGGTAAATTAACACACCAGCCGTCAATTTCGCCCACGCACTTATAGCCATGCGCCACGCCGGGCGGCACGATAACAAAAACCGGATTATTCTCCCCGGCTTCAATTTTTAAATATTCGCCCTTGGTCGCGCTGTTTTCCCGATTATCCCACAAATGCAGCTGGAAATTTCCCGGACCGATAAATACAAAGCCGTCGCTTTGGTATTTATGCTCATGCGGGCCGCGCGCCACGCCCGGCTTGGTCAAGCTCACATAGCCCATGACCGGACGAAAGCTGGTCTGGTCTTGGCGATAAAATTCGGCCAGCCAACCTCGGGCGTCGCTATTTTTGGTAATTTTTTTTATTATAACTCCGTCTATCATAGCTGGTTATATTATATCACTTATCGTCATTGACAAAAACTTTCAACTTTCAACTTTTCTCACTTTCGGCGTCACCCAAAATCCCAGATATTTTCCCAGCGCGAGCCTAGTCTGCGCTTCCAGGCTGGGGATGGCGCCGAAAGCGATTATGCTCACGGGCAAAACCAGCCACTGCAAAATCATGGCTAAACTTTTACCCAGGCCGTAATCGGCCGGCCGCTTAGGCAGAAGCAAAGTGGAAATAATGGCGGAAAAAATCATGCCGATCATGGCTACGGTCATTAAGGTGCGCGAAACCATGGGCAGATTACTGGACAGAACCGTTTTATTAAAACGATCGCCGCCTAAAATCATGGGCATCCAGCCGATCACGCCGATAATTAAGGCGTTGGTCGCCCAAGAATGAAAGCCGTAAAGCTGAATTAATATTTTATTGATCATTTTGCCTAAGGGCAAATTTTTCCTTTCTTTAAAAACATTAAACATCAGATACGGCAGATTCTCCACGCCCCAGCCCCAGCGCCGTTGCTGTTTATATAAATTTTTCATGGTGCGGCCGGCGGTTTCATCCATGCAGACATCCATGGAAACCGGAAAATACAGCGGCTCAACGCGGTAATCGCCTCGGTAATGTAAAAAACAGTGCCAAAAAATCCGCGAGTCTTCGCTCACCATATTAGTGGACCAAAAGCCGATTTCCACCAACGCCCGCCAGGTCATGGCATGGGACGAATAAGTGGCCAGTTTTTCCTGCCTGATCTGCTGCATCATCTGCCAAAAAGTATTGGAGGCCGCGGCCACGCGCGCGAAAAACGGCGCTTGCCAAATATTATTGTGGTAAACCGGAATCGGCTGGTAGCTGGCGCGGTAAGGATTCTTGACGGTTAAAAATTTATGGGTCAGACAGTAAAAATAGCCGGGCATGACGACGGTGTCCATGTCAAAGACGCTGATTAAAATTTTATCGTAATCATAATTGAATTTATCAATAATCTCTTCCTTCACCCGCTTAGCCGCCCAAGTCTGATTGGCGCCCTTGCCTTTTAGCTCGCCCGCGATCCCGTCCGGATGAACGGTAATTAAAAAATGCTTGAATTTATCGCTAAATTCTTCCGCGATGGCGCGCGCCCGCTCTTTTGCCGCTTCCCCGGCCCGCTCCTCAATGGCCAAAACCACTATCAGCTTATCTAAAGGATAGCCATCATTAATCAAAGCTTGAAAGCTCGGCCTAATCACCGCCAAACTTTCGTCGTAAGTGGGAAAAATCACCAAATGGATAATCTCCCGCCAAGCCAATCCTTGGCACTTCTCCGACCAGTCAATTTTCAAATTTCGCTTCATGCTAAAATAAGCGGCGAATAAATTTATACCCAAATAAACCACCAGCAAAAGCCAGTAAACGTTAAAGGCGATGATGAAATAAGCCACCCAGACGGGCTTAAGCCAGGAAAAAAATAAAAGGATTAGCAAAGTCGCCCAAGATAAAAATCCCGGCAGAATCTCCAGACAGCGATAAAGCCTGCTCTCGCGCTTATTGGTCAAATCCGCGGCTTGGCTGATTTTTAAATAGTCCATATTAACTTTTTACTTTCTTGAATATCGCATCGCCGGCGAAATAGAGCAAATACAAAAATATGGAAAAAACCGCCCAGTTGGCAAAGTAATCCAACTGGGAAAAATAAAGCCAAACAACCTGCGCCAGCGTACCCGGATAAATAAAAACGTCCCAACTGTTAAATCTGTTCAAGAGCCCGAGCAGCACGCCCAAGGCGGTCAAGGGTATGACCAACACCGGCAGGGCCGCGCCCCAGCACTCGCCCATAATCCGGCGGACCAAATCAGACATCATTTTCAAGAGATAATAAAAAGCCGCCCAACCGCTGGCGGCGTAAGCGAAAAAAAACATAATCATCCAGGCGTTAGGCAGACAAACCTGGTTAATTGAATCGGCCGGGCAATAATCTAACAGGTGCCGGACATCGGTGATAAGATAAGCGGTATTGGGAAAAAACAACAGCCAAAGAATAAATAAAGCTAAGGCCAGACTCTTTTGCGAAAATTTAACCAGCCGCGTCCGGCGCCAATATTTTTTTAACAGCCAGAAAATCGCCAGCGGAATCAAGACTAAGAAAATATTCCAAACGGCCGTCAGCAGTTGAAAATCATTGATGGCCAGCTTGTCCAGGACGGGAAAGCGACCATAGAGATTGTCCAGACTTAAAAACGAATTGACGATAAACCGGTCCATATTTAACCAAGGGCTAATTTTTTTCTAAATCTATATTTAAAAATCAGCAAAATCATTTTCTTCAGCTGGAAATTGACGATACACCATAACAGCTGATAACTCCTTTTCGACTTAGTCACGTTAACGAACCGGCCGCGCCTGATGGCGTCAAAAACGCTGGCCGGCTCCAGCCGGTCGGCTTCGACTATAATATAATCGGTATTGAAATATTTTAAGAAATGGGCGTCGGAAGTGGCGACGAACGGCTTATTAAACTTTTCCGTGATTTTTTTGGTTTTACGGTTGGGATTTACCAACCGCGAATGATACCAGCTGTGCTCAATGCCATCGAACAAATCCATATTTTCAACGAGCTTCTTTTTGCCCATGGAAAAGCGCCGGTCAGCCAAAGGATGCGGCGCCAAAATAAAAATCTCCGGATGATGCTTCTTGTATTCGGCCAATTTTTCAAAGCTGTTTATTTTTTCCAAGGTTTTAGCTTCGGCCGGCTCAATATTTAAAACCACCAGGTCGTTGCGTTTAATTTTTTTTCTCATGTAAAGCTCGACGCCCAAGAGGAGCAAGATGCCTTTGGCGGCGGCGTAAGCAACATAATCTTCTTTATAAACGAATTTTTTGTGGCAAGTCAGGCCCAAAACATTAAAACCCAGCTCTGACGCCCAATCGACGAGCTGGTAAACATTATATTTTATGACATAACCCTCGATTTTATCCTCAATCGTGTGGATATGCAAACTGGCTTTTAGCATCATAAAGATATTTCTTCCCCCTCGCTTATTTTATTTTCCGGCAGGCTTTGATTTTTGTTTTCCCCGGATTGGCCGCGCCGCGGCTCAATTTTTCTGCCGCTAAAATCAACCGGTCCGCTCGCCATGGCCTGGCTTAAACTCACCGGCGCGGCCGCGGCTTCATCGGGCGAATCAATTTGGCCAAGCTCTTTCTTTTTAGCTTCAAGTCTGGCTTCAATTTCCTGCTTTTTTTCTTTTTTGGCCAGGCTCAAGCAGTCTTTGCAAAAAATCGGCCGGATGCCGTCAGGCCTAAAAGACACGCTCGTGGCCCGGCCGCAACGGCTGCAAACCGCGTCGTACTTGCCGCTAGCCGCCGGCCTAGCGCCTTCGGTAAATAATCTAGGCGGGCCCTCTTTCCTGCTCCTGGCTTCCGGCTCCAAAAAAAACCTGGGTATTTCTTTTCTGCCTGTCCCGAGCTTGGTCGAGGGGGCGGCCGGCCTAGGCGGATTTTCCGTCCGCGGCGGATTTTCCAGCCGCGGCCTGGCCACGGTTTCTTTAGAAGTTTTTTGGACGGGTTCGTCGCTATTTTCGTGCCAGCGGTTAATCTTATCTTCCACCACGGCTCTTTGCTTGGCGTACCGTTCCCGCGACACCTTAATCATTTTCTCTTTATTGCCGGTTTTTTCCTCTTCGGACAGAGGCGCCAGCCCCCGGGCGGAAAACGGATCCGAGGAAATTCCGTCAATCATTAACTTAATGTAAAATTCATATTTGGCCAAATTAACCAAATCTTCCTCGGTAAAGACCGGCGTGAACTCTTTAACTAATTCCTCGGCATCGATCGCGCCCACCCGAAAAACCACCAAAGTGCCCACGTTGCCGAAAACCGCCGGCTTAACTATCTCGCCCAGCTGCTCAATATATTGGTGCGCCATGATTAAATTCAAGCGATATTTTCTGGCTTCGGATAAAATGTTGGCGAAGCTGTCAGTGGTAAAATTCTGGAATTCGTCGATGTAGAGATAAAAATCTTTGCGCTCTTTCTCCGGAATGTCCACCCGGCTCATAACCGATAGCTGGACTTTAGTAATCATCATGGCGCCGAGCAAGGCCGAATTATCTTCGCCGATCCGGCCTTTGCTTAAATTTAAAATTAAAATTTTCCCGCTATCCATCACTTCCCGTAAATCAATCGAGGATTTAACCTGGCCGACGATATTTCTGATGAGCGAGCTGGACAGAAACTGCCCGACTTTATTTTGAATCGGCGAGACCGCCTCGCTTGCGAAATTATTGGCATAACCGGCAAATTCGTTCACCCAGAAAGATTTTACCACCGGGTCTTGAATTTTATTGATGACTTTCTTCCGGAAATTTTTGTCCGACAGCATCCTGGTAACGGCCAATAAAGTTGAGCCGGGATAATCTAAAATCGCCAGGATGGCATTCCTTAAAATATATTCCAGCCGCGGCCCCCAGGAATCGGCCCAAAGCTTTTTAAAAACCCCGATTAAACCGGAAGCGACCAAGTGTCTTAAATGCGGTTCTACCTGCTCAACTATGTTAAAAGCAATCGGATATTCCATGTCGGACGGGTTGAAATAAATCACCTCATTAACCCGGCTGGACGGTATGTATTCAATAATTTTTTCCGCCAAATCGCCGTGCGGGTCAACTACCATCACGCCTTTGCCCGACCGGATGTCGTCAATAATCATGTTCTCCAAAATCGTCGACTTGCCCATACCGGTTTTGCCAATTAAATACATATGCCGGCGCCGGTCGTCGTCTTTGATGCCAAATTTTTTAAATTGGTTGCGGAAATTAGTTTCCGCAAACACGGTGATGTCTTGGGGCATATTTTACACTACCGGCAAATTAGCCGGCGGTTCAGCTTTGAGTTTTACCCCCGAGCCGGCGCCGGTCTCCGCCAAATTGAAGATATCGCCGCTGGTTCTTGGCCCGCTGTCCGCCAGTTCCTTGGCCGTATTGTCAATGCTAACCGGCAAGCCGGCCGGCGGTTCGACTTTCCGGCCCGGAGCTTTCTGAATTAAGGGCGTTTTAACCACGGCTTCAATCGGAAAATGCCAAATTGAAGCCAGTTCTTCGGTATTAAGGATATGGGGTAGGCGGCCGCGGATATCGCTTCTGAATTTATAAGCGGTCATTAATTTCCTTTTCCTTAAATTAAGGCGGTAATTGCCGAAAATCTTCTCGTATTGTAATTTGGTTATGGTGCCGCCGTCGCCCGTATCCGGCTTATAGGAATTCAAATCATTAAAATTAAATTGCTTCATGTAGCCGGTGAAGCCGTAAGCCACCTTGTTTTTATTGATTACTTCCTTCTTGGCGATATAAACATATCTGATTTTTACGGCAAAGCCGACTTTGCCGACTTTTTCCTGAATGCCTTCAACCTGTTTTTTTTGACGAGGTTTTAAATTCATCATCCTAAACTGCGGCTCTTTTTCCTCAGCCTTGGTAGCGTCAATGTCTCCCCAAAGGCGATAAATCGCTTCGCTAAACGCCGCCAGGGCGTTTATCGCACTTTCAAAAATTTTGTCCAGCAGAGCGCTGGCTGCTACCTTCTCGCCGATAATTTTTTTTATTTCCACGTCGCCTTCATCCGCCCAAGTATGTTCAATCGGAATGACTAAAATCTGGTACCAAAACTGTTCGCCCTTCTTCATGCTGCC
>Ga0210015_1004549_pt1 | contig 11686 bp, 10 predicted proteins | sample CryGeymeta201522_FD_185471 | JGI IMG/M metagenome (GOLD analysis project Ga0210015, IMG submission 185471) | Groundwater microbial communities from Crystal Geyser aquifers in Utah, USA - Crystal Geyser metaG 2015-22 (SPAdes) (version 2) | ecosystem: Environmental > Aquatic > Deep subsurface >... | reverse complement strand
GTTCCACAATCAGCACCAAAAAAATACTGCCCACCAGCAAGGCCTTGCCCGTCGCATCGGCGTTGGACAACAGGGCTACCGGAATGGCGATCGCGGCCACCAGCAGTTCCTGGCGAAAGGCATCTTCATTGATGAGCGCGGCACGCAATCCTTGCAGTGCAACCCCTGTTGCACGCCAGACGTGCGTCAAACCTGGCTTGTGTTTATGCGGATTTTCCATAACAAGCTACGCAACCCAATGATAATGTTTAAAAATAGTGCTTGCCGTCGGCAAGGGCAGGCAAGCGCAAAGTATCACGGCAGCGGAGAGGCGTTCGCCATACTGATCTTGCGCATCATCAGCAGCAGCCCCAGCAAAGCCAGACCTGCGCTACAGGAATACAAAACCCCCGCACCGTAATGCTGCCAAATCGGGCCGCTTGCCAACCCGCCCACTACGCCGCCGGCACCATAAGTCAGGCTACCAAATATCGCCTGGCCTTTGGATTGGTGTCTGCCGCGAAAAAACTCGTGTACCAAGCCGACCGAGGCAGCATGATAAGCGCCAAATGTGGCGGCGTGCAGCACTTGCGCGACGAGCAATAACGCCAAAAAATCCACCCCCCAGCCTATCAGCATGAAGCGCACCACCGCGAGACTGAAACTGGCCAGCAATATTCGGTTCAAACCGTAACGCTGCGTCAGCCGGGGCATCAGAAAAAATACGCAAATTTCGCAAATCACCCCCAGCGCCCACAAGCCGCCTACCGCGCTTTTGGCGTAACCCTGTTCCACCAGATAGATGGAAAAAAACGTGTAATACGGGCCATGCGCCGCCGCCATCAAAAAACACGCGCTAAACATCGCCAGCACGCGCGACTGCAAGACTACATGCCAAATACTCTGCTGGTCGGTGTGATGCGCGATGATGCTTGTTTCGGGAAGCTGCCGTGAAAAAAGCAATATACCCAATTCGCAAATCAGCCCCGCCCACAGCAGCCAGGCGATGGCAACATGGTCGAAGGCATAACCCAGCCCCACCACCGAGGCAATAAAACCGATTGACCCCCATGAACGGAGACGACCATAGCGCCCGCTATTTTTACCGAGATAACTGAGCGTGGTCGCTTCGACCAACGGCATGGTGGCGCTCCAGAAAAAGCTCATCAGCCCCAACACCAGCATCATTCCCCAAAAGCTGGCGGTCACAAATACGCCCAGATAAAACAACGCACTCAAAGCTGCGGCAATCTGCACCACCAGCAAACGCTTGCCGGTTTGGTCGGCCAGCCAGCCCCAGATGGCGGGCGCAAGCACGCGCATCACCGGTTGCACCGACATCAGCGTGGCGATTTCAATCGCATTGAAATGAATGGATTGCAGATACAAGCTCCAATAGGGCGCAAACATCCCGATGAAGGCGTAATAGAAAAAATAAAACCCGGCAATGCGCCAGTAGTAATTTTTGGTTTGAGTCACTTGATGATTTCACGATAGCAATCAGGCGCGCATTTTAACTCGCACCCGCTGATACGGCACTCAACTTGTCGCCCGTTGCCGCGCTTAACCACCGCGCACAACAAAATCCGACTTTTCCCCTTGAAATAAAAAAAACCATCCCAACTTACCACTGGGTGAAAATTTTGGAGACCAGCATGGAACAAAACAACCCGAGCATCACCCCTGACGACAATCAGTCTGCAACCCCAGCCAATGCAACGGCTGCCGACACCACCCCCAGCCTCGAAGAACTGCTGCAAGCATCCGAGCGCAAGGCTCAGGAACACTATGATGCCTGGATGTATGCCAAAGCCGAGAGCGAGAACATTCGCCGCCGCGCCGCCGACGATGTCAGCCGTGCACAAAAATTTGCCGTAGAGCGTTTTTCCAATGAGATGCTGGCGGTGAAAGACAGCCTGGAAGCGGGTCTGGCCGTGGAAACTGCCAGCGTGGAAAGTTTCAAGAGCGGCATGGAACTCACGCTAAAACAACTCTCCAGCGTCTTTGCCAAATTCAATATCGTGGAAATCAACCCGCTAGGCGAAAAACTCGACCCGCACAAACATCAGGCGATCAGCATGGTGGAAAGCGAACAGCCTGCCAACACCGTAGTCAGTGTCATGCAAAAAGGTTATGTCCTGAATGATCGCGTGCTGCGCCCCGCACTGGTGCTGGTAGCGAAGGCCAAGGATTAACACTTGAAATACAGATTACTCGCCCCATCTACGGCGACAGTAAAATAAACTCATCCAACTGAAAGGAATAAACATCATGGGAAAAATTATTGGTATTGACTTGGGTACAACCAACTCTTGCGTCGCCGTTATGGAAAACGGCAAGACCAAGGTTATCGAAAATGCGGAAGGTACGCGCACGACCCCCTCTATCATCGCTTACATGGAAGACGGCGAAGTGCTGGTGGGTGCGCCCGCCAAACGCCAAGCCGTAACCAACCCTCAAAACACCCTGTACGGGGTGAAGCGCCTGATCGGTCGCCGCTTTGAAGAACCGATGGTACAAAAAGACATCGCCATGGTTCCCTACGCCATCGTCAAGGCCAAGAACGGCGATGCCTGGATCAAGGTGCGCGACAAGGAAATCTCCGCACCGGAAATCTCGGCAGAAATCCTCATGAAGATGAAGAAAACCGCCGAAGACTATCTGGGCGAAGCCGTCACCGAAGCCGTCATCACCGTGCCCGCGTACTTCAACGACAGCCAGCGCCAAGCCACCAAAGATGCCGGTCGCATCGCCGGTCTGGACGTGAAACGCATCATCAATGAACCCACCGCAGCCGCACTGGCATTCGGCATGGACAAACAGGAAGGCGACCGCAAGATTGCGGTGTATGACCTGGGTGGCGGCACGTTCGACATTTCCATCATCGAAATCGCCGAGATTGACGGTGAGCACCAGTTTGAAGTGCTGTCCACCAACGGCGACACCTTCCTGGGCGGCGAAGACTTCGACATGCGCGTGATCGAATTCCTGGTAGATGAATTCAAAAAAGAAAGCGGCATTGATCTGAAGAAAGACATGCTGGCACTGCAACGCCTGAAAGATGCTGCCGAAAAAGCCAAGATCGAATTGTCTTCGGCACAACAGACCGAGGTCAATCTGCCTTACATCACCGCTGATGCCTCAGGCCCCAAGCACCTGGCCGTGAAGATCACCCGCGCCAAGTTGGAAAGCCTGGTGGAAGACCTGATTGCACGCACTATCGAGCCTTGCCGTATCGCCATGAAGGATGCCGGCGTATCGCCCTCCGACATCACTGACGTAATTCTGGTCGGCGGTCAAACCCGTATGCCCAAAGTCCAGGACAAGGTCAAGGAATTCTTCGGCAAAGAACCCCGCAAAGACGTGAACCCCGACGAAGCCGTCGCGGTCGGTGCTGCGATTCAGGGTGGCGTGCTGCAAGGCGAAGTGAAAGACGTGCTGCTGCTGGATGTCACCCCCTTGTCGCTAGGTATCGAAACCATGGGCGGCGTGATGACCAAGCTCATCAAGAAGAACACCACGATTCCTACCAAGGCCTCGCAAGTGTTTTCCACTGCCGACGACAACCAGTCTGCCGTGACCATCCACGTCCTGCAAGGCGAACGTGAAATCACCTCCGGCAACAAGAGTCTGGGTCAGTTCAACCTGTCCGACATCCCGCCCGCACCACGCGGAATGCCGCAGATCGAAGTGACCTTCAACATTGATGCCAACGGCATTCTGCATGTCTCGGCGAAGGACAAGGCAACCGGCAAGGAAGCCAACATCACCATCAAGGCCAGCTCCGGTCTGTCCGAGGCCGAAATCGAACGCATGGTTCAGGATGCCGAAGCCCACGCCGACGAAGACAAGAAGGCCATGGAACTGGTCACCGCACGCAACCATCTGGACGCGCTGATCCACTCCACCAACAAGTCCTTGAAGGAATACGGCGAGCAACTGACTGCTGACGAAAAATCCGCCATCGAAGCTGCCGTCAAAGAAGCCGAAGAAGTGGTCAAGAGCGACGACAAGGAAGCCATCGAAGCCAAGGCCGAAGCGTTGGCGACTGCGGCGCAAAAACTCGGTGAAAAAATGTATGCCGCCGAGCAAGCCAAGTCGCAAGGAGAAGCCGCCGGCGCATCGGCAGCCGAAGCCAAACAGGACGAAGGCGACGTCGTGGATGCCGAGTTCACCGAGGTTAAAGACAAGAAGTAAGGAACGAGGACTGAGGATTGAGGATCGAGTGAAGTTAGTTTCGATCTTCGATTCTTACACCTTGTTATATCGGGAACGAATCAGGAGCCAAGAAGAAAGGGGGAGCACGGAGCGAGTCGCCATCAGGCAACTCAATCCTCGCTCCTCAATCCTTTTATAACCATGAGCAAAAAAGATTATTACGAAGTTCTGGGCATCAACCGCGATGCCTCGGACGATGAGATTAAAAAGGCTTATCGCAAACTGGCGATGAAGCATCACCCTGACCGCAACCCAGACAATCCGAAGGCAGAGGAACATTTCAAGGAAGCCAAGGAAGCCTATGAGACGCTTTCCGATGCTCAGAAACGGGCAGCTTACGACCAGTATGGTCACGCCGCGTTTGAAGCGGGCGGCATGGGCGGCGGCAGTCCCTTCGGCGCAGGAGCAGGTGCGCAAGGTTTTGATTTTTCTGATATTTTTGGAGATATCTTCGGTGGAAACCGGGGCGGTGGACGCACTAGCGCGCAGCGCGGCGCAGACCTGCGCTACAACCTGGAAATCACCCTGGAACAAGCGGCGCGCGGCACTGAAACGGAAATCCGCATCCCCACCATGGCGGAATGTGAAACCTGCCACGGCTCGGGAGCCAAGGCCGGCACTAGCGCCACCACTTGCACCACCTGCGGCGGGCATGGTCAGGTGCGTATGCAGCAGGGCTTCTTTTCGGTGCAGCAGGCTTGTCCGCGCTGTCACGGCACGGGCAAGATAATTGCCTCGCCCTGCAAACCCTGCAACGGTCAAGGCCGCATCAAAAAACACAAAACCCTGTCCGTAAAAATTCCGCCGGGCGTGGATAACGATGACCGCATCCGCTTAACGGGCGAAGGCGAGCTTGGCGCAAACGGCGGTCCGGCAGGCGATTTGTATGTGGTTGTGCATCTCAAACCCCATGCCGTGTTTCAGCGCGACCACAACGACCTGCATTGCGAAATGCCCATCAGCTTCAGCACTGCCGCGCTGGGCGGAGAAATCGAAATCCCCACGCTGGATGGCAAGGCCAGCATCAAGATTCCCGCTGAAACGCAAAGCGGCAAACAGTTCCGCCTGCGCGGCAAGGGCATCAAGGGGGTGCGCAGTGCTACCCACGGCGACCTGCACTGCCACGTCATCGTCGAAACGCCGGTGAACCTGACCGAACGGCAAAAGGAGCTGCTGCGCGAGTTCGAGCAGAGCATCAACGAAAAAGACGGCGACCGGCATAACCCGCGTGCAAAATCGTGGATGGACAAAGTAAAGAGTTTCTTCGCCGAGTAACATAAGTAGCCAATAAAAAACGCCCGCAAGGGCGTTTTTTATTGGCTACGGATAAATCAAATAAACCCGGCTTGCACTATCTGACGAACATAGAAAATCTGCGCGTTATGCGTCCTTAAATTGGCAAGCAACTGTTCGGCCAGCGCGTCATCCACAATAAACTCGACCTTCACCGCCAACTCCCCTGCCAACTCAAAGAAGGTATCCTCGTGCAGCCTGCCATGACGGCCAAATCCGGCGATGGCGCGGAATGCCGATCCGCCGTGGATGCCCATCGTTTTACCCTGCTCCAACAGCCATTCATAGAGCGGTTTTCCGTTGTAGTGCTGTTTTTCACTCACATAAAAGGTAAGTTGATTCATCCTTGCACCCCATTTATCCACTTGAATGTCTGAATTCCCAACACCGTCATCAACAGGGTACCCCCCAGATGCGCCGTGATAATGCCCACGCCCCAGGCATACTGACCGCGCAACAGCAGCGTGACCGTTTCTGCCGAAAAGGTGGAAAAAGTGGTGAGGCCGCCCAAAAATCCGGTGATGATCAACAGCCGCCACTCGGCAGACAATCCGGGGTGCTGCATGAAAAAGGCGATTGCCAGCCCGATCAGATAACCGCCGATAAGATTGGCGGCGAGCGTGCCGAGCGGCAATTCAGGCAACGCCGGATTCAGCCACAACCCCAAACCCCAACGCAGCCACGCACCGCAAGCCGCACCCAGTCCAATAGCCAGAAAAGAATAGATCAACATGCAGGCATTTTACCGGACTTCGACATTATCCGACCACTCTAACCGGCGCGAAGCCGCCGCCCTGGGTACGGAAGTTAGTCGTTTGTCCCTGATACAGCCTGGCTGCGACGAGTTGTATCTTGCCGTTATAGACGTAGCAGCGCACGTCATATTTCAGTTTCAGCGCATCGCCCACGCTGCGCTCACCGGGAGCCGCCAATGCTTGTGCCACATAGTCGGCTTGTAAAATTTCGCCAAACACGCGCCGCGTCAGCTTGTCGCCACGATACGCACCTCGGCTACCATACCCAAAATTAGGCTTAAAAAACAAGGATTTGCGATTTTCCCATAAAGTCTGTTGCTGCGCTGGCCGAACCACAAAAGTGTGGGGAATCACGAGCAGCAAGGTGGTTATATCGGCCTCACTCACGCCCAACGCGCGAAGACCCTCCCCATCGGTCAGTCGCGCCAGATTGCGCTTGTCGGCATAGCGGGCATAGTGTTCCGGGTTGGGGGTCAGCACCACGCTACCCGCCCCATCCGCCTCGCGCAACATGGGATGCTGTTGCAAGTCAAAATCCGTGAGGCGGTTATAAATCAAATCCACGCGCAGCCCCTTGCAATACAGGCCGTCCGCACGGCTTTGCAGCTCGGCAGGATCAACGATGTACGCCGTGATACCGGCACGCTCGAACATCGCTTGCACCAACAAAAACTCAGGGTAGAGATATTGCGCTTCAGGGTGCTCGTCCACGATGGCGACCGTCTTGAGCGGCAAAGCACCGCGAGCCTGCCGCCACTCGTTGCGGAACATGTCGAGAAAGCCCTGCTCAAGATTAGCTTCCGCCAGCGCCTCGCCCGGCAAAGGGGTGGCGCGCTGGCTAGACAGCAGCAACGCATTCAAAAAAGCGCCGCCCGCATTGGTGTTAATCTCAATTAGCTTCGCGCCGTCGGCATTCAGGTGGAAATCAAAGCCATAAAAAACCCCCGTCGCGTGATTCTCTCCCCCTTGCGGGGTTGGGGCGGGGTGAGAAGCAACAGACCAACCCGGCAGTTTGACCACCCGCTCCACCGCCGCAATCCCGTCCCTCATCTGCTGCAACTGCAGGGGGCTGATGAATAACGGAACAGCGGCGAACAGGTGCGGGCAACGCTCGGCAACGAGCTGAGACCAAGTCTCGCCTTGCGCCCGCAGCACGTCTTGCAAGGCCTTGCCGTTCAGAAGAGTATGTCCGTCTGCATTGCGCTTTTCTGCTTCAGTCACCTATTCACCACCCAGTAATTTTCGTTTAAGGTCAGCCTGCGCCGGTTTTTCGCCCAGCCAGACTTTCAGTAATGCGGTATTGAATGCAGCACCCGCCACCCGTCCTTTAGCCACGCCATTGACGCTGACCTCTGTGCCGCTGCCGGGCAGATAGTCCAGCGTAATGACCTCACCCTTTTTTACCTCGCTCAGGGTGGCGAACACCGCCTTGAATTGCTTGAGCGGTTCTGCCAATGCCAGCAGTTCGGCGGGGCTATGATTGTTTTTGATCGCCTTATCGAAAGACTCCGACAGAGTCGCGCTGCCGATGTCGCGCAGCAAATGTAAGGCAACGCGCTTTTCGCCAGCATCAGCCAGCACCGGTGCCGCACTGTGCTTTTTGTCAGCCAGATAAAGTGCCGCCACATAGAGATCAAAAATGAATTTACTGCGCACCCCAGCCCCGTTCAGCACCAGGTCACGGCTGCCCAAATGCACGCTGTCTTGCAGTTTCACGCCGCCCACCTCAGCCGCCTGCACATGCCAACTCAACAGCAAGGAACACACCAACAATAATATTTTATTCATTTTCGACCTTTCAAAAAGAATCGTGCAACCAACAGAGATTCACAAATTTACAACGCCTCAAATATTCCCGCCGCCCCCATCCCCGTGCCGATGCACATGGTCACGATGCCATATTTCTGTTGATGGCGGCGCAGGCCGTGCAACAGGGTCGCGGTGCGTATCGCCCCGGTCGCCCCCAGCGCATGACCCAAGGCAATCGCGCCGCCCAGGGGATTGACTTTGGCGGGGTCTAGCCCCAAGTCGCCAATCACCGCCAAAGACTGCGCCGCAAAGGCTTCGTTGAGTTCGATCCAGCCTATGTCGTCAAGACGCAGACCCGCTTGCTTCAAGGCGCGCGGAATCGCTTCCTTTGGACCTATGCCCATAATCTCGGGCGGCACACCCGCCACGCTGAAGCCGTGAAATTTACCGATGGGCGTTAAGTTGTAACGCTTTAATGCCGTCTCGGAACACAGCAACACTGCACCTGCGCCGTCCGACATTTGCGAACTGTTGCCTGCCGTGACCGAGCCTTTTTGCGCAAACACCGTTCTCAATTTTGCCAGTGCTTCCAGCGAAGTATCCGCGCGCGGTCCTTCGTCCTGTGTCACCTCGCGCGACTTGATTTTCACTTCGCGCGTGTCCATGTCAGGCCAGTGTTCGATAATTTGGCAGGGCGAAATTTCATCGTTAAATTCACCCGCTAATTGCGCCGCAATCGCGCGCTGGTGGCTTTGCAGGGCGAACGCATCCTGCGCCTCGCGCGACACCTGCCATCGCTCCGCCACCTTCTCTGCCGTCAGCCCCATGCCGTAAGCGATACCGACATGCTCGTGCTCAAAAATGGCGGGATTGAAGGCAATTTTGTTACCCATCATCGGCACCATGCTCATGCTCTCCACGCCGCCCGCCAGCATCACCTCACACTCGCCCAGCCGGATGCGGTCCGCCGCCATCGCCACCGCCTGCAAGCCCGACGAACAAAAACGGTTCACCGTCACGCCCGGCACCGTGTGCGGCAGCCCCGCCAGCAGCAGCGCGATGCGCGCCACGTTCGTCCCCTGCTCCGCCTCTGGCATCGCGCAACCGACGATCACGTCGGCAATACTGGCAGGATCAAGGCTGGGGGCTTGTGCCAGCACCGCACGGATGACATGCGCCAACAGATCGTCGGGACGCGTATTACGGAACATCCCGCGCGGCGCTTTGCCCACCGGCGTGCGCGTCGCGGCAACGATGTAGGCTTCCTGGACTTGTTTGCTCATGGCTTCAATTCCTCAGTAATTCGTAGGGGCGTATGGCAATACGCCCTGCTCTTGCGTATGGCAATACGCCCTGTCGTAAATTCATCGGTACTCGACAAAGGGCGTATTGCCATACGCCCCTACGGATGTAATGAATCTTCCATCCAACACTGCGGGTTTTCCAAAATATATTCAACGATACGATTGTAATCGGCATCGTCACGAATAACGTGTTCGTAATAATTTCGCTGCCAAACCGAAATACCAACAGTATGACGAATCTCATTGCAACGATTAGTCACCGCCGACTTAAATCCGCGCACCATTGCGCCAAGATTACGGGACGGTGACCGTAGGGGCGTATGGCAATACGCCCGATTTTTCGTATTAAAATCCGACTGAACGATATGCACGATGCCGTGAAAATGATTCGGCATCACCACAAATTCTCCGCATTCAATTTCCTCACGCACCACCGCCGACCGCAACCATTCCTCTGCCACAATTTCCCCGTATTGATTTAAGCTCATCAAACCATTCTCAATCTCACCAAACAAACACAGCCTGTCATACGCGCAAACGGTCAAAAAATACGCACCCACCTGTGAGTAATCATAACCCTTCAAACGCACACTGCGCCGATGGTAATCATAGACTTGATCTGTCATGTCAATTCATCCGTAGGGGCGTATAGCAATACGCCCTGTCGTAAATTCATCGGCACTCGACAAAGGGCGTATTGCCATACGCCCCCACGAATCGCGACATTCACCGCTAGCACCGCATGCTGTTTCGCTATGCGTTATTTATTTTTTTGTAATACATCAATTCCGCAACGGCTTGCCGTTCTTCAGCATGTGCTCGATCCTTGCCTGCGTTTTGTCGGTCGCCAGCAGTTCCATGAAGTTCTTGCGTTCAAGATCAAGCAGCCATTGTTCATCCACCAGACTGCCGACTTCCACATCGCCGCCGCACATCACTTCGGCGACACGGCAGCCTATTTGATAATCGTGTTCGGAGATGAAACCGCCCTCAAACATATTGACCATCGCGGCCTTGAGGTTGGCGATGCCGGTGCGCCCGGCGACGGGAATCTGGCGCGGATGCAGGGGCGGACGATAGGCGGTGGCGGCGAGGGCTTTAGCCTCTTCCCTGGCGACATGCAGCAGCTCGAAGCGGTTCATCACGATGCGGTCGGAAGCGCGCAAGTAGCCCATTTCGCGCGCCAACTCGGCGCTCTTGGCGACTTCGCCCATGGCGATGTTCTGGAAGTAGCGGCGGAGGTGGGGAAAGACATCGCCGCCTCTGGCATCAAGCGCGGCGCGCAGCGCCATTTCCTTGCAGCCGCCGCCCGCAGGCAGCACGCCTACGCCGACTTCGACCAGCCCGATATAGCTTTCCAGCGTGGCGACGACGCGGCTGCAATGGAGGGAAATTTCGCACCCGCCACCCAGCGCCAAGCCATCCACAGCGGCAATGGTAGGTACGAGCGCGTATTTCAGGCGTTGCGAGACTTGCTGAAATTTGGCGACCACCGCCTCGACATGCGGCACGTTGCCGGTGGCGGCATTGAACACCTCAGCCACCCCGCCGCCGCCCGCAACGGTATATTTGACGCGGTTCACCGCCTGTTTTAACTTGCCGAATAGACCTGCGTCCTGTGCGGGTTGTTGCACGCCTTGCATCAGTTGCAACAGGTTTGCGCCAACGGAAAACGGCGCTTCGGTCTGCCATAGTATCAGTGCGCGGTAATTCGCTTCCGCTTCGTCCACCGCGCGCAACATGCCGTCCAGCACCTCGTCATCCACGGTGTGCATCTTGGTTTTGAAACTCAAAATAGCGATACCGTCACCCATCTGCCACAACCGCACGGCATCGGTCTCGAATAGAGTCTCGCCGTAGGTGTACACCTCGCCCAGCAAGGCATCGGGATAGAGTTGGCGGCGATAAACGGGGAGACGGGAACGGGGTTGCAAATCCCCCCTGCCCCCCTTTTTCAAAGGGGGGTTCAAATTCGTGTTCTCTTCAACCGTTCTGGCCTCGGCTTGCCAACTCCCCTTTGGCAAAGGAGGGCTCACCCCCTCGACATCCTGTTGTTCTGCTCCCCCCTTTGCAAAAGGGGGGCTGGGGGGGATTTGGGGGGCGTAGGAACCTTGCGGCGTATGAACGCCAGTGCGAGTTGGGTCGGTTGCCCAGTCGGGCAAGGGGGTGTCGGCCATTGCACGACCAGCCTCGATGTCGGCCTTGATCCACCCCGCCACTTGTTGCCAGCCCGCCGCCTGCCAAATCTCGAACGGGCCGTTATCCCAGCCGAAGCCCCAGCGCACGGCAAAATCCAGATCGCGCGCGTTGTTGGCAATTTCCCACAGTTGCAGCGCACAGTAGTGAAACACATCGCGGAACACCGCCCAGAGGAATTGTGCCTGAGGG
>Ga0210015_1004546_pt1 | contig 11693 bp, 7 predicted proteins | sample CryGeymeta201522_FD_185471 | JGI IMG/M metagenome (GOLD analysis project Ga0210015, IMG submission 185471) | Groundwater microbial communities from Crystal Geyser aquifers in Utah, USA - Crystal Geyser metaG 2015-22 (SPAdes) (version 2) | ecosystem: Environmental > Aquatic > Deep subsurface >... | reverse complement strand
GAAACTGTCGGATCGGACGAGGAGATTTTTTCCTCTTTGAGATCAGCAAATTCCTTCTCGATCCTTTCAAGCACTTCGGCGCGTAGCTCTTCATTAACCTCAACAATAATAAAACTGGCAAAGTAGATGACTTTTTCTAAATCAGAAGAGCTCAAGTCGAGTATCTGTCCAAGAATACAAGGAACGCTCCGGACATACCAAATATGGGCGATTGGAACAACCAGATCTATGTGACCCATGCGCACTCTACGAACGTTACTCTTGGTAACTTCAACGCCACATTTATCGCAAACAACACCGGAATAACGGACCTTGCGATATTTGCCACAATAGCATTCCCAATCCTTTGTTGGACCAAAGATATTTTCGCCAAATAGCCCATCTCGCTCCGGTTTCTGGGTGCGATAGTTGATTGTCTCTGGTTTTAGAACTTCGCCGTGTGACCAGGAAAGAATATCATCCGGTGAGGCAACAGAAATTCTAATCGATGAGAAATCAATAACATTAACCGCATCTTTGACTTCAACTTTTGGCATTATTCGCTCTCCTAATCTTATTAGTCTAACTGGAGTAATTTGATCAATTTATTCTTCTGCTACTTCTTTCGATACTATATCTTCTTCTGGCGAAACCTGTTCTGCTGCAAGCTCGGTTAATTTTTCGTCTATCTCTTGATCAAGCTCACTTTTTTTCTCTGGTGGTTGCTCGACCGTCCTTTCATCAATCTCAGCTTCACTCGGAGCCACAGCTTCATCAGTAAGCAAATCAACCTTTAGCCCAAGAGATTGTAATTCTTTAATCAAAAGATTAAAAGCTTCAGGTACTGTTGGATTCTGGATCTTCTCGCCTTTAATAATCGACTCATAGGCTTTTGATCGGCCAATGACATCATCTGACTTAATGGTCAAAAGCTCCTGCAGAATGTTAGCTGCACCATAAGCTTCAATCGCCCAGACTTCCATTTCACCAAATCGCTGTCCCCCGAACTGAGCTTTGCCACCAAGTGGTTGTTGAGTAATCATTGAATAGGGGCCGATACTTCTGGCATGCATTTTGTCATCAACTAGATGATGTAGCTTCATAACATAAATTGTGCCAACAACAGTCCTGTGGTCATATGGCTCTCCTGTTCGACCATCAAGAAGCTGTATCTTGCCATCTTCGGGAAGTCCAGCTTTTTTAAGTTGCTGGCGAATTTCATCAAGTTTGACTCCATCAAAAGCTGGCGAGGCAATTTTATAGCCTAGCTCTTCCATCGCCCAACCAAGGTGAGTCTCAAACAGTTGTCCGATATTCATTCGGGAAGGAACTCCTAGGGGATTGAAGATAATATCAACTGGCGTGCCATCAGGTAAAAATGGCATATCCTCGAGAGGCAAAATAGTTGAAATAACACCTTTGTTACCATGGCGACCAGCTAATTTGTCACCGACAGAGATTTTACGCAGCTGGGCGACAGAGACTTCAACCATTTGATAAACTCCGGCAGAAAGTTCATCACCTGATTCTCGACTGAATATTTTAACATCAACAATTTTTCCGCGCTCTCCATGAGGCAAGCGTAAACTTGAGTCACGTACATCTTTGGCTTTCTCGCCAAAAATTGCTCGAAGAAGTTTTTCCTCGGCAGAAAGTTCAGTTTCACCTTTCGGTGAAATTTTGCCAACAAGAATATCACCAGCTTTCACTTCGGCACCAACTCTAACAATACCATTTTCATCAAGATTTGAGAGTGCTTCCTCAGAGACATTCGGAATATCTCGAGTCAATATTTCTGGGCCAAGTTTAGTATCACGGACCTCAAGTGAATATTTCTCAATATGGATTGAGGAGAGAATATGATCTTTGACTAATCTCTCAGAAATAATGATGGCATCTTCAAAATTTCCGCCACCCCAGGACATAAAAGCAACTTTGAGATTTCGGCCAAGGGCAATCTCACCATCCTGAGTAGCTGAGCCATCAGCCAGAAGATCACCGGAGTGGACCTTATCACCAACAGAGACCCTTGGAGCGTGATTAATCACTGTACCTTGATTGGAACGAATAAATTTGGAAAGAAAATACTCTCTTTCTTTGCCATTTTTTTCCTTAACCTTAATTAAAAATGAAGAAACATGAGTCACGATACCATCAGCCGCCGAGAGAATTATCTGGCCCGAGTCTTTGGCCGCCGCTGCCTCCATACCGGTACCAATTACTGGAGATTCGGGATTAATTAACGGTACCGCTTGACGTTGCATATTGGCACCCATCAAGGCTCTAGCTGCGTCGTCGTGTTCAATAAAAGGAATCAGAGCAGCAGTTACCGAGACGATTTGCTTCGGCGATACATCCATATATTCAACCAGTGTAGCATCATTGATTGTCGGCTCTCCGCCGTGTCTAACAATAACTCTCTTATTTTTTATATAACCTTTCTCGTCTACTTCAACTGAAGCCGGAGCAATGATCGTATCTTCCTCCTGGCTAGCATCAAAATAAACTATCTCGGAAGTCATTCTTGCTTTGCCATTCTCGACTTTAATTTTGCGATACGGCGTCTCGATAAAACCAAATTCATTAATTTTAGCATATGACGCCAAATAGCCAACTAGACCAATATTCGGGCCTTCAGGAGTCTCAATTGGGCAAATCCTGCCATAGTGGGTAGTATGGACATCACGGACTTCAAAACCAGCTCTTTCTCGCGATAAACCTCCCGGACCAGTCGCTGAGAGAGTTCTTTTGTGGACAAGCTCTGAAAGAGGATTCGTCTGATTCATAAATTGTGACAGCTGAGAAGAAGCAAAGAATTCTTGAAGGGCGGCAATAATTGGTCGGGAATTAATAAGTTGAGCTGGAGTAATTTCATTCGGGTCAGAAATACTCATGCGATCTTTTATAATCCGCTCAACACGCAAAAGCCCGACTCTAACACGACCTTGGAGCAACTCCCCTACTGCTCTGATTCGACGATTTTTCAAACTGTCAGTATCATCCTGCTCAGCTTCTAGGTCATTATTAAGATCAATTATTTCTCTGATTATGGCGATAAAATCATCTTTTGAAAGGACTCTGTTCTTTGGATCGTTTGGCGTCGTGAGGTTCAGGCGGGCGTTAATTTTATATCTGCCGACGCGGCCAAGATCATAGCGCTTAAGATTGAAAAACATTGCTTCAATAAAAGATTTGGCACTTTCAACCGTAGCTAAATCTCCCGGCCTGATTTTTTTATAAGTTTCAACTAAACCTTCCTCGTGATTTTTGGCCGGATCTTTTTTCAGTGTCGCCGTGATGTAACTATTCTCCTCGCTAATGTCGACATCAGCAAAAAGAGCTTTAATCTGCTCATCGGAGCTAACTCCAAGGGCGCGCAAAAATGTTGTGACAGGGATTCTTCTTTTGCGGTCAATCTTCACTGTAATCACATTTTTGAGATCCGTCTCAACTTCAAGCCATGCCCCACGAGAGGGGATTATTTTTGCTCCGAAAAGTTTTCGCCCAGCAACTTTGTTGACTGTAAAAAGTACACCATAGGAGCGAACAATTTGCGAAACTATTACTCGTTCAACACCATTGATAATAAAGGTACCGCGATGAGTCATAATCGGAAAATCACCCAAGAAAACATCGGCCTCTTTGACTTCTTCAGTTTTTTTATTTAGTAGTGAAACTCGAACTTTAAGTGGTGCTTTATAAGTTAAATTTTTTTCTCTAGCAGTAGCTTCATCAATCTTTGGTTCACCAAGCCAATATTCACCGAATGATAAAGACATCACTTCTCCGGTAAAATCATCTATCGGGGAGATCTCATCAAAGAGCTCTTTAAGTCCTTCTTTAAAAAACCAGTTATACGATTCTGTCTGAACTTCAATCAGATTCGGTAACTTTACTTCTTCGACTTTTTTCTTTTGATTCAAACGTAAGTTGACTATGCCATCTTTTGTCCCTGGCATTAAGCGCTCCTATGCTTTTAAAATAAGTCTAATCTATTAAATTAATCTAATTTGACTAATTAATTTCTTTTTGATTTATCCGTATGGTTAGACACAAAAAACTACCCTTAAATGGGGCACTAAAAACTAATCCCTTAGGTTCCGGTAGAACTCATTAAATATATTAAATTATTGTTTACAATTAAATACTAACAAACTACAAAATGGTTGTCAACCCCTCCGGTCCACAAATTTAATTCCCTCCTTGTTTTCGTCTTTGTGCATGCTGTTTTTCCCAGCATTTAGTTTAGTACGATTTAATTATAACTCTTGGAAATTCTTTGTCAAATACTTTACATCTGTGAAAAATATTGCTATATTCCAATAGCCAGTTCAAGAGACCCAAAGGAGCTGATATCTTGCCTACCGGCAAAGTCAAGTGGTTCGATAGCGACAAAGGTTACGGCTTCATTGAACAGCCGGGCCATCCAGATGTCTTCGTCCACCGTTCCGGCCTGGTAAAGCAATGGCGATCTCCCGGAGCCGGGGAGGAAGTTAAGTTCGAGCTGGAAGATGATGCACGGCGCGGGAGAACCAAGGCTATCAGGGTCAAAAGCCTGTCCGCAGGGGATGAGACGGATGACGGTAACGTGAATTACGAGTATGACGTGACAGGTACCGTTAGATGGTTCAACCGGGATAAAGGGTATGGCTTCGCTACCCGCACTGATGGTAAGGGGAGCGTTTTCCTGTCCAATAACCATCTGGTTGAGAGCAATCCTAATAATCTCGTCAGGGGCGCTGAACTCATTTTCGACGTCAAGCCAGCCGAAAAAGGCCCCCGAGCTGTGAATATCAGGCTCATCCCCGATAGAGGTCACGAGCCGGCTCCAAGCAACAACACAGGGATTCGTTCAGGGAGACTCACTCGCTAGTGCCAGCAGCACTATTTGCGCCTATCCTCGCGGCCGACTCCAAGGTCGCGTTTTTCATTTCAAGAGATCAAAAACCTTTTGTAATAGTCCACTTAAATTATAACGTGTGGCAGCTGAAAAAAATATTGGAGTAATTTTCATTTTTTTAAACTCTTTGGCGATTATTCTCTTGCGTGTACCATCAACAATTTCTGACTTGCTGATTGTGACGAGCATTTTTTTATCTGCCAATTTTTTTGAAAAATCCTTAAGCTCTTTCAACAAAATTTTATACTCCCCGACTGGATTTTCTGATTCTGCGGAAATTAAAAGTATTAACTCTTTTGTTCTCTCAATATGACGCAAAAACTTATCGCCCAAACCTTTGCCTTTCGATGCACCCTCAATTAAGCCTGGGATATCAGCAAAGATAAACTCTTTATCATGAATTTTGACTACTCCTAAATTCGGCTCCAGCGTCGTAAATGGATATTCGGCAATTTTTGGCCGCGCGTTGGAAATTACCGACAAAAGTGTCGATTTGCCGGAATTTGGAAATCCAGCTATTCCGACATCAGCGATTAGTTTTAACTCCAGTTTTAGCTCTCTCTCTTCGCCTGGCAAACCTTCCTTTGACCACTCTGGCGCTTGTTTTATCGATGTTGCAAAATGATGATTGCCCCAACCTCCATTGCCGCCCTTGACCGCCAAGTACTCATTATTCTTGTGGACAAGATCAGCTACGATTTTTCCATTCTCACTAATAATAGTACCTTCAGGCACAGAAAGGATTAAATCCTGCCCTGATTCGCCATGCTTTTTATAACGCAGACCGTGTTTACCATTCTCGGCCTGAAAATGCTTGCGATTAGCAAAAAAAGTCAAAGTATTCAAATTATTGTCAGTAAGAAAAATAATGTTCCCGCCATCGCCGCCATCACCGCCATCAGGCCCACCCTTAGGCCGATTTTTTTCACGAATAAAAGAAACAGCGCCATCACCACCATCACCAGCTTTAACTTTGATTGTAACTTCATCAGTAAGCATAAATAAAACTTAAGAACAAAAGAACTGAAGAACTTATGGACAGAATTCAATACCATTTTGTTCTTTAGTTTATCAGTTTTTTAGTTCTTTGGTTAAATTTAGTAGACAAATCCCTTTATCACCGAGTCATTGGCAGAGATAGTTCGGTGGCTTACAACGCCCCAACCGCTATAATTCATTTCAGAAACTGTGAAGCTACTGCCGCTAACTGATTCAACATAAGCAACATGCCCCCACCATGATTCTCGAGTGACAACGATCGCACCAGGAGCCGGCTCACTTCCAGTGGTATAACCAGCTCTTTTAGCACTATTTAGCCACTGGCCGGCATTTCCCCAACTGGTTGGAATCGCACGTCTGGTAGCGGCATAATAGGTACAATATCCGTAAGGATAGCCATTGTATTTGCTTCCTACTCGAGTATCAACGCTGATACTACGAGAACTAGACGAACTTCTAGTCACAGTATTTCTATTTGCCTGGGCAAGTTTTTTCTCTTTGGCAGCAATCTCTTTCGCCGATGGCTCCCAGCTCTCTGGCGGAATTTTTATTGTTGTGCCGGGTTGAATCAAATCGATATTCGTAAGATCATTGGCAAATTTTATTGAGGAAATTTTAACATTATATCTCATACCCAGACCTGACAACGTGTCGCCTGGCTGAACCGCGTAGATCAAATTTTTCGTTCTTGGTCCCTGCTGGGCAACTTCTTCTGGACGCTCAGATTTGGAAGTTGTGGTGGTTTTAACATCAATAGCAAAACCGCTACTTTCGGAGTCAGTTGGCAGCGTAACCAGTTTTTCTACAGATGAAGCATCGTTGATAATTAGAGGTGTATAGTGGTCAATAGAAGTTGCCACATCAACTTGAGTACTCGGATCAGCAGGAATCAGATTGTAAAGTTCATCTGCGCCTCTGGCAACAATAACGTTACAAAGTGCCACTATTAGACCTAGTGCGATAACAATAAAATGTGGGGCTAGCCGGCGCTCAACTATAAAATTCTTGGCTGTAATAATCCGCTTTATCATCCTACGGATGATCTTGACTAAAGATTCTTTCTCAAGCAACTTTAGCCAGGAAGCCAAGAATTGTTTAACTTCTTCGAAATGGTTTTTGATTTTTGCCTGTCCTGCTAGCTTGATTATCGTCTCAAGCAGGATGATTCCCTTCCTTCTTTTTGTTTTATTGCTCTCCAACCTTGCCTGACGCCCGCCTGCCGGACGGGCAGGGCAGGCAGGTTTAAGCGGAGGCTCTTCTTCATTTAGTAAGGCAATAATGGTCCTCCTTGACCTTTATCCCGCCTACTTGGCCGCACCATGGGTGGCGCGGCGTTTTAGACAGACATTATCGATTCTAGCAACCATCTAAAAATCTGTCAAGCCCCGTCCTTCCCCCCCATTACAATAAATTTTACTGCAACACTATTGTTACCGATGTCGGCTGGAAACTAACAAGAGTTACCCCTGCTGGTAGAACGAAATCTCCGTTCTGAATACTGATAGTAGATCCGGCAGAGGCGGAAGATAAATCAAGATAAAGGGAAATGTTATCGCTGGAAATGCCTCTGATCAGATCCAAAGCACCAGAGATTACAATATCTACAGTTTGTGGAGAGATTTTGAGATTTGTTGGCAAGTTTTTTGTCTTTACTGGTATTGTTAAAGGTTTTGTTATCGCTTGCTGGCTAAAATTTATTATTACATTAACAGAGGAGATATTATCAACGCTTTGGACACCAACCGGGAAGCTCAATTTGGCCGATGTATTGATGGTTGACGAGGCGTTGCCGATGTCTATAGGTTGAGTAGAGACAGAAGACAAGGCGCGAACAACTTCCGGCGTTCCAACAATTGCGATCAGCGAAGGGTTAGTAGAAACAGATGAAATATAATATCCGACCTCCGGATTACCAGTTGTCACTACTTTAATCCCAACATTTTTAACATTGCCAGCCTTAACAATTCTCACCTCAGCTGACACAGTCTGAGGAAGAAAGTTCGCATATTCAATCGGTTTGCCTTGGCTGTCCAAAGCCACAATCTTAACCGATTTAGAGAAAGTCTCCGCTTCTCCAGACAAAATAATCTCGGCAGTTGCCTGACTAATGCCCTCGATAATGCTTTTGGGTCCGGAGACTTTGACGGTGGAGGGATTAAAGATTACGTCACCGGCAACCATATTTTCTGCCGCATTACCGGAGAGTCTGACAACAACCGGGATCTCTTTTTCCAAAGAAGGCTCAATTGTCACCACGACCGATGAGGGATCCTTGGAGACAATTTGCAGCCCAGAGACCAAGGTTGTAACATTCAGCGGAATATCGTGGGTACCAACAGAAAGACCGGTAAGATCAATATAGGCCGTAAAGCTCTCGGTCGAGAGCTGTTTCCAAGTTCCAGGCTCAGCGGCAATTTCAATTTTCACTTCTTTTTGATCATAAACAGCAATCAGGCCAGGCGAAAGATTTATCTGTTTAATTGGAATAGTACTAGGAAATTTAGCTACACTTGTTTCACTTGAGGCAGCATAAACCCACATGCTAATTGCCACCAGTAAGGCAAGAAGTTTTATATGCCAATTATTAGTGATAATCTTTATGCTCATGGTTTCTCTTCCTCGCGTTTTTTTCTTCTTTTAAACCAAGCAAATAAACTTGACTCTTCCTTGATATTGGTCCGCAAAAGCCTTTGAAGTCGCGATTTAAGACGCTCGCCGGTGATACGACGCTCGAGATCACCACCAACAGCAATTGAAATTGAGCCAGTTTCTTCGGAAACAGCAATAGCAACAGCATCTGAGACTTGGGAAATACCAATCGCCGCTCGATGTCTGGTGCCTAAATTTCTTCCAGGCTCAACTTCGGCCACAGGAAGAATTGAGGAGGCAGAAACAATTTCTCCGCCAACAATGATTACTGCCCCATCATGTAGGGGCGATTTTGGAAAGAATATAGAGCTAAGAATCACTGCGGTCACTTTGGCCTCAAGCTCCACACCACTATCAATATATTCTCTCAGACCGCTTCTCCTCTGAATTACGATCAAAGCACCAACTCTCTGACTAGAAAAAACCTTGCAAGCATCATGAATCTCATCTACTATTTTTGCCAGTTCATCATGCGAAAGTGATATTTCTGTCCAGAATCGTGGCCGACCGAGTTTTTCGAGGGCCCGACGCAACTCGGGCTGAAAAACTATTGGGATTGCTACAACTAATGCAGTTGTTAAGTATTTTAAAATAAAATTCAGAAGAATAAGATTGAAAATTCGAGCGATAAACATCGCTAAAATCAGAATAATAAAGCCGTAAAGTATCCTGATTGCTCTTGTTTCGCGCAAGAAAAGATAAATCCAGTAAAAAATAATTGCCACAATTAGAACATCGAAAAAAACCGTAAAGCCGAAATTAAGCTTAAGGCTAGAGAAGAAATAATTAGCCCGATCTACTGTACCTAATACTCTAGAAGTCATACTCTCCAAAATTCCCTTTACCTCCCCTTATCTTTATTATACTATAGTTATTTCCATAATTTTGAGTTTTAAGTTTTCCGCCTCGGCTAGCCGACTCGCCTCGATTCGGTGAAGCGGGAGGCGAGACGGGTGAGTTTTAAGTTTTTACAACGTCTGTTTTGTCTCCTCGACCCTAAAAGCAACTACCTTGTCCCCAATAGAATAATTCGCGCCCACAGACAAACCAATCCCTGCTTCAATTCCGGCAGCTACCTGGCTGACTTGTTCTTTCCCTCGGCGAATTGATTCAATTTTCCCCCGCCAGATTTCCTTTTTATCCGCAATTACTTTTGCCAGGTCGCTGCTTCTAAATTCGCCCTCAAGTACCCGGATGCCGATAACTACGCTTTTTTTGTCATTCCTGAACTCGGCTAGTATCTCTCCTCTCCCGGTTTCAACTTCATTTATAATTGGCGGCAACATATCCTGGAGAATTTTCTTAATATCATCAACTAGTTCATAAATCACTTCGTAGGTCAGAGCTGTAATTTTTTCTTTCTCAATAATCTTTTTTGCCGGCAAGGAAATTGTCACTCTAAAACCTAGAATCATTGCTCCTGTTGCAGCCGCCATTGTAGCATCAGATTCTGCGACCGCCCCAACTCCCTCTGAAATGATCTTAATTTGGGCTTGCGGATGTTTCAGCTCAGAAATTGATTTCCTAATAGCCTCTAAGGAACCAGCAACATCTGCCTTGATAATCAAATTCAATGTTTTTATGCCTTTATCATCTTTAGATATTGTTTTAGCAGTAGCATATTTTCTGACCCTGGATCGCTCTAAATATTTTTCCGCCGCTTCCTTGGCTTCGTGTTCCGACGTAAATGAAATGAGCCGATCAGCAAAATTAGGCACAGACTGGAGCCCAGCAACTCGGACTGGCATGCTCGGGCCAGCATTCTTTATCGGATGTTCTTTAAAATCCTCTAAAATTCTCACTTTGCCATAGACAGATCCAACAGCAATTGGATCGCCAAGATGTAGAGTGCCATTTTCAATTAAAACCACGGCTAATGCTCCTGCACCTTTGTGCATGTGTGATTCAATAACCATAGCAGTTGCGGGAGCGGTAGGATCGGCTAAGAGCTCCATCATATCTGTTTGTAAAATTATCATCTCGAGAAGTTGATCTAAACCCTCTCCAGTTTTGGCTGAAATCTTAACTATCACGGTTTTACCGCCCCAATCTTCACCAATTAATTCATACTCGGATAGTTGTTGTTGGACTTTTATAACGTCGGCGTTTGGTAAATCAACTTTATTAATTGCCACAATAATTGGAATTTTGTGAGCTTTTGCGTGCTCAATTATTTCCTTTGTTTGTGGCATCACACCGTCATCAGCAGCGACGATCAAAACCACAATATCGGCAATTGAAGCGCCATGTGAGCGCATAGTAGAAAATGCTGAGTGGCCAGGGGTGTCGATAAAAGTGATACTGTGGATTTTTTTCTTATTTGCAGGGTCAGGAATATCGATTTGATAAGCAGAGATGTGCTGGGTAATACCACCAGACTCTCCTGCCGCAACGTGAGTTTCGCGTATTTTATCTAGAAGCGTAGTTTTGCCGTGATCAACATGGCCCATAATTGTTACCACTGGTGGACGTGGTTTCAAACTTTTCGAGGCTTTCATCACAATTTTCTCTGCCGCCTCACCTTCTGGACCTGCCTTCTCTTTCACGATTTCAATCCCGAGATCATCGCCAATAATTGCTGCCGTGTCATAATCAATGTTTTCATTTATATTGGCCAGGACACCATTTTTAATTAACTCAGAGATAACTTCAGTCACAGGAAGTTCAGAACGCTCGGCAAAATCCTTAACTGAAATTATTTCGGGGATAGCAACCTTTTTCTTTGCCTTAACTTCTGATTTTTCATTGATGTTAGTCTGCTCTCGGCTAACAGAAATTACGGCTTTTTTGTCAAAAGCCTTCTGTTCTTTTTTACTTAATTTCCGCTTTTTATAAACCATAATTCAGCAAAAAAGCTGACAGCTGTCAGCTGATAGCTAATAGCTCTTTTATATTAGCACACTCACGCTAGGAGTTCAATCAACTTAAAAGTGCAGGCGACTGTCGCCACCTGCACACTGATAACATCGAGTGCTTCTGCTTCATGCATTACTGATACTTCACCCGGATCTGAGCCGAGTTGAGCGGGATCTCCACCCCCTGGTAAATGACAAACATCGTCATCGTGATATCACTCCCCGACTTGGCACTCCTGCTTAAGTAGCTGTAAGAGCAGGACTTGTACCAATCCGGATCAGTCGGTGGCGCTCCGCTAGGCCAGGACCAA
>Ga0210015_1004545_pt1 | contig 11694 bp, 11 predicted proteins | sample CryGeymeta201522_FD_185471 | JGI IMG/M metagenome (GOLD analysis project Ga0210015, IMG submission 185471) | Groundwater microbial communities from Crystal Geyser aquifers in Utah, USA - Crystal Geyser metaG 2015-22 (SPAdes) (version 2) | ecosystem: Environmental > Aquatic > Deep subsurface >... | reverse complement strand
CGGCAACCTGGCGGATGCCATGCGGGTCAGTGCGGTCAGCGCCGCGTGGCTGCGTGGCCAAAATCGCCAGCCCCTGACGCACACGCTCCACCTCCTGCCCCACCATCATCACGGCGGCTTCTTCCATGCCCTCGGGCCGCTCATGCGCTTCGCGCAGGTTCAGCGCCGGAAAGTTCATAATGGACGATTCTTCGTTGATGGTGCCGCTATCAGACAGCACAGCACGCGCCGAGAGTTGCAGCTTGTTGTAGTCGTGAAACCCCAGCGGTTTAAGGAGCCGCACCTGCGGGTGAAAGACTACGCCGGTTGCGTCAATGCGCTTTTGCGTGCGCGGGTGCGTGGACACAATCACTGGCAGGCCATAGTCTTCAGCCACTGCGTTCAGCACCGCCACCAGCTTGGTGAATGACTGCGTTGATTCAATGTTCTCTTCACGGTGCGCGCTCACCACAAAGTAGCCCTCAGCCGTCAACCCCTGGCGCACCAGCACGTCCGATGCTTCGATGCGCGGGCGGTAATGCGTCAGCACTTCAAACATCGGGCTGCCGGTCTTTATGACCAAATCGGGTGGCAAGCCCTCGCGCAACAGGTAATCGCGGGCAATGGTGCTGTAGGTCAGGTTCACATCAGCCGTATGGTCCACGATGCGGCGATTGGTTTCCTCAGGCACGCGCTGATCAAAGCAACGGTTACCGGCCTCCATGTGAAATATCGGAATCTTGCGGCGCTTGGCGGGAATGACTGACAGGCAACTGTTGGTGTCACCCAGCACCAGCATGGCCTCGGGCTGAATCTCAGCCAGCACCTTGTCCACTGCAATGATCAGGTTGCCAATGGTGTGAGCCGCACCGCTACTACCTTCAGCGCTGTTCAAAAAGTAATCAGGTTTGCGCACGCCAAGGTCGTCAAAGAAAACCTGGTTGAGTTCGTAGTCGTAGTTCTGCCCGGTATGCACCAGGATGTGTTCGCAATGCTCATCCAGCCGCGCCAGCACGCGCGCCAGGCGAATGATTTCGGGCCGGGTACCAACCACAGTTAAGATTTTTAGTTTTTTCATGATGTCAAAAATAATAGCTACTCACGCATACCCATAAAGGGCTAGCGGCATATTTAGACCGCACAAGTAAAAGTATCCGGCCGCGCGCGGTCAAACACTTCGTTGGCCCAAAGCATGACGACCATCTCGTCATTGCCGATATTGGTGATGTCATGCGTCCAACCTGGCACGGATTCCACGATCTGGGGCTGGTCACCCTGAGTTTCGAGGTGGTGCACCTCGTTGGTGAGCATGTGCCTAAAACCAAAACGGGCGTGGCCTTTGATGACCAAAAACTTTTCGGTTTTGGTGTGGTGGTAATGCCCGCCCCGCGTGATGCCGGGGTGTGCCGTGAAAAAGCTGAACTGCCCAGCGTCTGGGGTTTTGAGCATTTCCACGAACACGCCGCGTGCGTCGCCATGCGCGGGCACGCTGTAGGCAAACTTATCCACCGGCATGTAGCTCACGTAAGTGGCGTACAGGGCACGGGTCAAGCCAGTGCCCACGCGCTCCGACACCAATGTGCTGCGGCAGTTTTTAAAGGCGTCAATCTGATCCGACAGCTCACCCAAAGTGATGCTGTAGCCAGCCTCAATCGTCGGGTACACCAAGCCCGCCCAGCCAGAAGCCAGCTGACCCAACAACGCATTGACCACATCGTCCACATACACCAAGCGCACACGGGCGCTGGCGTCGTTGATTTGCACGGGCAGATCGTGCGCCTTGTTGTGGCAAAACGTGGCCACCACCGAGTTGTAGTTGGGCTTGCACCATTTGCCAAACACACCTGGCAGGCGGTAGATGGCCACCGGGTTGCCGTGTTCGCTGGCCAGCGCTTGCACCGCTTTCTCGGCGGCGAGCTTGCTGCGGCCATAGGGGTTGTCCAGCTCGGCTTGAACCGAGGACGCCAACAGCAAGGGGATGGTTTTGCCCAAAGCCTTGAGGCCTTGGCACATGCGCTCGGTCAGGCCGGTGTTGACCTCGGCAAACGCTTGCACATCGGCTGGCCGGTTTTCACCGGCCAGGTGCACCACCGCGTCAGCCTGGGCCAGCGCCTCGCGCAAAGCTGCGTCGTCTTGGCCGCGCACATACGTCAACACCTTGGTTCCGGCTTGCTCACGCAGCCGCAACACTAAGTTCTTACCAATAAAGCCATTGGCGCCAGTCACCAGAACTTTCATGGTTTATTCCTCCGGCTCGACCTGTTCACCCCGCCCAATGGCCTGCATGAAGCGCAGCTTCATGAGCAGGGCTTGCATGCCCGCGATGTCTAGGCGCTCGGTATTGTGTGAGTTGTAGTCCGTAGCTTCAGAAATTTTGACTTCACCCTGCTCAACAAACTTGCCGTAGTTCAGGTCGCGCAGGTCGGGCGGCACGCAGTAGTAGCCGCCCAAGTCTTCTGCGGTCACCATCTCTTCGCGGCTGAGCAAGGCTTCATACAATTTTTCGCCGTGGCGCGTGCCGATCACGCGCACCTCGTGATCGGGCTTGCCCACCAGAGCCGTGAGCGATCTAGCCAGCACCTCAATGGTGGCGGCTGGCGCTTTTTGCACAAATACCTCGCCGGGTTGCCCGTGCTCAAAGGCATAGAGCACCAAGTCCACCGCGTCGTCGAGCGTCATCATGAAGCGGGTCATGCTTGGGTCTGTAATGGTTATGGGCTTGCCCGCACGAATTTGCTCGATGAATAGCGGAATGACAGAACCCCGCGATGCCATCACGTTGCCGTAACGGGTGACGTTGATGACCGTCTGCGTGCTGCTGCGCGACTTGGCCACAGCCACCTTCTCCATCATGGCCTTGCTGATGCCCATGGCGTTGATGGGGTACACGGCCTTGTCTGTGCTAAGCACTACGACTCGCTTGACACCACACTGAATGGCTGCCTCCAACACGTTTTCGGTGCCCAAGACGTTGGTCTTAACAGCCTCCAGCGGGTGAAATTCACACGAGGGCACCTGCTTCAAGGCTGCTGCGTGGTAGATGTGGTCTACGCCGCGCACCGCGTTCATAACCGACTGAGGGTCACGCACATCCCCAATGTAAAACTTCAGCTTGGAACTGTTGTAGCGCTTGCGCATGTCGTCTTGCTTCTTTTCATCGCGACTCAAAATGCGAATCTCGCGCAAGCCCGAATTCAAAAAACGACGCAACACGGCGTTGCCAAAAGAACCCGTACCACCTGTTATTAGCAATGATTCATTGTTAAACATTATTTCAAATCCTCATTTTTTTTGAGTTAAAAAACCATAAAAAAGATACAAAAATAAAATACGAAAGCGTATCAATATAACCAAAAACCTGATTATTGGCCGGAAAAAATATAAACATTATCGTAAAAATTGGAATTAATGCCAACCCGTAAAAATTTTTTTCACGCAAAACTGATTTCCAAACTTTAGCAAAGAAAAAACCGATTGCAAATAGCAAAAAAGCTAGGCCAATAAAACCAACATCGTTTGCAAATTGCCCGTAGAAAGAATGCCACTGTGCTGACTTATCCCAGAGGTGACTTATTCGCGATTGAAAAGTAAACGACGACACATCCTCACCAGAGATCATCAATAATTGACGCTGAAGAAACTCGGAATTACCAAAACCATATGTCCATTCTAAATCCAAATTCAAAATTAATGAAAAACCATAATAACCTTGACAAATATAATAAGAAAGCCAAACAAATGAATAATACAAAAAATCAATAAACGATGGTGCATCACCTAAATTAAAACTAGAGACAGTACTAATATCCCCAAGAGGAGAGGTAGATGCAAAATATTCAAACCCCCCGCCTCTCTCTGACATTATTCCCCCAAACCAAGTCACTGGCACAAGAAAAAGCATTCCACTAAAGAACAACACCTTTCGAAAATGGATGTATCGACGCTCGTACAACACTACCAGCAACGACATTGCTGAGAATATAAAAAATATAAAAATAACACTATTAACACCAGCAGATATGCCCGTGGAAACAAACAACAAAGAATAAATTAATGCAATTATTTTCTTAGCCCAATTTAAATCAACCCAAAAAAATAAAAAATAAAATATAAACAATAGCTTTGTAAATGCAAACAAAATAGAAAACACATTAAATAAGCGAGAGCTTGAGGCTTGCCCGATTTCTAAATTTAGCATGCGCTCGGTGTATGCCAGCCCAGGCTCTGTAAATCCACGAATTAAATTATCAAAAAAATCATAAGGAATAATGCCGTCCATCATCATGATGTTTCTGTATGCACCCCATACACCAATCATCCCAAAATAAAACAACCACCAATAGGAAGATGCAGAGTAAACCCTCTCAGAAACTACATTTTTTGTAAAAACTTTCAATTTACAAGCCAACACATACCCAAATATAAAGAAACAATGGTAAATCACCATTAAACTAAAAAACAATATAGAGTTATGAACTTTATATTCAATTGGTCCAAAATAAAAAATTGCCAATGTCAGCAACAAGTACGTCTCAACAAGCAACAATGGCAAATATCTCTTCATATAATCATCAACGAATTTTAATCATTTTGTTCTTCAAACGGAATTAACCAAAGCGAAATGCCAAAAACAAGCGTCATCACCAAATTAGAAAAGACAAGGCCAGCAATGCCCCCTTCAAATCCATACATTGCGATTAAAATAATCAAAATAATTAACCCTGCTAAAACTGAAGCAAACATCAACACGCCAACGAGTTTTGACTTGAACGCACCAACGACACCAACATTCAGCAAGCCAGAAATACCAGTAAGCCCTCCCGCCAGTACAAAATACGGCAAAAATTTTGAATACTTAAAATACTCAACACCAACAAGAATTCTAAAAACAACATCTGAAAACAATAGCGACACACCAATTGCAGAGCCAGATATGATTAAAATTTTCAAAACAATCACACGAATATAGGCAATTGTCTTTTTTTGATTGCCTCTTTCGCCAGAAGTCAATTTATAAATATCTGGGCTTACATAGGTTTGAATCACACCAACAATCAACATCATTGGTATAAAACCAAGTTGCAAGAGAACATTGTAGGCCGCAAGTTCCTCTACACCAATGAAGGAAGCCATGAAAACCTTATCACCTACACCTTTGAGTGCGATCAAAAGTGTAGGGGCAAATAGAGGGAGGCTTAGCATTAATAATTTTTTAGTGACAACCAATCGATCAATCGAACTCATCGCGAGTGGGCTGTAAAATTTCTTGCTGATACTTCGAACCCAGATGAAGACCAAGAAAGAACTTATTGAAACAGCCTGAATTGTAGAAATAAGGCTGTTTTCAAAAAACAAAAAAGTAAAGTAAACCAAAACCAACTTAACGAATGAATCTCCTGCAATTCCGCTAGCAGCCCATTTTCTTTTTTTTAGGATATTAAGTATGTTTAGATATATGCCTTGCGCCCCATTTGAAAAAAGATAAATTACTCCCATTAGAATGTATACGCTTATACTTATTTTTCCATAAAAAATAAACTCAAGAAAAATTGATAAAATTCCAACCGTTAATAGACCTAACAATAATTTATCGGTCACGTATTTAATAATATGAAAACTACTAAGTCCATCCACCTCCAGGAATTCACCCGCTTTCGATTCCTTGGCTGAAATTATTGAAATTGGATCGTATATTATCTGCCGAATAAACAGCATAATTGACATCCATAAAGTATAGTAACCATATGCCGCCATGCTTAGGTTTACTGTGAGTATTTTCAATAATAAGAAATTATTGAGCATCCCAACAATCTGTCCACCCGCAATCCACAAAATATCTTTATTGATCCCAAACACTTTTTTTACTCAGCTATTAATCAACTCAATAATCATTTTTTCATGGGTAAAATTGAGTATTCTATTTACAATCATTCAATTTAGTTTGAAAAGCTTTTGCATTATGTTTTATATTACTATAGTGTTCAATGTGCTTAGCTACATCCAGCTTAACCTTCGTATGTTCTAAGTATATTTTTTTTACACTAATAACCATTGAGGCAGCGAAAAAGTAAAAATCCAAATTCAATATTTTCTTTAAGAATTTTCCTTTTATAGTGAAACATGATTTACGGCTTACCAATCTAACCCGCTCGATCCAATTGGGCTCATGTTGAATCAAGTCGTCGTACATCAATATCTTATCTTTAACGAAACGCTGATTGGCCACAATATAGGTCGACCCTGCAGTCCTGCGGTAATACACCAGTACTGGATTAATCAACTTAAACCGACGCTCGGGGAACTGGCGCGCAATGGCCACTTGCAAAGGCCAGTCCTCGGTAACGTCAAAACGCTGCAAATGGGTACGGACCTTCGGATGCAACAAACATTCGGTGGCGTACAGCAGGTTTGGCGCATTGTTGTATGAAAAATGCTTGAACCGGTGCAGCAAACTGTCATTTTGGTAGATCACTTGTGTGGCAGTGGTCAACGCATTCCACCCCTGATCAACCCCCAATGCATCGCCCAACAAATACATGACGCGGCCCGACACCATGGCCACGTCTGAGTCGGGCTTCATCAATTCGAAAATGTTTTCAAATGAGTACACGTCGTCCCCTGCCGTGAGCTTGCAGCGGTTGGCCACCACGTGTGTGAGCATGTTGTTCACGCTGGCACACGTCCCCAGGTTCTTTGGGTTGTAGAGTGTCTTGACGTGTCTGAATAAACCCGCGTTGATCTGCAACCAACTGTCCACCAAACTGCGCGTCTGGTCCTTGGAGCAGTCGTCGTTGATGATCACATCCACTTCGGTGCCGGCCCCGTACTTCTGCACCAAATACTTAATGCTCTCCAAGTGCTCCAAGATGTAATCTTGGTGGTTGTAGGTCACAACCAAAAAAGCAAACGAAGGTGGTGTTTCACCGTGCATGTAGCTTCACCTTGATATAGCTCGTCACAAAATACAACGCTTTGAAACCCACCATGCGAAATCCTGTTTGCATGAAGCGCAGTTTCCACATCAAAGATCGTTTTTCAAACACAGTGTCTGAAGAAAACCCCCGCAAGTCCCAATCAATGTCCAATGGGTATTTTTGGGCCATCTTGTCGACCACAGCCCTGACCCATTTACCTCTGTAGATAGCGCCACCTTTGGCATGGTTATAAGGATAGATGTCGCCCTGGCTGGGGTTGAGGGAATAAAACGCCCGACCATCGCCCCAGGTCTTGTAACTACCAAACACTTCCCATGCCCACGGCGTGTCACCCGCAGCGGTGTAGTTCATCAAAGCCTGTTTCCGCCAAATGGCGGGGGCAGAGTTGAGCCGGTAGTCCACCTTGTCTTTGAGCGGGATGAACATACCGCTGGTGTGCGGCACTTGCAAAGGCAACTCGGTATTAATTAAATAGGTCACCATGGCCTGCGCTTGCGACTGGAGCAATTGCAACGCTGCTTGTACACGCTGGTTGCTCACCGGCGCATCCAAAATGAAATCGTCATAGAGCATCAACACAAACTCGGTGTCGATGCTGCTGAGCGTCGATCGCAAGCGATCACCCCAATCGTCCACCCCAGAAGGGCTGCGGTGGTTGTGTACACGCGCTGGGTAGTCGTGCGTGTTGGATTCGGTGTTGATTACCACCGGGTAAGGGCAATCGGGCCAACAGTCGCGCAAGGCATGAAAAAAAATGCCCAACACATCGTTGTAGGCATCGCAGGTATTGACCACGATCGTCAGGTCGTGGCGGGGGGTGGAGTCATTCATCACAACGGGGCGCTGAAGGTGTTCAAGCCGTAAATTCGTTCACGGTCTGAACGACTTTGTTCACATCACCCGTGACCATCGTCGGCCCCATCGGCAAGCTGAGACATTGGTCTGCAATTTGCTCTGCAAAGGGGAATTGCCCCGGCTCAAAACCCTCCGCCGCGTACGCCTGCTGTAGGTGCGGCGGAATGGGGTAGTGAATCAGCGTGCCTATGCCTGATTCTCCCAATTTCTTTTGCAAGGCATCGCGCTGCGGGTGCTGCACCACATACAGGTGCCATGCGGGTTCGGCCCAGTCGGGCACATGGGGCAAAGTCAGGCCACAGCCAGCCAGGCCTTGCTGGTAGCGCACCGCGATGGCGCTGCGGCGAGCGTTCCATTCGTCCAGGTGCGCCAGCTTCACGCGCAGTATGGCCGCCTGCAGCGGGTCGAGCCGACTGTTGTAGCCCTGCACCTCGTTCACATATTTCACGCGTGAACCGTAGTTGCGCAACATGCGGATGCGGTCGGCCAGCTGTGCGTCGTTGGTGGTCACTGCGCCGCCGTCGCCCATGGCACCCAGGTTCTTGCCGGGATAAAAGCTCCAGGCCACAGCATCGCCATGCGCGCCCAGGCGTCGGCCCTTGTAGCGCGCGCCGTGCGCTTGTGCACCGTCTTCCAGCACTTTTAGTCCGTGTTTACGGGCAATAGCCAGTATCAGGTCCATGTCAGCCGGCTGGCCGTACAGATGCACGGGCAGGATGACCTTGGTGCGCGGCGTGATGGCCGCTTCAATCAGCGCCGGGTCGATGTTGTAGGTGCGCGCATCGGGCTCCACCGGCATCGGCTTGGCGCCGCATTGGCTGACAGCCAGCCAAGTGGCAATGTAGGTATTGCTAGGCACGATGACTTCGTCACCTGGTCCTACGTCCATGGCGCGCAGGGCCAGATGCAGGGCGTCTAAGCCATTGGCAACGCCTACTGCGCGGGTGGCCCCGCAATAGGTGGCAAATTCGGCTTCAAACGCATCTACCTCCGGCCCACCGATGTAATAGCCAGAGGCCAGTGTTCGGGCAACGGCTGCGTCAATGTCAGTTTGCAACTCACGATAGGCCGCCCCCAGGTCTAAAAATGGAATGTTCATGCTTGCCACCGTGATCGCATAAAGTCTGCGTAGTCGCGGTAATAGTCTTCTTCGTCGTATTTATTGGAGGCCAGCACCATGCAAACAGAGCCAGACGAAAAGTTGTCCAGTTCACGCCAAATCATGGGGCACACATATAGGCCGTTGTACGAGCGACTGAGGTGTACACGTTTTTTGTTTTTCCCATCATCAAGCAGCACGTCAAAGCTGCCGGACATGGCAATAATGAGCTGGTACAACCCTTTATGCGCATGGCCGCCACGCTCGGCGCCGCCGGGCACGTCGTAGAGGTAGTAGACGCGCTGGATGTCAAAGGGGATCTGGTTGCCCCCTTCGACAAAGGTCAGGTTGCCACGGGGGTCTGAGATTTTTGGAAGCTCTATTATTTTGCAGAGATCGATGTTGAAATTCATTTGGTTTCCTCTTGCTTCCTTAGTTTATCGTTCTAGCTGGGTCACCTACCACCGTTGTCCCTGGCGGCACGTCTTTGGTAACCACGGCACCTGCACCCACAATGGCACCTGCCCCAATTAGCACCCCAGGCAACAGCGTGGCGCCGCCACCGATACTGGCACCGGCCTCGATGCGTGTGGATAGCAGTGTGAAGTTGACGTTGCCGCTCTTGGGGTGTTTATCGTTGGTAAAAGTAACGTTGGGGCCGATAAAAACATCGTCGCCCACGCGCAAACCGTTCCACAACTGGACGCCACTCTTGACCGTAACGCGGTCGCCAATGAGCACGTCATTCTCAATCAGGCAGTGTGAGCAAATGTTGCAGTCTTGGCCAATCTTGGCACCGGCCAGCACCACGACAAACTGCCAGATACGTGTGCCGGTGCCAATGGTGGTGGACTGGACGTCGGCTAACGTATGGATAAAGGGTTCGGACATGTCATATGGGCTATTTTTTAGTAGCTTTTCACGAATGGTGGACGGGGGCTAGAGGCTGATTTCATTCAATACTGACGTTGACGCTGTAGCCGTGGTGCTTGAGCAGCGCATGTTTTTTGGCTTCAGCCAGATCATGGGCAACCATCTCGGCGCACATGTCTTGCGCGGTGATCTCTGGCACCCAGCCTAGTTTTTGTTTGGCTTTGGTGGGGTCGCCGAGCAGGGTTTCGACTTCGGTGGGTCGGAAGTAGCGGGGGTCGATGCGGACTACTGGCCCCTCACGCAATGCGCCAGGGACGACTGCATAGCCGACTTCGTTGACGCCGGTGCCTTCCCAGCGGAGCTGCATGCCCAGCGCGGTGGCGGTCCATTCGATGAATTGGCGCACGCTGTATTGCACGCCGGTGGCAATCACAAAGTCGTCTGGTTTGTCTTGCTGCAGCATCATCCACTGCATGCGCACGTAGTCCTTGGCGTGGCCCCAGTCGCGCAGGGCGTCGATGTTGCCCATGAAGAGGCAGTCTTCCAGGCCCTGGCTGATGTTGGCCAGGCCACGCGTGATTTTGCGGGTGACGAAGGTTTCACCCCGGCGCGGGCTTTCGTGGTTGAACAGGATGCCGTTGCAGGCGTACATGCCGGGTCTGATCCGCAAGCCATGTATCCCGGGTCGAGGCCGAGATAATGGATGGATACGGCCTAATCGTTTGGCCAGGTCTACGTGGCAAGTGCCGACGATGATTTCTTGCATGCGGTGGGTCATTTTATTTTCAGCACCATTGCCGATCCTAGTAGCGAACGCATTTGGTGAATGGCGGTGTTATTCAAGGCAATCAGGCGTTCACTTTGGGGAATGCTTTGGCGAATCAGCTCGGCGTTGATGCTTTCCAGATTGGAAAGGATGATGAGTTGCTCAACGCTGGCATGGTCACGCATATTGCCTTGCTTGGTGTTGTTTTGGTCGCGCCATTGTTTGGCGGTGATGCCAAACAATGCGATGTTCAAGACATCGGCCTCGGAGGCGTAAATCAACCCTGCTTGCAGTTTTGTAACGGTTTGAGGAATGATGTTTTCAGCGATGGCATCGGTGTGGATGTAATCAAATTCAAAGGCAATGTCTTTGTGCGCATAGGTGCCGCCAGTGCGCCCAGCAGTACTGCGAATGCCAATTGCCCCTGTCGTTTCAATCCATTTGCTGGGGGAAAGGGTAAAACTATTGGTGCCTGCTTGATTTTTAAAGGAGTCGAATTCGACCCCTTTAAAGCTTGGGTTGTTAATTTGTTCCCATAGACCCAGGAAATCGATGGTTGAGCGGGAGCGCAGCCAGTTTTTTACGACATCTTTGGGCTCGTCAGGGTTTTTGACCTTGGCAATGTCAGTCAAGGATATGAAATCGCCTTGCGCTATTCGTGTGAACGAGACGATGGTGTTTTGAACCAATAACTGACCCTTGGTGACTGCAGTTTTCACAGGCTACTCCACGCTCACATTGACGTTGTACCCGTGGTGCTTGAGCAAAGCATGTTTTTTGGCTTCAGCCAGGTCGTGGGCGACCATCTCGGCGCACATTTCCTGCGCGGTGATTTCAGGCACCCAACCGAGTTTTTGTTTGGCTTTGCTGGGATCGCCCAGCAAGGTTTCGACTTCGGTGGGGCGGAAGTAGCGGGGGTCGATGCGGACGATTGGCCCCTCACGCAATGCGCCAGGGATAACTGCATAGCCGACTTCGTTGACGCCGGTGCCTTCCCAGCGGATTTGCATGCCCAGCGCGGTGGCGGTCCATTCGATGAATTGACGCACGCTGTATTGCACGCCGGTGGCAATCACAAAGTCATCGGGCTTGTCTTGCTGCAGCATCATCCATTGCATGCGCACATAGTCTTTGGCGTGGCCCCAGTCGCGCAGGGCGTCGATGTTGCCCATGAAGAGGCAGTCTTC
>Ga0210015_1004537_pt1 | contig 11719 bp, 4 predicted proteins | sample CryGeymeta201522_FD_185471 | JGI IMG/M metagenome (GOLD analysis project Ga0210015, IMG submission 185471) | Groundwater microbial communities from Crystal Geyser aquifers in Utah, USA - Crystal Geyser metaG 2015-22 (SPAdes) (version 2) | ecosystem: Environmental > Aquatic > Deep subsurface >... | reverse complement strand
TTCAAACACAAAAAATACCCACGATTGGGTATTGTATCACTTTTTTTTAAATATTAAACTTGTAAACAGATTATTTGATTAGAGCATCCGGTTGTTTTAAACAAAAAACCGAGATTAAAGTTTTTTATCGATTAAAAAATGCATTTCATCTAAATTTTTAATTAAATATATTAGGATATGATTTTTTGTTTACTTTTGTTAAACGTTTGTAGTTCTTTCAATTAAACTGACGTGTACACTATTAAAATATGTAATATATATTTTAAATAGGGATTGGGTTAAGATTGCTTTTTAACGTTTATGCGCTCCCTTATGATATCAAAACTACCTTCTAATTTTGTCTTTGCATTTTTTTTATTGATTTTTTTTCCGGTTTTTCTTTCTGCCCAAGTGGTGATTAAAAATCAGGGATTTGACGCTACTGGCGCTGATAATTGGAATGTTACAAACAACCCGGGCAGTGGAGGCCAAATACAAAACAATACAAGCCGCTCTGTAAGTTCGCCGAACTCATCCAGATTGCGTGGGTCGAACAATGTCAATTCAGACCCGAATATTGTTACGAACAACCAGTCTTTTGTGGGTTTTTCAAGCATCAAACTTTCTGTGGCATACTCTTCAGACGGAACACCGGACGCAAGTGAAAACTTATGGTTAGACCTGTCTTTTGATAATGGTTCAACTTATCCTAATTCGTACAAACTTGTAGCGGGGGATGCCAGCACGGCTACGGACAGTTTTAATTTTGGTGGCACCGTATCCGGAATCACGCAAGCCGCCAATCCGTTTGTTTTGGATATTTCAAGCCTCTTTCCGGCAGCTACTCAAATAAGGGTTCGGATTCGTTTTGATGAACTCAGTGGTTTAAACAACACAACAGATTTCTATTATGTGGATGACATCAAACTCACAGGCCTCATCAACGGTGTGAATGAGATTGATGTTCAGGGATTTAACAATACCATTACAGATGGTTCAATCACACCTTCTGCCTCCAATGGGACAGATTTTGGTTCTACGCAGATTAACTTCGGAACGGTTGTCCGTACATTCACTATCAAAAACGATGGTGTCAACCTGCTAAATCTTACAGGGGCACCCAACGTGACTATTCTCGGGGACTCCGATTTTACCATTACGGCACAACCTGCCACAGCCACCCTAAGTGGTGGAAGTTCCACGACCTTTCAGGTTACTTTTGCACCCACATCGATTGGGGCAAAAAGTGCAATTATTTTAATCAATAGCGATGACACCGACGAAAACCCCTACAATTTTACAATTGGCGGGGTTGGCCTGCAAACTTTTATTGACACAGACGGAGACGGTGTCACCAACGACATCGACATAGACGATGACAACGATGGTATTCCTGACACCATCGAGCAAGACAATTGTGCCGCCAATCCGGTTTCAAATACTATTCAAAAGGTTTTTATCAACGAAACTTTTGGAGCCGGAACAGGAAGGACACAAATCAATGCCAATATACCAACGGCTTCTACAACTTATTGCTACGAAGACGGATTGGCAGGCGGTTGTTTATCGGGAAATTTAGGCACGGATTTAAATGATGGCGAATACACCGTTTTTAATTCTGCACAAATAGCTTCTTGGGCGAATCAATTTTGGTATAGGGGTGGCGACCATACAGGAGATGTGAACGGTAAAATGGCGCTTTTTAATGCGGCGATTGCACCGGGAGAGTTTTATCGCTCAACCATCACGGGAGCATTTCCAAACTTGCCCATCACTTACGATTTTTGGGCAATCAACTTAGACAGAGATGATGCACCGGATATTGCAAACAGGTTAAGACCCAATGTTTTAATTGAGTTTAGGGATTTGTCCAACAATTTGATTACCTCTATTTCCACAGGCGATATCGCGCCAAGTTCAATTGGTAGTGACCAGCCTACCGATTGGCATAACTTCACTGCCAACATCACCTTAGGGAACGTTACCGAATTTGTGGTGATATTCATCAACAACACGCCGGGTGGTTTAGGTAACGACTTGGCATTGGATGACATTGTCATCAAACAAACTTTTTGTAATTCGGACAACGACATCACGCCGGATGTTTTTGACCTCGATGCAGATAACGACGGTATTCCGGATATTACGGAAGTTGGTTTTGGACAGTTGAGTGGTGGAAAAGCCACGATGGATTTGGTAGCGCTTGGCCCCTGGGCTGATGCCAACGGAAATGGTTTGCACGATTCCATCGACCCTTTTGTGGTAGGATTCAACATCATCAGCACAGACAGCGACGGCATCTTAGACCAATTTGATTTAGACAGCGACAACGACGGCCTGTTTGACGTGGACGAAGCCGGCTACGGCGATGGCGATGTCAATGGCGATGGCATGGGCGATGGGGGCGATTCAGACGATGATGGCATCTTGGATATTTTTGACTTTTTTGTGGGCTTTGGCAACCTCGGCCAGCCTTTGCCGATTAACTCAGACGGCGATACCTATCCCGGTACACTCGGAAACATTCCGTTGTACGATTACATGGAAGTAGATTCTAACAACGATGGTATTTTTGATCTTGCCAATGAATTGCATGCAGCTTTAGATACCGATAATGACGGTATCATCAACGGCAGCACAGATGTGGACAGGGACGGTATCTTGGACGCTTTTGACACGAGTACTTTGGTGTTTGGTTCGCCTCGCGATTTGAATGAACCGCTCTATATTGAATTTGATGGGCGTAATGATTATATAGAAGTAGCACAAGACTTGACTCAAGGACTGGTAGGAGCTACCATAATGGCTTGGGTAAAACCTACAGATGCATCTCAAAATCCGGTTATTATGGGTGAAGAGAATTTTATTTTTTCCATAATTAACACAAATAGGCTTCGCTTAAACGTAAACGGAACAAATTTTAACTCAAATTCAGGAATTACCATTCCGCTAAATACATGGACTCATGTTGCAGCCGTTTTTGATGGTTCAAATTCATTGGCAAAGATTTATATGAATGGCGTTTTGGTGGGTTCACTAGCAGTAAGCGGAGTTATTAATTCAACTGCAAATAATATTTTTAGAATTGGGAGAAACCCCTTACCTTTAGGAGTTAATTACTTTAAAGGCTCCATAGACGAAGCACGTGTGTTTAATATTGCCTTGACTACTGCACAGATTCAAAAAATGGTTTACCAAGAAATGTTTATCAACGGTTCTAACCTGCAAGGAACTATTATCCCGATAGACATTCCGGGTCTGACTGCCGCCAACTTGCTTCGCTACTTCCGCATGGATACTTACAAAGACGACATCGCCGACGATTTGACGACACCGGCGATAGATTTAGGTACGGGTGCAAAAATATTCAACGTCAAAACCATCCGCAGACAAACCGCCCCGATGCCTTTTATAACTAAGCAATCCGGAAATTTGGCTACAGCGGTCGCAGATGTTGCAAATGGTGTACTAGGAACCGATGCTACCACCAACGATTGGTCTATTGTCGATGTATGGCACGATATCAACATGACGGCTTCAGACGGCGATTTGGGCTTGATTGTCCGTCCGGGCGTGACCATCACGGTGGACAACGATTCCGAATTAAAAAACGATTGGTATTTAAAACTCGATGGATCGATTGATCTGTTGGGTGAATCCCAGTTAGTACAAACTGACATTTGCCAACTCGATGTGACCAGCATCGGCATCATCAAACGCAGACAACAAGGTACGGCGGATAAATACACGTACAACTATTTCTCGATGCCGGTTAGCCAGTTGAGCACGGTATCCAACAACTTAGGTGATATGCTTTCGGGTATGTTGAAAGCCACGGGGGGCAATGTGCAATATTCATTTACGTTAAATCCGCCTGCAACCCAGACCACGCCAATTACCTTGGCATCGCGATGGTTTTATATTTTTGACAATCAGGGAGCAAGCGACATCACGAATTGGGCACAAATTGCACCGACAGATAATGTAAAGGCTGGGTTAGGTTTTACCATGAAAGGACCGGGCACAGGAACGGTGATCGATCAATACGAATATATTTTTGAAGGCAAGCCAAACAATGGAGATATTTCTGTAGCCTTATCGACCGGCAATCAAGTGTTGGTCGGCAATCCATACGGCTCTGCGTTGGACGCCAACAAGTTTATAGATGACAACATAGGTGTTTCTTTGCCTGCCAACAATTCCATCGATGGTACGCTCTATTTTTGGGAACATTTTGGTGGCGGGACTCACTTACTAAAAGAATACGAAGGCGGATATGCGGTTTATACCAAAGCCGGTGGAGTGATTGCGCTTCAACATCCCGATTTACCAAATCCGCTCAGCCCGGGCGGTAGTAAAACGCCTACACAATTTATCCCTGTCGGCCAAGGATTTTTTGTCACGGCAGATGTCGATGGTGGCAATGTGGTTTTCAAGAACTCGCAGCGCACGTTTGCGACGGAAGGCTCCGGGAATTCCGTCTTCACGGAAGCTCCCAAAGGGAGAGAAATAGCTGCTTTAGGCTTGGACACAGCACAAACTACTCAAACACAGGCAACCCAAACAGCCGTTGAAAATCTGGACGGACTATTGGTTCGCAAAGCAGGCCAACAAGCGGTAACAGATACTTTAAGAAGAGTTTGGATTAATTTTATCACACCGGAAAAATTCAGAAGGCAGGTATTGGTTGCTTTTACAGACAAAGCCACAGCGGGAGAAGACAGAGGTTACGATGCCTTGATGATAGACAAAGCACCCAACGATTTGTATTGGAAGATAAACAACAAGGATTATATTATTCAGGCTGTTCCGCCCTTTGATGAGCAAACAGTTATCCCGATGGAAACAGTCATCACCAATGCCGGACAAGTGAAGATAGAACTTGCCAACACCGAAAACATCCTTGACAGCCAACCCATTTATTTGCGGGTTTGGAACGGGGCGGCATTTACCTATCACAACCTGAAAGAAGAACCTTTCACCGAAAACTTGGCTACGGGCGTTTTTACCGATCGCTATCAAATCACTTTTGGCACCAACCAAACCCTTTCCACAGACGACAACACCCTGCTCGATGATGGAAGAATCTTGTTTGCCAACAGCACCAATGAGTTGATTATCAACAACCCGAAAGGCGAACAGATAGGTGCTGTAAAAGGCTACAACATGTTGGGCCAATTGGTCTATCAGACAGACGTGGACACAAACCAAAGCACGGTCTCGCTGCCGGTAAGCCTGACCAGAGGTGTCTATATTTTTAACATTGAAATTGAAAGCCAACAGATTGCCAAAAAAATAATCAAAGACTAACTTTAACTTAATACTATTTTTTATGAAACAATTCTTACTGACAATTACTTTTTTATGCTGTTGCGTTTTTGCTTTTGGGCAGGAAACAACCAATGCTGCCAACTGGGTAGTAACGAAGATTACAGGAAACAACACTGTTGAAAGACCCTATGAAATGATTTACGGGCCTGACAACAGGCTTTGGATTACCGAGCGAAGAGACGATGTTTCCGGAATAACCGGAGGCAAAAGAATTGTGAGGATCGACACCACAGGAGCTAACAAGACTACAATGATTAATTTTGGTACTAAAGTATTCACCAACGCAGGGCAAGACGGTGTTTTGGGTATCGTAGCACATCCGGACTTGTATGCCAATCCGGCTACTACTGTTAACAATTTTGTGTATGCGTCATATACCTATTCAACCAACGGTTTAGAGTCAGGCAGGCGTTTACGCATTGTTCGGTTGCTTTATAACAATGCAACGGGGACGCTTACCGAAGATACTTCTTTAAATGCAAACGGAGCTATTTTAGAGGGTCTTCCCGCCAGCAACGACCATAACTCGGGTAAATTGGCCATCGGCTCCGACCTGAAATTGTATTACACCATCGGCGACCAAGGAAACAACCAATTTGCGCGAAATTGTTTACCCATCTTGGCACGCGTATTACCCACTTTTCCAGATGATTTCAACAACTATCCCGGAAAATTGTTGCGTATGAATTTGGATGGGACAGTGCCAAGTGACAACCCAACTTTGGGAGGTGTCAAAAGCCGGGTATTCAATTATGGACACAGAAACATGCAAGGCCTTCAAATTTCTTCGGCAGGCATCATTTATTCAACCGAGCATGGTGACAAGGTGGATGACGAACTTAACATAATGGTAGCAGCCAAAGATTACGGCTGGCCCAATATAGCCGGATTTTATGATAATTTGGGATATGAATACACCAACAATTCTTTGACAACAACTTGCGGAGGCACTTTATCTACGGCACAAGCAACACAAACAGAATTTCAGTCTTTTCCAACAGTCCCCGTCGATTTTGTCCCACCCATCAGCACGATGTTCACAAGTAGCGCCACCATTCCTACCGGAGGAAATGCCACGTGGCCAACCATCGCGCCAGCCGGATTAGGCCTGTATGAAAATACAGAGAAAAAAATATTGGGATGGGGAGATAATGTACTTATACCTGCTTTAAAATTTAACATCATCTATCGAGGTAAACTCACCTCAGACGGATTGACTATTGATGGAGGATCCAATAACTTAGTCAATTGGTATCAAGTACCTTTGGGAGATCGTTTTAGACAAGTGGTTGTGTCTCCAAATGGCGTGTCTTTTTACATAGTCACAGACAACACCTCAGCTACCAATCCGGGTTCTATTACCAAAATTCTATATAAAGGCGCTTTGGAGCCAACCTTATCAACCAACGAAAACACGCTGGACAATGTTTCTCTAAAACTCTATCCAAACCCGGTTTCAGATTCTTTTTATTTAACTTTTTCAGCGCAGGCTTTTCAAAATCCAAAAGTCAGCATCATCGATTTGATGGGAAGGATCGTGATGCCTGCCAAAGCCGTTCAAGCCAAGCAGGCGGTGGATGTCAGCAGTTTGTCTAACGGAGTTTATTTGGTCAATATCACAGACAGCAACAGCCAAAGTGTGATGAAAAAATTGGTAATTGCCAAATAAAAGCACCGCGTTTCATTTCGCTCAATTGGTTTAGCAGAAATAATCGTTGCAACGAATCCTGTTTGTACAAACGCAGACAGGATTTTTGTTTAAATTTCATTTTGTTTTTAAAAAAAGTGTCATTTGTTTGCTCTAAGCTTGACAAGCCTATTGGAAAGATTATTTATCTTAGCAGGATTAAAATTATATTTTTTTTTTACCTTGCAAAGTGCCAAGCAAATCCATGAAAAAACGTATGGTTGAGCAACTCGAAAACTACAAAAAACTAAACGGGCATTATCCGGAATTGGTTCAAACGGATGAGATTTATAAGCACAGGGAGAAGCGTAAATTTTTAAAAGACAATAACATTATGTCAAAATTGTAAAATACTGGCGAATCCCGGAATGCTGCAACTATATTTGTGATGAATATTATAAAGATGGCTAAGGATTATTTATTTAGCTTTTTTTATTGGCTGTTTTTTAATGAATTTTACAGCAATAATTTTGAAAGGTCTAACCCAAACGTAATTTCTTTGAAATTTTTAAAAATCTTTTTCAGCAAACCCTATATTATCTTAATCTGTTTTAAAAGACGAGAAAATTAATTTGAGTACATGAAAACACGACATATTAACCATCAAAAAAGCACATATGAAAAATTATTTATTTTTCCTTTTTTTTCTTATATGTCTAATTTCTTTTGGGCAAAATCAATCCAAAATTGATTCATTGAATGTTTTGTTTAACGCCTCAAAAACAAACAAAGAAAAAGCAGTTGTAGCCCTTTCTCTTTCTAAAATACATACGATTTCCGACAAAAATTTAAGTGTAGAATACGCTCTTAAAAGCCTGAATTACATTGCTAATACCGCCAACTATGCTCTTTTAGAAGAAATATATATTCAATTAGCAGAATTGTATTATTATCAAAAAAAAGACAATTTAGCTATCTTGTATCTCAATAAAATTGATTCTTTATATGCCAAAGATAACGTATTGAATGAAGCTTCTTTTATGGCTAAAATTTATAGATCCGAAATTTCAAAGTTTACTTTTACAATGGAAGGTGTAATGCAAGCAAAAAAGTACATTTTAGAGGCACAAAATTTAGCAAAAAAGCATCATAATACAGAGTTTATTAATGAAGCCAAATATCATCTTGCCGAATGGCACGGCTTCCTTTCTCAGGAAGTAGCTCCAAAAGAAAATTTAGATACAGCAAAAATGTATATTCATGAAATAATCCCATATTTCAAGTCAAAGAATAATTATACTTTTTTATCAAAAGCATACAACACGTTGGCATCTGTTGAGATAGCTTCCAAGAATTATAAAGCTGCCAGGCATTATTACAATGAACGATTACAACATATAAAAAAAACAGGCGACACAATAAGTATTGGAGAGGCTTATTACAGTTTTGGTGTTTTATTCAGACAACTAAAACAACCCGAAAGAGGTTTAATTTATTTAGATTCTGCATTAGCAATTTTTAATAAAATTGGGTTTAGAACAGCTAAAAGGAAAAAAGATTTATATAAAGATTACGCATACATATATGAGCAAAAAGGCGATTATAAAAATGCTTTTACCAATATGTATAAAGCACTTTTATTAAAAGACACCATCTACGATAATGAAAACACAATCCAAGCCATGGAGCTTGAAAAAAAATATCAAACCCAAAAAAAAGAAGGCCAAATAGCACTATTAAAAACAGAAAATGAGTTGGCTACACAACAAAAAATAAACCAACGTAATTTATTTATCACCGGAATTAGCATTGCTTCAATTGTGGGATTATTTTTCTTCTTTTTGTATCGGAATAGGCAAAAAACCACCCGAAAATTAAAAGAGTTAGATAAAGCAAAATCAAACTTCTTTGCAAATATTTCGCACGAATTCCTTACACCTATCACACTTATTTCGGGACCTATTCAAAAGCTATTAAAAGAAAAAGATATTAGCCATGACGAGCGAAGTAATTTAGAAATGATGCAGCGCAATGCAAACCGTTTACTTACGTTGGTTGACCAACTGTTGGATATTTCAAAATTTGAATCCTGCGGTTTTAAATTGGCTGTGAGCCAAGAAAATATAGGCTCATTTATGGGTGCGGTAGCAGATGGTTTTACATTTTCTGCTATTCAAAAAAAAATAGACTATAAAATAACCATAACCCCTTCCCAAATTAATACTTGGTTCGACAAAAGTGTTTTAGATAAAATTGTTGTTAATCTACTTTCCAATGCAATAAAATATACGCCAATGAAGGGAAGCATCGTTTTTACTGTTTCTGTGAAGGATAAATTCTTGTATGTTGAAGTAAAAAATACTGGAAAAGGGCTAACTGTCGAAGAAATAGATAAAGTTTTTGAACGATTCTATCAAGTAAGCATTAATAATCAAGGAGTTGGAGTTGGGTTGGCTTTGGTAAAAGAATTGGTAGCCCTACACAAAGGAACCATTCACGTAAAAAGCACCTCAGCGTGGACAACTTTCAGTGTTATACTGCCTGTTAATAAAGCTGCTTTCAAAGAAAATGAGATAACGAATAATCAAAATGATTTAACCGAACCCCAATGTGCTCATCAAACAACATCTGCAATTACCTATGAAAAAGAAGATTTAAAATATATCGAAAACAACAATAACGAGGAGCGCCCTATCCTATTATTGGCAGATGACAATGCAGATATTCGGGCTTATGTAGGCAATTTGTTTAAGGATACTTATGAAATAGTATTAGCAAAAAACGGCGAAGAAGGTATTGAACTAGCCATAACACATATCCCGGACATAATCATCAGTGATATTATGATGCCTATTGTTGATGGAATAGAATTGTGCAGCACCCTCAAGACAGACGAACGCACCAGCCATATACCCATTCTGTTGCTAACAGCAAAAGCAGGTGAAGAAAATGAAATAGAAGGGATAGAAACGGGTGCGGATGCTTATATTACGAAACCTTTTAGTGATGATGTGTTACGGCTCTGGGTAGAAAAACTAATTGAAAGCCGAAAGAAATTACAAGCACACTATCGTCAAGAAGTTATTTTAATACCTCAAGATATTCACATCAATTCTACGGACGAACTTTTTTTGAAACGCGTACAATCCATTTTAGATGGACGATTAACGGAATCTTCCTTTTACATTGATGGCTTTTGCAAAGCCGTAGGAATGAGTAGAATGCAACTACACAGAAAATTAAAGGCTTTAACAGGATTATCCGCTTCTGCATTTATTCGTTCGGAACGTCTTAAATTGGCTGCGCAATTATTAAAAGAATCAGATGCTAATATTTCTCAGATTGGTTATACTGTCGGCTTTAACGACCATGCTTACTTCAGTAAATGTTTTAAAGAAATGTATGATTGTTCTCCTTCTGAATACGCAAACCGGTCATAATTTTGGTTATTAACTGCCTGCCTCTAAAGTCCGGTTACTTTGTTGACCCCATTTCAAAAATCTCGATTCTTGGTAAAATCAAGAGCTATAAAATAAGCGGGAAATCCAACTTTGGAAATCCCGCTTTTAAAAAATCTTTATCTGGCACTAATGTTTTTAAATAACACTGTTATTGATTGAGCCTGCTCTCTAAACTGTTTAATCGTGAAACCAACGCTTCTATTTTTAATTGGGTTTCAGCTTTCATTGTAGAATTTGCTGTTTTCAAAGCATTATTTTCTACTTTCAATTCTTGAATGGCTTTTATCATTGGAGCTAACAAATCGTTGTATCGCACACTGTACATACCTTCATCGTCTTTGGTAATAATGCCGTTGTTGGTATTGGCTCCAAATTTAATTAAAGTAGCTTCTAATTCCTGTGCAATGATGCCGTATTCTACTTTTTTAGTTTCATCATTTTTACGGGTATAGAAAACGGGGTTTAAATCGTTAATAAAATTTAAACCCAAATTAGAAGGTTGAATATTTTCTTTCCAACGCCTATCTGATGTAATAGTCCACGCCACTTGTACGCCTGCGTATGTAATTAAATTGTTTCCTATGCGAACTTGGTTGTCAGCGGTAGCAGTTGGTACTTGAGCCTCAAACCCAATTCCTATGTTATTTGAACCTGTATTTACATCAGATAATGCACGACTACCAAGTGCTGTGTTGTTGTTTCCTGTGGTGTTGGATAAGAGGGCACTCCTCCCGTTAGCGGTGTTGTTTTTTCCTGTGGTGTTTAATAAGAGGGCTTGCCACCCGTTGGCGGTGTTGGCAATCCCTGTGGTGTTGGTAGCCAGGGCTTGCCACCCGTTGGCGGTGTTGTAGAATCCGGTGGTGTTGGCTTTCCCTGCCCGGTAACCGATAAAAGTGTTTTGGTTATTGTTTAAATCATCGTTTAACCCGGCTTCGTAACCTAAAAACACGCTGGCATCTGCACTTGTCCCTATTCTTCCGGCTTTGAGGTTGTTTACTTTAAAAATTAGGGCTTTGTCATCGGTAGTACCAATAAAATTGGTGGCTTCATCGGTGCCGGTATTTCCAGACAATCCCCAACCTGAAGATGCAGCATTTTGCCAGGTAGCCAAACCGGTAGCATCAGAAGTAAGTACTTTGCCTGCCCCTGGGATACCTCCACTTATTTTTACTTGCCCAACTACCTCCAATTTGGTAGTAGGAGTGGTTGTCCCAATCCCCACATTACCCGCAGCATCTACATTTATTCTTCTAATACCATCTCCGTCTGCTATGATGATGTTATTGGAAAGATTTGGTGCAAGCCCAGCAACATTTGCCCC
>Ga0210015_1004536_pt1 | contig 11719 bp, 9 predicted proteins | sample CryGeymeta201522_FD_185471 | JGI IMG/M metagenome (GOLD analysis project Ga0210015, IMG submission 185471) | Groundwater microbial communities from Crystal Geyser aquifers in Utah, USA - Crystal Geyser metaG 2015-22 (SPAdes) (version 2) | ecosystem: Environmental > Aquatic > Deep subsurface >... | reverse complement strand
TGGCTCGCCTGGAAACGGCATTCACCTCGGAAATTGCCTCTCTCGCCGGGATAGGCATTACGTATACTCGGCAGGCATTGATCGCGCTCGAAAAACAGAAATTGGTGTATCACGAGAGTGGTGATTACCCATTCTGGAAACTATCCCGCCCTGGTTTATCATTGGCGCTGCGAAGTTGGAATGTCCCAGCGTCCATGAAGTTTTCGTTTTACAAAGAGCGCGCCCGCTCGCAAGGCAGGCACAAGCGGGATGCCCGGCTCTGGCCTGCCTGGCTGCGGCGCGCCTGGCCTCACGCAGAGATCTGGAGTGCATGGAGTGAAGTTTCTATTCCTGGGCGGATTTATCCAGATGCTCTTGCCTGGGGACGGCTGGAGGAGCGGGAAACGCTTTTCTGGCTGGAAGTGGAGAGCGGAAAAGCCTCGCGCACTGACCTGCAACTCAAAATGATGCAGCGGCTTTCACGTGCGGCGGTTTATACAAATCAGTTCTCGCTCTGCCTCGTGTTTGCCGTTCTCGCGCCGCCCTGGGTACGGGAGACGGTTGCCCAGGTCTTCCACAACCTGCCGCAATCCGTATCTGTCGTTCTGACTGACTGGAAAGATTTTGGTCAGCTACCGACACCGAAATGGGGAGTGGCGAGGTGGTGACCACCTAGGAGGTGATGCTCTTTATATAGATCGTCGTGGCGGTTACGAGTATCTACGTTGATCCGCTCTTGCGGGGGTGTATGTGACAGTATCGGCGGATTTGTCTTCGTTGATACCGGGGGCGATGCTGTTTCAGCGGTGTATAGTGTGACAGGATATACCAAGACGAAGACAGAGGGGTAATCGCGCGAGATAACCTTACTGTATCCACTCCCCCGCCATCAACTCCGCCTGCTTAATGACGGTCTGAGTAGCAATTTCCTGCTTGTCAGGTGGATAACCATACTTCCGCAACACGCGCTTCACTAACCGGCGCAAATTCGCCCGGACATTCTCCCGCACGGTCCAGTCTATCGTTGCGTTCTCGCGGACGATGCGCAGCACTTCGCGGGCGATGATCGCCAGGGTTTCGTCGCCCAGCACCTGGACCGCGGACTCGTTGGCTGCCAGGGCGTCGTAGAAGGCGACTTCGTCGTCAGTCAGACCCAGCTCTTTGGCGTGGACGTCACCGGTGCGCAAGTCCATTGCGATCTGGATGAGTTCGTTGATTACCTGTGCGGCTTCGATGGTGCGGTTCTGGTAGCGCAATAAGGCCTGCTCAAGCATCTCGGCAAACGATCGGGAACGGACCAGGTTGGTACGCAGGTGCGACTTGATCTCATCGTTGATCAGGCGCTGCAGCAGCTCGACAGCCAGGTTCTTCTGCGGGAGTTCCCGGATGCCTGCCAGGAATTCGTCGGACAGGATGGAAATGTCGGGTTTAGGCAGGCCGGCGGCGGTGAAGATGTCCACTACCCCCTGAGGGGCGACGGCATTCGAGATGATCTGGCGCACGGCATGGTCGAGGTCCTCGCGGGTGCGCTCGTCGCGATGTTCAGTGGTCTTGACGAAGCCGGCGCGTACCGCCTGGAAGAAGCCGATATCGTCCTGGATCTTCATGGCGGCCGGATGCGGGACTGCCAGGGCAAAGGCTTTCGATAGCTCGGTAACGTGATGGAGCAGCCGCACCTTGCCGTCCTCGAGGGACAGGATGTGCTCCATTGCCATCGGGATGACCGCCAGCCGTTCGGAAGAGGAACCGGTGAAGTAAGTCGCCCACTCGAAGTCATCGAACAGGCTGCAGACGATCTCGTATTTCTCCAGCAGGACCGCCACCGCTTCATCCTGGTCGAGCACCACTGTGCCTTTTCCTCCGCTGGCGGTGTAGGCGGCCAGGGCTTCGCGCAGGGGTTCGGCGATGCCCAGGTAGTCCACCACCAGGCCGCCGGGTTTGTCGCGGAAGACGCGGTTGACGCGGGAGATGGCCTGCATCAGGGTGTGACCTCGCACCGGTTTGTCCAGGTACATGCTGTGCAGCGGCGGGACGTCGAAGCCGGTCAGCCACATATCGCGCACGATGACCAGCTTGAGCGGGTCGGAGGCGTCCTTGAAGCGTTTCTCGATATCCTTGCGCCGCTCCTTGTTGCGGATGTGCGGCTGCCAGCCCTCGGAGTCTGAGGCCGAACCGGTCATGACCACCTTCAGGGCGCCTTTGGCATCGTCGGGGTCGTGCCAGGCCGGGCGCAGGCGGATGATCTCGTTGTACAAATCTACAGCGATACGACGGCTCATTGCGACGATCATGCCTTTGCCGTCCAGGGCTTGCTGGCGGGCCTCGAAGTGATCCACGATGTCACGAGCGAGCAGGCGCAGGCGCTTCTCGGCCCCGACCATCGCCTCCAGCCGGGACCAGCGGTTCTTGAGCTGCTCGCGGACGAAGCTCTCCTCCCCCTCGGTAACCTCCTCGAAGTCCTTATCCAGGTGCGGGCGTTCGGAGTCTTTCAGATCAATCTTGGCCAGGCGCGCCTCGTAAAGGATCGGCACAGTGACTTTATCTTTGATGGCGCGCTCGACGTCGTAGATGCTGATGTCTTCGCCGAAAACCTGGCGGGTGTTGCGGTCGCCCAGTTCGATCGGCGTGGCGGTAAAGCCGATAAAAGAGGCGTTCGGCAGGGCGTCGCGCAGGTGGCGGGCGAAACCCTTTATGAACCCGTACTGGCTGCGGTGGGCTTCGTCGGCGATGACCACGATGTTGGAGCGCTCGGAGAGCAGCGGGAAGCGGTCGCCGCGCCCCTCGGGCAGGAACTTCTGCAGGGTGGTGAAACTGACCCCGCCGGCCGCGACCCGCAGCAGGTCCCGCAGGTGCGCCCGGTCCTCAGCCTGGACCGGCGTCTGGCGGATCAATTCCTGAGACTGAACAAAGGTCTCGAAGAGCTGGTCGTCCAGGTCGTTGCGGTCGGTCAGCACCACCAGGGTCGGGTTCTCCATTTTAGGATGGAGGATGACCCGCCCGGCATAGAAGGCCATCGTCAGGCTCTTGCCAGAGCCTTGCGTGTGCCAGACCACGCCGATGCGCCGGTCGCCGCGCGGAGCGGTGGCCTTGAGTGTTTCTTCCAGGGCGGCGTTGACGGCGTGGAACTGGTGGTAGGCGGCCAGTTTCTTCTTGAGCTCGCCGTCCTCTTCGGCAAAGGCGATGAAGTAGTGCAGCAGGTCGAGCAGGCGCCGCTTCTCGAACATGCCGCGCATCAGCACCTCGATGGTGGGCATGGAGGCTGGCGCGAGTTGTTGGCCCTCGACCGTGCGCCAGGGCATGAAGCGTTCCCAGGGCGAGAGGAATGCACCGGCGCGGCTGTCCACGCCGTCGGAGAGGACGACGATCTCGTTGTAGGCAAAGAGGGTCGGGATTTCCTGCTTGTAGGTCTGGATCTGGTGAAAGGCCTTGTGGGTGTCGGCGTTCTCGTCGGCAGGGTTCTTGAGCTCGACCACCACCAGCGGCAGGCCGTTGACGAACAGGACTACATCCGGGCGGCGGTTCTTCCCGTTCTCGATCACCGTGAACTGGTTGACGGCCAGGAACTCGTTGCGCTCGGGGTGGTCGAAATCAACCAGCAGGGCCTTGTCCCCGGCGATGTGGCCATCCTTGTGGCGGTACTCCACGTCCACGCCATCGGTGAGCATCTTGTGGAAAGCGCGGTTGTTGGCTCCGAGGCCCGGGTGCAGGTGCGGCAGGTTGACGGCCTTGCGAAAGGCCTCCTCGACCGCCTCGGCCGGCAGGGACGGGTTGAGCCGTTCCAACGCGGCGCGCAGGCGTCCGGTCAGGAGCACGTCGCGGTAGTCGCTGCGTTCGGCTCCCGGCTCGCCAGGGGCGATTTCCGGGCCGAAGAGAATGTCCCAATTCAGGGAACCCAGATATTCAAGGACAGCTTCTTCGAGGACGGATTCGGTAAAGTGGGACATGTTTTTTATGCTCCCCAGGAATGGTTCATATCTTGTACGGAACGCGGATGCCTTTCCACTCCGGGTTGAAATCTTTGGTATTGCGCGTGACCAGCACAGCCTCTTGTGTTTGCGCCGTTGCCCAGATGATGGCATCCGGCAGACGCAGGTGATTGGAGCGCCTCAACTGAACGGCGGTTTCCGCAACAGCCAGGTCCAGGGCAACGATCTCAAAATGTGTCTCCATGAAATCGCGCAGTTGAGCATCGTCATCACCCTGCGCGCCAACCAATACTTCCATCCAGGTGACGCGGCTGATGAAAACATGCTCGTAACGGCCAAATTCAGCGTCGGTCTCCGGGACGCCGTTCAGCGCATCTATAACGATATTGGTATCGAAGACAGCGTTCACGGACGAGAATCCCATTCAGAACGCAGAGTTTGTTCGTAAGCAAGCGCGTCGATCTTGCGCCCGCGCCATGAACCAAAGGCAGGGTGTTTGCGCAGGGAACGCCGCCTGGCAGGTCGGGAAACCGCCACCTGTTTTCGCAGGAAGGCAGCAAAATCAAGCAATTCGCTCTGTTTTTCAGGCGGCAGTTGGTTTACGTATTTTTGAATTTGTTCCGCTAAAGTCATGTCGGGCTCCTTTCATGGGAAAAGGCAGTTCGCCACTCGATTATAAATCGTTTCTGCTTCGAGTTCCCCGTAGACTTTGCGCGCCAGTTCCGGCCCCAGCATCAGTTCGGCCAACATGCGCCGGATACTCTCAGGAGTGGCCTCCGGATGGCGCTGCTTGATGCCGCTGATGGCAAAGGCTTTGACGGTCTCGTTCAAGTCGTCTACCAGCGCGAATTTCTTCCACGCCGGCATGCGCCGGACGAGTTCGATTTGGAGTTGCTCGACTTTGGGATCGGTATCAGAGAACAGGGCGCTCATAATTTCAGTATAGCACGACCAGAACGGGATTGTTTACCTCTCTGCGGCGGATTTGCCGGGGGCGGTCTGCGGGCCAAAGGCCACCTGCTAGCCGCGGGAGACCAGGGTTTCTAGCACGGCTTCTTCGAGGACGGATTCGGTGAAGGCAGTCATGCCCCCCATCTCGTCGTTAATCTGAAACGGGATTCAAGAGTTCCAGGGATTCCACCCAGGAAAAATCATCTGTATTGCGTGTGGCTAATACCATGCGACGATGCAGCGCAGTAGCGGCAATTAACGCATCTCCAAGCGATATGGCTTGTTTCTGGCGCAGTGCGATGGCTTTTTGGAAAATGGCCTCATCGGGATAAATCGTTTCCAGATTGGCGAACAAGCTTGTCAGGATTTTCTTCTCTTTCGCGTCAAGCTTGTGATAGCCGAGTACTTCGACCAGACTGATTGCAGAGACAGCCGGTTTGTTTTCAGCAAACCACTCCACCAGCGCCGGGTAATTCCCCGAGGCGGCGTAAATGATGAGATTGCTGTCAGCCAGGATCATTCTGCCCGCCCCGGCAGGGACCGGTCGCGGCGGATTTCCTTTTGCCATTTTACGGGGTCAGCGATCTCGGAAAAAGTTTTCATTTTCTCCAGTTGCTGGAAGGATGCTTTTATCCGTTTCCCGCGCTCTTTATCGGAAGCGGCGGCGGCAGAGACGGACAAGCGCATTTTCAGAAAAGCAATGAAGTCCAGCACCTCGCTCTGTTTTTCAGGGGGCAGGGCGCGTAATTGTTGTTGGATTTGTTCGGGTAAAGTCATGGCTCGCTCCTTTCTTGAAACAGCGATTCCGATACTTCAATTATACACTCTTCACCCTCACCTCCCCGCTCATTAGACGGGGCAGCAGCGCATCCCTCAGCGCCGGCTTGCCAGGGGCGATCTCCGGGCCGAACAGAACCTGCCAGCCGAGGGATGCCAGGTATTCGAGGACGGATTCTTCGAGGACAGTTTCGGTAAATTTGCTGCTCATGATTTATGTTACTTACAGGGTTTCAAATCCTGCTCGGATTACTTTAGCAATTCGCTTGCGGCGTTCTGCTAAGAAGCTTGAATAATCCATCTCCTGCCAATTTTCAGGAAGCCCATGCCAGAAATACATATCCTTTAGTTCTTCGGGCGAGAAACGTTTTTCATATTTTGGTACATATTCCTTCGGCGCCTTATCAGAGATATCTATATTATCGCTCCATTCGACAAGGGCAAAATTCGCCACCTGGTTCGTGATGCGTTTTTCAGTGATGTCCTGTTTTGCCAGGTAACCTTTCGGGAACAGGTGATGTCGTTCAAGCGCCGATTTATTTGCCTTTAGCGCAGGATCGAGTAGTTCCGAAACCCGTATTCGTGAAAATAACCCACGGGCATTGAGCAGGTTCAAGGCTGCGTAATGAGCAAAGAGGGGTGGGGTCCTGGCAGAGGATGTATTCAGTTCGTTGGGCAGAGTGATTTTCCAGTAATCCTCTGTCAGGATTTCGGAGACGGTACGGTTCAAATGAGCAACATACGCAGTACCATCCGGCACATCCCTTAATCTACTAAGGTCTTGTTCCATATTGGTCTCGAAACTACCGGAATAATGGCTGGTGAGAGAGGTCATAAAGTACCAGCGCGAGATGACATTGCGTAGCATATGCTCGTCCAAACCATAATTGTGTTTACCGATCAGGTAGAAGACATATGCATAAAGCAAGCCGACTTGCGAAGTGATCATATCAGCACTTCGATACCCGGCGCGTAACAGGCATTTTTGAAACTCGTGCCAGTTTTGTAGATTTAAGACCTGATCCTGGGCATTTCGTAATATCTCGAATTGCTCTTCACGCCGCTCGTCAGAGAATTCTCCTGTTTCCAGATCCTTGCCGCGTAGAATATTATAGACATGCTGCAGACGCGCCCGCCGGAAACCAAGCCCTATATCCACACGTAGAAGTTGGTCTGGATCGGGTTGGATGAAGTAGTTATAGGATGATGCGCCGGATGTGGCGGGTTGACGGGAGGTCTGGCAAAATTTTTCCAGTTCCGCCCGACCGGCATCCCAGAAGACGGACATCAGTGTAAGGATGAAATCAGCTTGATTAAGGATGGTTCCTTTACTGTTCACACGCACAAAAACATCTGAGACATCTTCTTCACCAACAGTGGACGACAATTCCAGCGCTGTGAAAGGATAATTTTGCAGGTCGTATAACCGGTCAATGGATTCAGAGAGGTCGTCTTCTTCCACTTCACTTACTTCTCGTGATGCTCGCAGGCCGCGTAAAAATTCTTTCACGAATCGATTACGCGGTGTTTCACTTGACCATAGAGCGCTGATATCCGCAATGAATTCCGGGTCGCGGTTGATGGCAGCATCTGCCACATCGAACCTATGGTCGCGAGGGCGAAAGGCAATATAGATTCGTTCGGACTTGTAATTCTCTCGAAGTACAGGTAAGCCCTTTAGAACAGCATACAGGGATGTTAATCTTTGCTGACCATCCACAATGAGGAGGCGAGGCACCTTTTGTTTGGTTTCTGTTCCGATCTGCCGATGACCGCTGCCGGTACCATTTGCCCAAAAAAGCAGATACCCGACAGGAAAGCCCTTATACATTGAGTCGAACAAATCTCGCACTTTGGCGTTTGGCCATACGAACGGGCGCTGTAGTTCCGGCAAACCAATCTCGCCCATATCAATATCAGCGAGCAGTTTCGAAAGAGAATAGCTGACTTCTTTGAACAAGGTAGCGCTCATTTGTTTTCCTCCAGTTTTTTCACCCTCACCTCCCCGCTCATCAGACGCGGCAGCAGCGCATCCATCAGCGCTGGCTCGATGAGAGGTGGTTTCGGCGAGCTTATGCAAGTTATTTCAACCCTAATTTGTCGAAGAGTATTTGGTTTCTTTTAGTCGCGGTTTCTAACACAAGGTCGAAGCTCCTAACTTCTATTAACGCATTGAAGGTCTGATGAAATCGGATATACCATTCTTCATTACCTATTTGCCTAAAGTCTTCTCTTCTCAACATGCTAGTAAGCGTAGGTGTGAAATCGCATACGGCGTGGCAGTAGATTACCCCGCCATCTATTACTGACAAAACTCTTCCATCCTTTGTCGTTGCTCGTCCTTGCCGGATGATTTCTAGATACTCTTCTATTTGATTATAGGGGTTTTCGCTGTTATCGTAATCATCTCGCATCGGTCGTTTGAATTCAAAGACGTCCAGAGATCGAAAAGGCGATCTTGTATCATTTGGTTCTACTGTAGTGTAAGCATATGCGTAAATATCTGCCCTTTTCCGCCTCATCTCTTTGTCAACATTTTCGAAGCCCGGAATTTGGCCAAATGGTTTATCTGATGCGATATAAGTGTTGTAAGCCAACCTTTCATCAAGTAGCCATAAATTATGCTCATTATAAGTAATCTCATCAGAGGATGATCTAATCGGGAAAACGTAATTATGAATTACATCTTCTCTCTGGGTTTTATTATCGTCTCTGACTTTGAGAACTTTTTCGAGAAGGTGCAAAACAGTCTTTCTATGAATAATATATTCTGCTAAATCTGCTTTCCCTGTAGGATTCATTTGTTCCAAAAGAGTATTCAGCTTTTCTTTATATTCTTCCGTTGATTTGATTTGATCATCGGGTATGTTCAGCACCTCTTCGGCCTCTTCTGTGAACTGCTCACGGAGGCGTATGTGAATTCTAGCAAGCTCTTGACCGGTATTTCCTTTGTCAACGCTCTGATAAGGTATTTTATCTACTAGGTTTTTGTGAAATTTGTATATATATGAGTAATTTGGTGCTTTCTCATTTATAAATCTTCTGATCTTCTCATCTTTATCTTGCTTGGCTTCCTCGAGATATTTCTCTAAATACTTCTCGATTGATACATTAACATTCTCCTCAATGCTCCGCCTATCTACTTGCTCAAACAAGGTGTCGCCTTCCGTTGATTGAGGAATATCAAAGCTATAACGAGATTGATTTACATTCTGATCCAAAAAAGTAGATTCAACATACCCAACATATATGTATTCATCATCTTCTATCTGGATCTTGGGCGGCAGATGTCCAATTCTCTCAGATGAAATTGCGCGAGTCTCGACCACCCTTCCCCCAGCAACATAAAATACACGATGCTCACGATTCCTTTGAGAATGATATTTTGCTTTGGTGTGTACTACATCAAACTTGTGGTGTGCAATTTCAAAAGAATCCCTCTCACCCTTATCAGCTATGTAGGAATCGAAAACTGATAACAAATCGATATCTTCAAGACCGTCCTCCTTCAGGACCATAACAGGAACATGGCCCACCATAAAATACGGCAGAAAATGTGTGACTATTTCTTCGGCGATGGTATAACGTTTCTTGGGGATGGCCTCCTGGTATTCGCTCTTGCAATTTACTAAACGAACAGACGTCATGATAGCATCGTTGTTATCTGTCCTCCGTTGCTCAATCAGTTCAATAGGCTCTTCTTCACACTTAAAGTTAAAGCGCCGATATTCTTTTCCGCCATTGGCATAAACACTCTCAATTTCAGCATAATCAAAAACCTTTAGCCAAACCACTCGGCCGACTCCTCTTCCTCCCCTCGTCTTTTTCCAGACCGTGTTTAACTCTGAAAATGCATTAAAGTTTAGGTCTCTAAACCCTATGCCGTTATCTTCAATGGTGATATTTTGAATGGGTAATAATTCTCGATTTTCCTCTCCTTCGTCAACTAACAATCCTTGCGATGACCGTTCTAAGGTAATCGCTATAAGTCCGTTCTCGAGCTTACTTTCCTCGATTGCATCTACAGAGTTCGATATTGCCTCGAACAATGGATACAATGCCTTCGCGACGGGTAATTTCAAGGTCTCAACGTAATATGGAAAGTTAATTCTCATTTTGAGCCTCCAACTTCGCCCTCACCTCCCCGCCCATCAGACGGGGCAGCAACGCATCCCTCAGCGCCGCCAGGGTGCGGGATTCTCGGCTGTAAAGCTTGGAGTAAATCGGTTTTACAAAATCATAATATGCGTTCAGTAAATCAACAGGTGGAATGACAATGGGGCATCTATTGAGAAGGCCATCGCTGTCGAGATTAGGAATGGATGTGCCATTCACATATTCCCATATTTCGTTGCTTTGGCGCATTTCATAGAATAGCCGATCAATATAAACAGCATGTGCGGGTGAAATTGCTGTGAAGCGCTTGCAGAAGTTTGAGTAAATCACAGGACATCCGTACAAATCCAATAATTCTGGGCTAACCCACAAAGGTCTACCTACGGGACCAATCCCAGACCCTGCAATAAGAATATCGTTTTTGCTTAGGCCACGCTTTTCGATACTCGCCTTTTTCACCCAGCGGAACGGGGCATCTGAAAATCCATTCTCGCGAAGCTTCTCAAGATCAACGCCTCGTAAACAAGCCACCTTACTTGCACCTTCAAAAGGATCATCTTCTCCCCAGTCACCGCCAATTGAGATATTGCATATATCACTTAAGTGACCAGCTTTCCATCCCTTCGCCTCCTCGTTCTCCACAAACCATGCCTTGAACACCGCCCTCGCCATGGACTCGAGCGTGGCGTTCATGCGGCGGTTGAGCTCGATCTTGTCGTCCAGGGAGCCGAGCACGTCCGCGATGGCGCGTTGTTCAGGAATGGAGGGAAAGACAAATTTTAATCTTTTGAGTGTGCTACCTGAAAGTTCGCCAAATGTGGTACCAGAGGCATTGGACTTTAGATACTCGGCATTTGCTTTGAGAAGGTAATAAATAAATTCGCTCGAATATCCATTGTGAGGAACTAAGCTGTGAAAACCCTGATTTGTTGTCACAGGATTGGCTGCAATCGCAACATACCCTACAGGAGCGCGAGTGGTCAGCAGAACAGTGCCAACGGGCAACAACTTCGCATTACTACAATTTAAACCCTTTTTACTAATATTGCGTTCTCCTCGTGATATGTAACGAAATGGATAACCTGAAAGGTCTTTTGGTGTGATCCAGGGAATTTCGCCATTGAAATTGGCCTCATCTTTGGTAGATGGCGTTCCACCACCAAAGACATTGGCGACCTCCTCAACATTCCTTTCAACCCATTCATTCCCCATGGTCGAGTCTCTCTAATTTGTGGCGAATTTGTTCTTCCAAACGCCTACTTTCTGCAAACTGCTCTTCCAGTTTCGCTGTCAGCCGGGTGAACTTCTCCTCGAACGGCTCGTCGTCATCCTCCAGGTCTTCCACGCCCACGTAGCGCCCCGGCGTGAGCACGTAGTTGTGCCCCCGGATTTCTTCGAGCGTGGCTCTCTTGCAGAAGCCGGGGATGTCCTCATAGACCCTAAAGGTCTCGGAGACCTTTAGGGTCTCCAGCCCCCGCCAAGCGTGGTAAACCGCGGCAATGCGGGCGATGTCCTCATCGGTCAGTTCGCGGTGGGTACGGTCGCGCATTGTGCCCAACTTGCGAGCGTCAATGAACAGCGTCTCGCCGCGCCGGTCGCGCTTGGGAGTCTTCCCATTGCCGCCAGATTTATCGCGGGCCAGGAACCACAGGCAGGCCGGGATTTGCGTGCTGTAGAACAACTGTCCCGGCAGGGCAATCATGCAATCCACCAAGTCGGCTTCCACCATCGCCTTGCGGATCTCGCCCTCGCCGGAGGTGTTGGAAGACATCGAGCCGTTTGCCAGCACGAAGCCGGCCACGCCGCGCGGCGCCAGGTGATACACCATGTGCTGGATCCAGGCGTAGTTGGCGTTGTTGCGCGCCGGCGCGCCGTACTTCCAGCGCGGATCGCCCTCCAGCCGCTCGCCGCCCCACTCGCTCATGTTGAAGGGCGGGTTGGCCAGGATGAAATCGGCGCGCAGGTCGGGG
>Ga0210015_1004526_pt1 | contig 11735 bp, 10 predicted proteins | sample CryGeymeta201522_FD_185471 | JGI IMG/M metagenome (GOLD analysis project Ga0210015, IMG submission 185471) | Groundwater microbial communities from Crystal Geyser aquifers in Utah, USA - Crystal Geyser metaG 2015-22 (SPAdes) (version 2) | ecosystem: Environmental > Aquatic > Deep subsurface >... | reverse complement strand
ATACCTAGGTTTTCAATCTTTTTTTTCAAGTTTTCATAGTATTCGAGGGTGGAACGATGGCTTGAAGGTTTGCCGGTGATTATATAACATATTTGAGGATAAGTTTTTTTAAGCTCGTGGATAATATCGAAACAGTAGTCGATATTTTTTCGCTCCAATATATTTACCGGAGAAAGAATCAGAGGAAATTTTTTGATCAAATTATATTTTTCAATAATTTCCCAGATGAGATCGTCAATTTCCAAAAAATACCTAATATCAATACCATTGGGAATAACGACAGTTTCGCCGTGATGAAGCCCCATAAGCTGCGCAAATGGTTCCCTGAAACTCTCTGAAATGAGAATATAAGTCAAGTTTTTTATAGGAGTTGTTAAAAGCTCTTTTTCTAATTTTGAGTGGATAATTTTGTTGAGATCTTTGATTTGGAATTCGTTGATATATGAATGATCATGGATCCAGCCAAAATACTTTTTTTTCGGGTATTTTTTGACAAAATTTTTAAAGGCATAGACAAAAGGCAGATTTCTAACAATGGTGATCATGTTGTGGGTGACAACAACGTCGATTTTCTCAAGGGCTTTTTCCAACCCTTGGTCAATAATGCCGGCCAGTTTATAAAATTCATCGTCGATGATACCCTTATCCAAAATTTTTTCTTGCAAAAAGGGATTAAAGCTCATTACAGACTGTAATTCGGGAATGACGACCAATTTAATTCTTGGGTTTTTTTCTTCACCTGATCCGGTAATCACAGTAATCTCGTAACCGAGATTAGTTAGTATTTCAGCGTGTTCTTTAACCATGCCTTCAACGCCGCCGATATTAGGCGGATAGGCAAAGTGCAAAATCGCAATTTTTTTCATAAAGTTATATTCGGTCGCTTGAATTCGCGACCTTAACTTTGTTTTAATATTTCTTTATAAAGATTTTCATAATTATTAACCATGGTTTCTGTTGAAAAATTTTTCACTACATGCTCTCGGCAATCCTTAGGATTAATTGTAGCAATTTTTACCAAAGCTTCCTTGAGTCCGTCAATCCCTTTTTCTGGATTAACAACAAATCCGGTTTTTCCGTCAACAATTAATTCCTTGACTGAGCCGCGGTCAAAGCCGATAACCGGCGTTCCACACGACATCGCTTCGGCTATAACCAACCCGAATGGTTCATACCAGTTAATGGTCATTAAAAACGCTTTTGCTTTTTGCATTAGAGCGGCCACCTCTGGTTTGGTTAAGGTTAACTCTGAAGAAACCGGACCGATCCATTTAATTTTATCGTTTAGATGAGGTTTGACATCTTTATTATAAAAATCAATGTCTTCGACGTTGCCGCCCAGCATAAGGCGCGAGCCGGTTTCTTGAGCCAGTTTAATTGCCCAGTTGATTCCTTTTGGATCCATAAACGTACCGTCGGGATTTTTTGCTTTTGACAACCGGCCGAGCCAAAGCAGATAGTCGTCTTTTTTTTCCTGATAGGAATAAATATTGGTATCAATGCCGTTATATATTACTTTATATATTTTAGTTTTTTTAAAAAGTTGTTGATGGGCTTGGGAAATTGATATTAAGTAGGTATTGGGAAATAAACTCAAGACTTCGTCTAATTCTGGAAAGTATTGAGCGTGAATTGTAGAAATAATTGGCGTTTTAACATTTTTACTAACGAGAAGATTGATAAATTCCGGGTAAGTGTGGTTGTGAATGATATCAAAATTGTTTCCGATTTCCTCGATTTTTTTCGCCAGCTTAACCAGATAAGCAGTTTCCGCATAAAATGGATTTTCAAAAGCTGGCATATCGACAAAACCTTTTTCAATAACTGGAATGATTTCAACGCCGTGGATAAAGCTGTCAGCCGTTCCAAGAAGACTGACCTGGTGCCCTTTTTTTACCAAACCGCTGACAATTTCAAAAATGATCCGGGGTCGGGAAGCCAGCATGTCAGGAGAAACCTTTCTTTTCAAAAGAGAAACTATAAGAATTTTCATCCTACTAATATCATAACGGAGTTGTTATTTCTTAGCAACAATATTCTCGATTTTCTTTATCACGCTTTTTTTGTAATCATAGATTTTTGAATAGCTTTTTCGTAAAGACGATAAAATTTGGTAGCGATTTTATCCCAGCTGAATCTTTCCACGACGGTTTTAAAAGCCCGGGCGCCCATTTTATCCCGTAGTTTATCATCTGATAAAAGTAAATTTACTTTCTCAACAATCAGGGCCGGTGAGCGAGAGCGGATCAAAAAACCGTTAACGCCGTCTTTAACAAGAGTTGAGATACCGCCTTTTCTTGAGACGACAACCGGTGTATGATGAACCATTGCCTCAAGAATAACCAGTCCTAATGGTTCGTTCCAGACCGACGGAGCGACGTAAACATCAGCTCTAAGATAAAAATCATTGATCGTATCCAATTTGCTTGAGAAGTAACCAACCATGTGAACATTGTCAAGTTTGTATTTAAGTATCAGACTTTCCAGATATTTTTTCTCCGGACCGTCGCCGGCAATGACGATCTCGGCTTTGATCTGGCGAGCGGCTTTAATCAAATATTCAACGCCTTTATGTTGGGTCAATCTACCGGTAAAAAGAACCATTTTGTCGTGTTTAAAATGATATTTTTTATCAATCCAGGAAACGTTTTTATTAAAATCAATATTATTGCTGATTCCTGCGGGAATGGTTCTTGTTTTGTCGTGAAGTTCATGTCCGAACATATCCAGATACCATTGACGAGTAAAGTTGCTGTTGGCGGTGATGAATTTTGATCTCAAAGAAGCGTCTCTTACCAATGATTTCCAGCGGTTGTCTTCTTTAAAATAATAAAGGTCACTGCCGTGAGTGGTAATAATATAGGGAATTCTATATAGATTAGCCAACTGTCTGGCAATTGGTGGAAGAAAGGCGGTGTGAAAGCAATGAATGACATTTGGTTTAAATCTTTCAATCGCTTTGGCGCTCCGCAGTAAATAGTAGTTGTAAGTTTGGATCATTTCCTGGGAAGAGAATTTAGAGTATTTTTTGGCCAGAGGCAGTTCGGGATTACCGACAAAAACTCCGGGAATCGGCGGTTTGAGACGGAAAACTTTTGCTTGTTTTAAAACTCTTGAATCAGGAGCGACGATAGCGGCTTGAAAATCATCTTGGTATTTTTCCTTCAAACTAGCAGTAAGGCGACGGAGCCAGTTACCACTCCCGTTACCCCAAAGCGGAAACATGTAAAGATAGAGGACCTTCATAAGATTATTTGAATTATATCATTAATTTATGAAAGGCAAATGAATTTTTTATTTTTTTACAGATCTTTTAGAAGTTCGTTGACTTTTATTTTTAAAATTTTTGCGATTTTATGAAGAAATTTTATCGATGGGTTAGCTTTGCCTTCTTCAACTTCAGCCAGATAACTTCTATCAATGTCGGATAAAATCGCTAACTGGTCTTGGGAGAGTCCTTTTTTCTTTCTGGTTTGAATGATAGTTTCGCCCAATTTCTTGTAATAATAATTCCCTTGCATAACAAGGGGTATCATATTAGAAATCTAACTCAAAAGCAGTAGGTTATAATCTACAAAACCAAAGATTTAGGTCGTTATGGAGATATATTTTTTGAGATATAGCACAAGGTTTGAAGTTGGGTAAAGAGTTTTGGGAAAATTTCTTTTTCAAGGCGGGTTTTTTCTTCGGCTAAAAAGTTTTTTAAAACATAACTTTCGCCGTCGACCCTTCGACTTCGCTCAGGGCAAGTCCACTTATTAGAAACTCTTGCGTCAACGCCGATTCTTATCCGCAAAAAGTCTTTTGTTTTAAGGTGTTGCTCAATCGATTCAAGACCGTTGTGGAGTTGTGGGCCGACTCCCTGTTGAATATGAAATTTTCCAAGAGGAATATCTAAATCATCGTGAACGATGATTAAATTTTCAATTTTCAATTTACCTGCCTTGCCGGCAGGCAGGCAATTTTCAATGAGTTTTTTCACAAACATTCCAGATTGATTCATAAAACAGTCGGTTTTAATGAAGATCCCTCGACTCGCTTCGCTCGCTCGGGATGACCCCACTTCGCCTTTCAGGCTTCGAGGGGTAAACAAGAGGAGGCAATAATCAACAAACATATGTCCGACATTATGCCGGTTATTCTGATATTTTTTTCCCGGATTTCCAAGACCTACTATGATTTTTATAGTATTTAGTATACTGAATTTATGGTAAATTATATTTCTGATTCTTCAAAAACTCATTGGATGGTTGCTAATCCGAGACGTTTGATTAGGACCGGCATGGACGGCAAGCCTTTCCGCTGTCCGTTTTGTGAAGGCAACGAAGCTGATACGCCGCCTGAAGTTTACCGAGTCGGCGGGGGAGAAGCCAATAAACCCGGCTGGCAGATTCGCGTTGTTCCCAATCTTTTTCCGATTACTGATATTCACGAAGTGATTGTTCACTCGCCTGATCACGAAAAAAACATCGAGGATTTTTCTCAAGCACAGGTAGAGAATATTATTAAAACCTACATCAATCGATTTAATTTTTTAAAAGATAAAGGAAAAGTTTTTATCTTTCACAACTGTTCATTAACAAGCGGGGCTTCATTAATACATCCTCATTCGCAAGTTTCTATAGTTCCCAGTGAAATCCCAACCATTACTTTAGCCGTCCAACCGGTAGTCAACATAGTTGAACAAGTAGGAGAGTTTGTCAGTTATTGTCCAGAATATTCAGAATGGGCTTATGAATTGTGGATAACAAAAATTACAAATGACAAATTACAAATGACAAATGAATTACAAATTACAAATTTTGAAAATATAAACGAAACACAAATAAAAAATTTAGCAAAAATTCTTCAATCGTCAATCCGGAAACTGAAAAAGATCCACGCTACTAATCCTCATTACGCAAAAAAAGCATTTGGTTATAACTTTTACATTTTCGTGCCTAGTCACCCTAAGGGTGACCAAACACAACCTGTCATTCCGAGCGAAGTCGAGGAATCTTTCTATCTTAGAATTATTCCCCGTTTTATGGAGCGGGCGGGGTTTGAGCTTTCAACCGGGATAATGGTCAATTCTGTTAGTCCGGAAAAAGCGGCAGAAGAGTTAAAAAAAACAATTTTATGAAAGATTCAGTCGTCGACTACATTCAAGCAGAAGAACTACGTGAATTTATCGAGAGGGAAGTGCTGATAATAATCAAAGATTTGGCGAAAGTCGAGGGAATGACTAAAGAAAAAATCCAAAGTATTGCCAGAAGAACGCTTGAACTTATCCGCCCCGGAATGAATTTAGAAGAACTTTATTGTAATGCGGTCAAACTTGACGATAACTATATGGAGCTGGCGCCGGTTGTCGTCAAAGTGATGAGAGAGTACGAACAAAAATATGAAAAAAAAGCCTTAGAACAAGTAACTCAATTAATAAAATCAAAACAGTTTGATCAGGCGCAAGAGATGGTAAAGAAAGTGTTAGCTTTTAAAATTAATAATTAAAATTTAAACTTATTGTTATGCTGGATGGACAGGTAGCGATTGAGGGAGGAGCGCCAGTTATTACAAAAGCAGCTACATTAGAAGTTCCTCATGCTAAGTCAATACCTAAACCAGTCGAAGCTAAAAAAGCTGTCTTTACGGAAGCTGATTTACCAAAAATAGATGGTAGGGACGCGTTACGGCAAATTGCTGAAGGTAATGAGCCAAAGAATACGGAAAACGCTGGCGCTAAAGAAAAACCTGTTTTAACTTCACAATTGGCAGAATCAGAACAACATTACATCGATCAAAACAAAAAAATGATTGGTCTTGAGGGCCGTTATAACGACGATAGAACAAAAGCAGATTATCTTCAAAAACAAATAGAAACATTTGCGCAAAATAGCGGTTTACAACATGAATCAATGCCAGAGTTAGAAGATAAATCATTTGATCGAGATAATCAAAAAGCTATAATGGAACGAGTTCAAACTCACATTGACAGATTGTTTAACAGTGAAAAGGGGAGATTAAATCCTGAAAAACAAAGGATGGTAACAGAGCAAACACGACGTTATCTCGAACTGATTACTCAAGCACAGGGAGAAGGTGACTTACCTCAAAATCTAGACGCCCAAACTGTTTTAAGATTAATCGAAGACAATGTTTGGACACTGGCTTATCAGGATAGAGTTGCCTCGGAAAATTTACTTGGCGATCATGGTATCAGACATATTGTTGATTACAATATTCAAGCATGTGAAGCAATCGGTGATGAATTAATTCGTAACGGCCAACAAGTAAAGGCGATTGACAGATTAATTCAGCATCAGATAATGATCGATCATGATATTGGATATGCTACCGATACCGTTCGTAATGCGATCAATCGAGGATCATTTGGTGAAGACCGGGGACATAATGCTTTAGCTGCAAAATATGTTAGTGAAAAAATCAAACTTCCAGATGATTCTATGAGAAAGGTTTTTTCTGATGAACAGCTCAAAATTATCCATGAAGGGATTCTTCATCATGATTCGTCAGAAATCAATTTTCACATTGGTGACATGAGTAATGAAGCCCGTCAAGACAATATTTTATCCGCTATTCATATTGCAGACAACACTCATGCTTTTGAGGATAAGTTACCAGAACTACTTTATACTTATCCTGATAGTCTAAGAATTATGAGGTTGATGAAAACAGCCGGAGAGTTGGGTGATGCCGAAATATTTTCCGGGCTACAAGGACAACTGGTAGAAGGAATCCAGGCAAATCCCAACTTATCAAAAGACGATAGGGAGGCTCTTGTTCATGCTTCTCAATCACTTAATCCTGAAAGCTATAAGTTTTCTGTTGGCCGGATCTGCGGAAATAAACCAGAATTCGTTCTTAATAATGAAGGCAAAATATCAATCACCGTTCAAGAATCCTCAATTCACCAGGAGGTAGTTGGTTTATATGGTCAACAGTCTTATGATCAACTAAAAAAATTTGTTGCTGATTTAACAGGAAAAGAGAAAAAAGACGTTGATCTTAATCAAGAACGGATCGTCAGTTCTAATGGTAAGCTTGAGATAAGAACAAAGACAGGTGAAAGACGAGCTGGTCAAGAGGAATTAACCGATTATCAACAGCAAATAGATAAATTAATTTCGGATCGATCGTTTCAAGGCTTTATTATTGGAGACGGAACTGAAAATATGGGTGACGCGAGATTATCGTCAATCCAGTTAAATTTACAACAAGAATTAAAAAATATACCAGAAGGTTCAGAAACACGTCAACAAATAATACAACGGCTCGAACAAATTAAAACAGAAAGAAAAACTAATTTACAAAAATATTTAACGGAAAAACATTAATTATTATGGATCATTCTGAAATGGCTAATAATAAATTATCACAACTAGTTGAGAATGAAATGAACCAGGCACCTATTTTCAAAGCAGAACCAGACACACCTGAAAATCAAATAGCAAACAGTAGAAAAGCTGTTTTAAGGGGAGTATTTAATCCGATGGCCACATATATTTTAGGTAAAAGCTTAATCAAAAAGGGAGAAGTTTTAACCCCAGAAAATATTCTTCGAACAATAATTAATGAACCAGTATTTAAAGCAAATCAAAAATTGGTTGGTGTATTAATTAATAGATTTGGGTTAAATCCAAAAAGTCCAAAAGAAATGAGATGGTTAGAAGAAGAGGCGTTAAAGATAAGTCTTGAAGGAAATAGTCATCCGCTAAATATATTAGCTCAAGAAGTAACTAAAAGCTTATCAGAGGATTTAAGAAAAATATTAACACAAATAATTTTTTAATCAATTAGAATAAATTTAATATGTCAGATGCCAGTACATCAGTCGCTACAGCTGAAAGATCACAAGTGCCGCCTCAACTAAATCTTGAAGCTAAACCAACAAAAGGAATTTCACCAGAAGTCAGACAGTTTAGCGAGATGGCAGAGGTGGCAATTAACGATGGCAATAAAAGAACCGAAGCTTTGGCGGGAATTGCCGGCTGGGGGATAATGGGTAGGGTTAACGGACAGCTTCAAGAAATGCATGATCAGGTAATTAGTCTTTTTAATAATCAAAAAATTACTCAAGAAAAAACCACAGATCTATTACAAAAAATTGGTGGAATAGGAACGCAGGCTCAAGAAAATATTATTCCTTTTCTTAAAAATCTTGATGAAGCGGTCAGACAAGAAGGAAAGTCAGGGGAATTAAATTCGTTTATTAAAGATCTTAACTATCATTATCTTAAGTATGATATTAAAAGACTGGAGGGAAGCGATGATCCTAATGCAAAATTAGAGCTTGAAGAATTAAAAAGCGATTTGACAAAGGCGGAAAAGGACAGAGGAGAAAAAAAACCAGAAGATGATGAGGTAGTTAAATTTGCTCTCACCATAAGAGGAGAAAAAGGCCTGCCGGAAAAATTTAAAGACAGCCCTCTTGAGGCAATCGATGATTTTTTTCAACATCAATTAAAAGATATTGTCAGGAGCGAAAAAACTCGGGCACAAATGGCACAAAGATTAGGAGTAGAACCTGATGATTTGACAAATCTGTTAGCGGTTTATGAACAGGGAAGGCAGATGGAAAGGGCAATGAACGAAGTCGGAAATGAAATAAAGAACGAAGTCGGAAATGAAATAAAGAACGAAGTCGGAAATGAAATAAATCCAGATTCCAAGAAAAAATTGAAAAAGGCACTCACAACAACAGGAGGTATATTAGGGTTGCTTATGGCGCTGCAAATGTGGATGGCGATGAAAAAAGAATCGTCTTCAGGTGGTCAGCAAATGGGCTAGATATATTACTTTAACCTTTAGGTTCCTCAACTACTTTTCCTTCTTCTTTCTCTTCTTCTTTAGGTGGCACAAAGAACTGTTTTCTGGCTTCTTCTATTTCGTCCCTATTAGTATTATAATCCCCTGGAATTGCTTCAAATTGACGACCTATAGCTAAAGCGCTTTTTAATTGTTTATATGTTTCTTTTTTTGCTGGGTCTTTCAGGCCTTTTTCCTTAATAAATCTTATTGGACCACGAAACATATTTTCAGAACCTTTAGGAATATTCAATATCGCATTCATCTCATCTAGAATTTCTTCGCTTCCAACTACGCCTTGATCTATTTTTTGCATCAATTCATTAACATAAGTTTCTTCTTGGTCAAAATCCTGTATATTTTCACGAACCAGGCTTTCCGAAGGCTTTCTATTTAAGAACTCTGTTCGTTCTTGTTGATATTTTTCTTCCGCTTTTATAGCTGCTTCTGTTGCTGCTATTTCGGCTTGCCTCGCTTCTTCTTCGGCTTGCCTCGCTTCTTCTTCGGCTGCCTGCGCTTTTTCTTGGGATAGCCGCCTATCCATTTCCCTGTTTATGCCATGAGCTTCATCCCAATCTTTTGCATATTTTTCTTCGGCTGCTTTACCTTGTTCAAGGACGGCGCCAGGGACTTGTATCTCCGCCTGAGCCGCTCCTTCGATAACCAATTGTTTATAAGTCTCCCAGTCGTACTGTTGTTCTCTTATTGAATTTCTGAAAAGAAAATCAAGTCCTTTGATACCTTGATTTATTGCCTCAGGAGTTCCGATCTTCATCTTTGTTGGAGCATCGGCATCTTTAAATATCGTATAAGCTTTTTTCACAAGGGATCTTTCCGTATCGTACATTTCCAAGAAAAACTTTTTCAATAATGCTTTATCAACGTCAGTCAGCACTCTTTTTAGGTCTTCACCAGCATTTTTAGTAACTGCTTGGATAAAACTTTCAGATATTTGTTCACGAATATTCCTCTCCACAAAATCCTCTCCAATAAGATTACTACGGCCTCTTTCTCTAAGGTTTTCAAGATTCTGCTCCTCAATTGGTATACCAAGGACAATAGCCCGCATCTTATCAGCGTTAACACCGGTAATTTCAGCAGCAACTTGAGCTAAAGAAATACGATTAGCTTCCCACATAGTCAGATTTTGCGCTTCTTTAAAGTTTCGGCTTTCCTTTATAACTTGAGAAATACGAGCAATTTCAACTTGGTCCCCGACAGTAAATCCTAACTTCCTATATACCTCTCCGTCCGTTTCGTAACCTTGGACATTAAAAGCATTAAGTAAACCAGCAAAGACGTTTCGCTTAATATTGCCAATTCTATGACGAAGTTCTTGAGCTTCGACAACAGTCCCGGCTGTCCTGACTTGGTTTTCAAGTCCGGCGATTGCAACGTGAAATTCTGCCGGCATCATAACATTTGTGATGGCTTTAGCGACATGAATATCGATTAATGCCGAATATTCGGGAACAAGAACTCCTTCTTTCCGATCAACAACAATAGGAGTTTCACCAGTTAGAATTTTACTAACTCCTTCTTCGCCATAAGCTTCTTTGACAAGCTTGGCCATAATTTGTCTTTGCGCTAGATTTTCGTCAGGCTTCAGTGCATAAGGTCTGTAACCCTGCTCAACAATATATTGAGATAATTCTTCACGTCCGCCAGCAGCCAACGCATTAAGGAGTGTTAAATTTGAAAAGACGCCTTTTCTTTGAAAGTCAACTTTTTTTCTATCAAACATTAGTTTGCTTACTTCATCTAAATACTGTGAGGTAGTAGTAGAATTAGCTTTTCCAAGACGGTGGAGAATAAGACTAATGACTTCAGCTTTTTGCAGTCTGCTTCTTAAAGGCGGTAGTTCGAGCCCGGCCTTTTCGCCCCTTTGAAAATTCTTTGGAACAAGATGCATGTCTTGAAGATCTTGTTCTGTTATAATGCCGCTGTTAAGCCTAATACCTTCCTGAAGCATAATTCTAAGTTGTTCATCGTCGGTAACATAGTCAACGAGATTAGTATCTTTTTCACCAACTTTGATTTTAGTGGATTTACGCATTTTTTCTGCATCGACCTGCTTGTCGACTTCTATCTTACCGCCTCGAGCATTAATCTCCGGAATCTTATCAAGCATACCGTCAACCTTTCTTACTCGTTCCCAAGCAATGGGTGCATTTTTCAATACTTCGGGAAGAACTGCAGCTTTTGCTAATTCTGAAGAAATATTTTGCGGGACTGGTGGTGGTGCTTCTGGCATATTTTTTAGGACTAAAACAAATTATATAATAAATTAGTCCTTAAATCAATAATAACTGAAGACATTTCTTTTTGTCAAGGGCAATATGATAATTATGAATTGACAATAGACTATATATTTACAATAATAAATTATTATGACGGATATCGGACCCACATCAGAACTTCCAAAACCTGTAGCACAGGTCAACGACGCAGAAAAACTAAAATTATTTAAAAAAGCAGTCACAAATCTTTATGGTGAAAAAAAATTACCTCCTTTTAAAAGCAAAGGTCCGAAACTTGAAGGATTAAAAAAAATCGCCGAGTGGAGAGAGTCTGATGAAATCAAAAATATGGGAGAGGGGGCGACTTTAAGACAAGGGTTGGAGGCTGATAAGGTAAGAAAACCAGAACCAATACCAGAACCAACACCAAAGCCTGAACCAGCTCCGGCACCAGAACCAATACCAGAACCAACACCAAAGCCTGAACCAGCTCCGGCACCAGAACCTGAACCACCCATAATTCCACCACCAGAACTGGCAAAAGGATTTAATATTGCGGCAGTTACTGATAAAACACGGATTGAACAGGAAATCGGTGGTCTAGCTCAACATGACCGTTCACGGGATAAACCTGCCTGGGGATTTGTACGGAATCTCTTTACTCCAATCACTAACCCACGAGTTTTCATT
>Ga0210015_1004511_pt1 | contig 11769 bp, 10 predicted proteins | sample CryGeymeta201522_FD_185471 | JGI IMG/M metagenome (GOLD analysis project Ga0210015, IMG submission 185471) | Groundwater microbial communities from Crystal Geyser aquifers in Utah, USA - Crystal Geyser metaG 2015-22 (SPAdes) (version 2) | ecosystem: Environmental > Aquatic > Deep subsurface >... | reverse complement strand
CCGGGGCCACGACACGGCACACAATCCCGGGTTTCGGCCAGCGGCCTCAACCCGGGCTACCGCAGCGCGAAAGCCCACCTGTAGCCCGGATCAGGCCGCAAGCTGTAATCCGCGAGCGTGCAATCGGCGAACCGCATTCGCACTGGGCACGCCAACGGCTTGCATTGCATGCATCGCAACGCACGCTTCGGGCTAGAATGTCGCCATGACCAGCGCCACGCCCGCCACCATCAAGGTTGATGTCGCCACCCGGTTTCTCGATGAGCAATCGGTGCCCGACGACGACCGCTATGTGTTCGCCTACACCATCCGCATCCGCAATGCCGGCCCGCATGCCGCGCAACTGGTTGCCCGGCATTGGTTGATTACCGATGCCAACGGCCAAGTGCAGGAAGTGCGTGGCGAAGGCGTGGTCGGCGAGCAACCCTGGCTGCTGCCTGGCGAGGAATACGAATACACCTCGGGTGCGATATTGGAAACCAGCGTCGGTACCATGCAAGGCAGTTACGAAATGGTCGCCGATGATGGCACCCATTTCCTCACCCCGATCGCGGCATTCACCTTGAGCGTGCCGAGAACCCTGCACTGATGGCGACGTATGCAATTGGCGATGTGCAAGGCTGTTACGAGGCGCTGCAACGACTGCTCGATGCGCTCAAGCTCGACCCGGCACGCGACCGCCTGTGGTTTTGCGGCGACCTGGTCAATCGCGGCGGTGAGTCGCTGGAAACGCTGCGCCTGATCAAGTCGTTGACGGATATTTCGACTGTCGTGCTGGGCAATCACGATCTGGCCCTGCTGTCGATCGCCGAGCGTGCACCCGCCGAACAGAACAAGGTCAACGTTGATCTGCGCCGGGTGTTGCAGGCACCCGACAGCAAGGAACTGATCGACTGGCTGCGGCAACGTCCCTTGCTGCATGCCGACCCTGATCTGGGCTGGATGATGATCCATGCCGGTCTGTCGCCGAAGTGGACACTTACCGTGGCGCAGTCCTGCGCGCGCGAAATCGAAGAACGCCTGCGCAGCAGAAACGCCGCCAAACTGCTGCGCAGCATGTATGGCGATCAGCCAACCTGGGCACCGCAATTGGCCGGCGTCGAACGCCAGCGCGCGATCATCAACGTGTTCACCCGGTTGCGCTATTGCAGCCCGTCGGGACGAATCGCATTCGAGGAAAAGGGCGCACCCGGCACCCAGAAGCCCGGTCTGTATCCCTGGTTTTCGGTGCCCGGCCACATGCCACGCGAATTGAATATCGTGAGCGGCCACTGGAGCACGCTTGGCCTGTTCCAGGGTCTTGGCGTCCATGCCATCGACACCGGTTGTGTCTGGGGCGGACCACTCACCGCGCTGGAGCTGGCGCCGCGCGGCGAGTTGCCACGCGTCATCCAGGTCAGCGGCCGCGCTGAAGGTCAGGCCGAACTGCGCGCGCGTCGCGCTTGACGAAGATACAAGGGCACCTCGAAAAACCGTCGCGAGCGGCCTGAGGGCAAGCCGCAAGGAGCGGGTCGCTTCCGCGATGTACTCCCGGGTTTCGCCGCTGCGCGGCTATAACCTGAGGGGCTACGACAGTGCGGAAAAGCGTGCCGCTGTAGCCCGGGTTGAGGCCACAGGCCGTAACCCGGGAGGTCGCGCGCAGGAGCAGTTGCCGGATGCGCGGGAGCGCAGCAGGTTTTTTCGCGGTGCTCTCAACTGATCTGGGCAATTCGCCAGATCGCGGTTGCTTGTGTCGCCATCCAGTTTTGATGTGAGGCAACGCGTTCAGGGGTCCACTCGGCATGTTCCGACGCCAACTTCCGGGTGATGGCAAACGCACTGCTTTCGAACATCGCGCGCTTTTCCGGGTAGGGCGCATTGCCAATATCATTGTTGACGCCGGACTGCAATAACGTTAGGTTCCCGAGCCTGTACGTCAGCGCATCCACCTCTTCATCGCTAAAGGCATCCCAACCAACCTGCGGGCGCTGGGGCAACACATGTTCGATGTTAAAACGGGCACTGGCGAAATCATGGTCTTGACCGGACAGGTGTCCTTCCAGCGCGCACAGAATGAAACGGACGACCCGATTGTTGCGCGACTGCGTCGTTCGGATAGCCCGTTCGGCAAACGCAGCACGAAATGTCCGATCATCTGGGTAGATGCTGCGCAAACCGCCCAAAGCGGCCCCCAACGTAGTGACCTCATTCCTGGCAACCCTCTCGGCTACGGCATTGTAGGCACGCTCCTGCTCGCCGGTACTGAGGCTACAGATAATGTTGTAACGCAATGAAATCACCACGCACGCACGCGTCAAACCCGAAAAATCGGTGGTACTGAACACACGCTTGGCAGCGAGCAGCAAGGGGAAAGGCTGGCGTACCTTGAAGGTCAGCAAATTACTAGCCAAAGTTTTCACCTCTTGCGGCCAGTCGGACGCTTCGGGTGATGTCAGTGCAAGGTAGGCATCGAGATCCTGCTCCATGTCTCGCAACAACTGGAACACACTTTCACGCGAGCTCACTTGCGCGCGAATCGTCTTGAACAGCTCTGCCTGCCGTGCGAACGAATGTCGGCTGTTCCAGTGGACGCGAAGAAAATCGGGAAAGGTTTCGGCGCCAAGGCGGCCGACCATGCCTTCCCAGCGGTCTTCCAGGTTTTTAAGTTCGTGTTCGTCCTGCTCGCCTCGATCGAGAACCGAAAACAAATAATTCTTCAGCAAATCGGTTGCCGACAACCGCACGCCACGGGCGTTGAGTGTCTCAAAGACTTTGTACGCATTGAGCTCGTCGGTCACCGTTATCACGGTGAAAAACAAACGGTCGCTAACATCTTCAACCAACTGCGCCACCCTGCGATCAAACCACTCGAATGCCTTGCGCAAAAGATGCTCCGAAGCACGAAAGCCTCGTTGCGGCAGGTGGCCGAGCTGCACCAGGTGGTTCTGGTAGTAGGCGTTGTTGTTCCTATTGAGACTCAGCTTGGGGCGCGAAACGAGGGTTACGGGATCAAGGTAGCCGACATAGGTATGTCGAATCTGATCCATTCGCTGTCGATTCGCTTCGGGATCATTGCCGGCATCGATCAAACGTTGCATGTTCTTCATCGCGGCCAAAACGATGATGCTGACGGTTGTCAGCCGCTGCTGCCCGTCGATCACTTCAAACGTCTTGTCATCACCCGACTGCAAGACCAGATAGCCCATGTAGTGCGCTGGCTCACCGCCGGGCTGCAAGGTCCCGATCAGATCAAGCCATAGATCCTCCCACTCCGAATCTGTCCAACTGTAGTCACGCTGGAATCGCGGAATGTGATAAGTCAACCCATTACCGATGAGCTTGCGAAACGTATTGTTTTCGGTCTTGAAGTTCGTCGCTGCCATCTCGTAATCCTACCTTCCACCGCCGTCGAATTGATATCCGCCGATGCCGTTGACCAAGTACAACGCGCAATTGCCCGAGTGCGAAGCGATGGTATCAGGCCAGAACCAGGCGGCGCGAATCAAAAACGCCTGTACGCAACCATTGCAAACGCTGCCGCGTGCCGCTCATCGATGCCGTGTGCCTGGCTGCTGACAACCTGCCAATCGGCGCGCTCGAACACCGGGAAAAACGCATCGGCGTCGGTCACCGCGGTATCGACATGGGTCAGGTGCAGGGTCTGCGCGAACGGTAGCGTCAGCGCGTAGACCTGGGCACCACCGATCACCAGCAACTCCTCGTCGCTGGCCAGCAGCGAACACGCCTGCTCCAGCGATGCCATTGCCTGCATGCCCGCAAACGGTGCGCCACCGGAACGCGTCAGCACCAGGTTGCGCCGCCCCGGCAACGCCCGCCCCAGCGAGCGTGCGGTGTGGCTGCCCATCAACACGGTCTTGCCCAGGGTCAATGCCTTGAAGTGGCGAAAATCATCCGGCAGGTGCCAGGGCAAGGCGTTGCCACGGCCAATGGCGCGATTGCGATCCAGTGCGGCGATGAGGGTGATGATGGGCATGTGATGGCCAGACGGAAAAGGCGTAAAGCACATGATCCGCAAAGGACGCAAAAGACGCAAAGGGGGCGATAGTGTGTCCTGGTTTGTTTCACTGCCCAGGGCATCTCGTGCTGCTCCGCCACGCGCCTGTCACTGTCGCGATGGATTTCAGTGAGAGCAACTGTGCTGCCCACTGGTGCCAGTCCGTGCTGTTGTGGGAGCCGGCCTGCCGGCGAACCGGCTTGCGAAAGCGTCGCGCGCAAGGCGCGCTCCCACGAACGCCTTGAAGCACCCCTGTAGAAGTACATGCGGGCGACTATCGTGATGGGTTTCGCTACGCTCTACCCATCCTGACGTGTTGCTTTCCTCTGCTTGCCTTTGCTTTCCTTTGCGTCCTTTGCGGACTGGCGTTCGCTGTTTTGCAAACCCGAAACCTTACACCGCCACCGGCGCCTTGATCGCCGGATGCGGGTCGTAGCCCTCGATGCGGACATCTTCGAACCGGAACGCGAACAGATCGTCTACGTTCGGGTTCAGGTGCAGGTGCGGCAGGGCACGCGGCATGCGCGTGAGCTGCTCGCGCGCCTGCGCAAAATGATTGCGGTACAGATGCGCGTCACCCAGAGTGTGCACAAAGTCACCGACTTGCAGCCCACAGACCTGCGCCAGCATGTGGGTGAGCAAGGCGTAACTGGCGATATTGAACGGTACGCCCAGAAAGATATCGCCCGAACGCTGGTAGAGCTGGCAACTGAGCCGACCCTGCGCGACGTAGAACTGGAACAGGCTGTGACACGGTTGCAAGGCCATCTGCGCGAGTTCGCCAACATTCCATGCGCTCACGACCAGGCGACGCGAATCGGGATTGCGGCGGATCTCATCGATCAGCCAGCGCATTTGATCGATCTCCTGCCCGTCCGGGCCAGCCCAGCGCCGCCATTGTTTGCCGTACACCGGGCCCAGTTCGCCGTCGGCATCGGCCCATTCATCCCAGATGCCGACGCCGTTCTCGCGCAGATACGCGGTGTTGGTTTCACCACGCAAGAACCACAACAACTCATGGATGATCGAACGCAGGTGCAGTTTTTTGGTGGTCACCAAAGGGAAGCCCGCCGCCAGATCGAAGCGCGTCTGCCAGCCAAATATCGAGCGGGTACCAGTGCCGGTGCGATCGTCCTTTTCGCTGCCGCGTTCCAGCACATGCTGCAACAGGTCGAGATACGCTTTCATGCTCGGGGCGCCGATTGCAGACGCGGCGAACGGCGCGAATGCCACAACAAAAACAGCCCGGCCGCGATCAATGGCAGGCTCAATACCTGGCCCATGGTCAACCAGCCAAAGGCGAGATAGCCCAGTTGCGCATCGGGTACGCGCACAAACTCGACCACGAAGCGGAACACGCCGTAAAGCAACGCAAACAACCCGGAAACCGCGTAGCGCGGACGCGCCCGGCTACTGAACCCGTACAACAGCACGAACATCAACAGCCCTTCGAGCAGCGCCTGATACAACTGCGAGGGGTGCCGCGCAAAACCATCCAGCGCGCCGCTGGCATGCAGGCTGCGCAATTGTTCCATGGGGTACGCCGACAACTCCGGGCTGTTCGGGAACAACACCCCATACCAACTGCCGGTCGGCTTGCCCCACAATTCGCCGCCGATGTAATTGCCGATGCGGCCAAAGCCCAGCCCAGGCGGCACCAGCGGCGCAACGAAATCGAGGGTGTCGAACACGTGCACGCGCTGCGCACGCGACCACAGCCACACCGCCGCGATCACGCCGAGCAAGCCGCCATGAAAACTCATGCCGCCTTCCCACACCCGCACAATCATCAGCGGATCCCTGAGCAGGTCGGCAAAGGCATAGAACAGCACATAGCCAATGCGCCCGCCAAGCACCACGCCCAACATGCCGTAGAACACCAGGTCGCCGAACGCGTTGGCGTTGATGCCGGGGAAGCGGCCAGCATTGACGCGGTGGGTGCCCAGCCACGAGACAACGATGAACGCGAGCAGGTACATCAACCCGTACCAGTGCACCGACACTGGCCCGAGGTGGATGGCAATTGGATCAATGTCGTGCAGGATCGGCATGCAACGTGCCCGGTCAAAACCCGATTATGCCTGTTGCAGAGGTTCGTCTGCGAGCCTGCGTCTGTTCCAATGCGGCAACAGCCTGGGGGAAGCTGATTTGCGTGCGCATCGGGTCGATCGGTGGTTGAGTGCGAGCGTGGAATGACAAAGCGGGATGCGTATATAACCGCAAGCCCGTGCATACGGCTCCCCAATCCTCAACCTGCGCGCTACGCGCTGGACTTTCCTTTGCGTCCTTTGCGGATCATGGAGCAGCAACGTACTAACCCGAACCACTCACGCCGCGAATCCAGCGTTGCTCGAACTCGGCCACCGCCACCGGCCGTCCCAGCAGGTAGCCCTGCGCCGAGCCACAGCCCAGCACCCGCAACAGATCCAATTCGTTTTGCGTTTCCACGCCTTCGGCAACCACGCACAAGCCCAGTTCCATCGCCATGTCGAGCAGCACCCGTACCAGATTGGTGGCGCGTGCGTCGGCGCCCATGCGGGAAATGAAACTGCGATCGATTTTCATGCACGCCAGCGGCAGTTCGGCCAAATGGCTGATCGACGCAAAACCGGTGCCAAAATCGTCCATCGACAACGGCACGCCAGCACGCGCCAGATGCTGCAATTGCGCAACCACCTCCGAACCCGGATCGAGCAGGGTGTTTTCAGTGATCTCGATGTTGACCGCGGTCGGCGGCAGGCCAGCAGCAGCGAACGTGGCCAGCAGGTGATCCACACAACGCGCCGAACGCAGTTGCACCGAAGCCAGATTCAGGTGCAGCACGAAGCCGGAAAACTCCGGCAATTGCCGCCACCGCGCCAGACGCTGCAACAGCGCCGGCAGTATCCGGCCATGAACCGTCGTGATCAGCTCGGATTCCTCCAACACATCGAGGAACTTCGCCGGCTCCAGAACCCCGCGCTCAGGATGACGCCAACGCAGCAGCGCTTCAGCGCCGACCAGGCGCTCGCTGTGCAAGGCCATGATCGGTTGCAGGTGAAACTCGAACTCGTTGGCGATCAGTGCGGCACGCAGGCGCATCTCCAGACGCAGCCGTTGCTCGGCGGCGTGATGGTGATCGCTGTCGAGGCGATACACGCCGCCACGCTGCCCGCGCGATGCCACATCGACCGCAATCATCGCGTCGCGCAGCACTGCTTCTGGCCCCTGGTACGGCGTCAGTGACGGCACAATGCCGATACTGATGCTGACACCGATCTCGCGCTCAGGTATCAGCAGCGCGCCTTCAATGTCGTGCCGAATCAGCGCCACCAACGCGTCCAACGCTTGCGCATCCGCCAGCACCACAAACTGGTCGCCCGCCAGCCGCGCCAGCTTTTCGGGCGCAAACAACGCCCTGAGTTTGTTGGCAACAGCACACAGCACCTGATCGCCGATATCACTGCCAAATGCATGGTTGATGCGATGAAAACGGTCGATATCGATCACCACCAGCGCCATCGGTGCCGCTGCCGCAGCGCCGACCACCTCGGCCAGCGTCGCCAGCAAGGCGGCGCGATTGGCAAGGCCGGTCAGGCCGTCGATGCACAACGCCCGTTGCCGATCGGCTTCCAGTTGCATCAGATGTTGTTGCGCGAGTTGACGCCCAACCAGCGCGGCCACCGCGCTGACGAACAGCCGTTCCTCGGATGCCCAGGCACGTGCGCCGCCGATGTGCTCATGACAAACCACAGCGACGATCTGCCCGCCCTGGCGCACCGCGACATCAAGCAGCGCGCCGATGCCGGTCGGCACCAAATAGGTACCGAGCAGATCGGCCATTCGCGCATCGCTGAGCACATCCTCGGCCGCCACGGTGAGGCTGGCATCCAGCGCCGCAAAGTAACGCGGCGCCGCGGCGGCAGTCAGCTCGGTACCTGGCATCTCGACCGCGCCCGCAGCCGTGCACTGATATTCACAACGGATCGATTGGCGATCATCGGCGATCCGCCAGAAGCTGGCGCGCGACACCGCGAGCGCCTGTGCCGATGTCGTCAGCACATGGCACAACGCCGCGGCGGTATCCTGCGGCGGCGTGCGGCCGAGCTCAAACAACGCGTCACGCAGCGGCTGCCAGTGCGCGGAGGCATCGGCCGGCGTGATGTAATCGCGTGGTGTGGATGGTTCGCTCACCGCAACTCCCCCGAGTAGCCTATGCTGATCTTTACCCGCCACCGTGACGATTGCAATCACTGTTTGCAATCGCTCAGGCCGGCAACACCCGGCAGATATAGCCCTTGAGGTAGGCGGTTTCCGGGATCGCCGGGTGCAATGGGTGGTCCGGCCCCTGGCTAAGCGGTTCGAGCACCTGCACAAAGCGATCGAGATGGCGCGCGGCAGCCTGAATACCCTCCAGCAATGCCGCGGCCGGCATGTGATAGCTGCACGAGCACAACACCAGCACGCCATCGCGCGCGAGCACCTGCATCGCCGCCTCGGCCAGGCGCCGGTACGCCAGCGCGCCTTCCTTGAGGTCCTTCTTGCGCTTGACGAAAGCCGGCGGATCGAGAATCACGACATCGAAATGACGGCGCTCGCTGCGTGCGGCCTTGAGGTAGTCGAACGCATCCGCAGTCACCGCGTCAACCCGATCGGACAGCGCGTTACGTTCGGCATTGCGCGCAATCTGCCGCGCCGCTGCCGCCGATGCATCGACGCAGGTTACCTCGCTGGCGCCGAAAGCTGCGGCGCGCAAGCCCCAGGCACCGACGTAGCTGAACATGTCGAGCACGCTGCGCCCCTTGACATACGGCGCGAGGCGATCGCGATTGCCTTTTTGATCGAAAAACCAGCCGGTCTTTTGTCCTTCATCCACGTCAACGGCAAATTGCAGCCCGCCTTCATGCACCAGTACCGGCTCACCGCCCAGCGCAGCACTGCCCTCGACGTAACAGGCCAGCCCCTCCTGCAGCCGCGCCGAGGAATCGTTCTTCCACACCAACACGCGCGGCGACAACACTTTTTCGATGGCCGCGCTGATCGGCTCGCGCAAACGCTCGATGCCGGCGGTGGTGGCCTGTGCCACCACCACCTCGCCGATGCGCTCGACGGTGAGGCCGGGCACGCCATCGCTCTCACCGTACGCCAACCGGTAATACGGTTCGTCGTAGCAGCGCTCGCGCAGGGCCAGCGCCACGTTGAGGCGATGCACAAACAGCGCACGATCCAACGCGTGGCCACCGCGATCGAGCAGGCGCGCGGCAATCAGCGTGCCCGGGTTGACGTAGCCGCTGCCCAGCTCGCGACCGGTGTAATCGACGATCCGGCATGGATCGCCGGCGGCAAAGGCCGTCAACGGCGTTTTTGCGACATCGACCTCATTGCTGAACACCCATAAATGGCCGGCGCGCAGGCGGCGCTCTTCGCCGCGCTTGAGTTGCAACAAGGGATACGGTTCGGCATTCACGGGCGGTATCCTGACAAACCGCTAGTCTACCGGCTCGCCGCCCAACAATCGGAAATCAGAGGTCCTCCGCAGTAACGCGGGGGGGCTATTTGCTCGCCATGATCGCCACTCGGATAGAGATGACCTTGTGTTTACCATCACGCGCTGAGGAATTGACATCGAATGCATAACCGCCTCGCACAATCGTCCAGCCCTTATCTGCGCCAGCACGCCGACAACCCGGTGCATTGGCAACCGTGGGATGCCGCCGCGCTGGCGCAGGCACGTGCGCGCGACCTGCCAATTCTGCTGTCGATCGGTTACTCAGCCTGCCATTGGTGCCATGTGATGGCGCACGAGAGTTTTGCGGATGCGCAGACGGCGGCGCTGATGAACAGCCGCTTCGTCAATATCAAGGTGGATCGCGAAGAGCGCCCGGACCTTGATCGCATCTATCAACTGGCGCATCAGGCGTTGACCGAACGCAGCGGCGGCTGGCCGTTGACGGTGTTTCTTTCGCCTCACGATCTGTTGCCGTTCTTCGCCGGCACCTATTTCCCGAAATCGCCACGCTACGGCATGCCGGCCTTCGCCGATTTGTTGCAACGCGTCAGCGCCTGGTTCGCTGGCCATCGTGAACAAGCCGCGGCGCAGAGTGCGCAATTGCAGGCTTTTTTGCAGCGCCAATATGCGCTGCCGCAACAGCAGGCCATGCCTCCGGCCACACGAGTCGCGGACGCCGAGCATGCGTTGCTGCAGCGCTTCGATCCGCACTGGGGTGGCTTTGGCAGCGCGCCCAAGTTTCCGCATAGCGGCGACCTGGAATTGCTGCTGGCCTCGGACAGTGAACCGTGCCGTGCGGCGGCACTGCACAGCCTCACACGCATGGCTGAGGGCGGCATTCACGACCAGCTCGGCGGCGGCTTCAGCCGCTACAGCGTCGATAAGCGCTGGGAAATCCCGCACTTCGAAAAAATGCTGTACGACAATGCCCTGTTGTTGCCGCTGTACGCCAAGGCGGCGGCGCTGAGCGGAGAAACACATTACCGCGCCACCGCCGAAGCCATTGCGCGCTGGCTGGAGCACGAGATGCATGCGCCCGATGGTGGCTATTACGCGGCGCTGGATGCCGACAGCGAGGGTGAAGAAGGACGTTTCTACGTCTGGGACAACGCCGCAGTGCGCGCTGTATTGCCCCCCGATGTCTACACCGTCGCCGCTGCCCACTGGGGCTTGGATGCCGCGGCCAACTTTGAAGGCCGGCACTGGCATCTGCACATCGCGCGACCGCTGGCTGAGGTGGCCAATGCGCTTGGCATCAGTCTGGCGCTGGCACAGCAGCACCTCGATACTGCCCGTGCGCGTCTGCTTGCAATGCGCCACACCCGTATTCGCCCCGCTCTGGATGACAAACGCCTGACCGCATGGAATGCGATGCTGGCGAGCGGCTACGCGCGTGCGGCGGCGGCGCTCGACCACCCGGATTGGATTCAGCGCGCGCGCGCCATCGTCGCTTTCATCGATGACAAGGCCATGCGCGATGGCCGGCTGCATGCCAGCGTGCAAGGCGGCGAAGCGCAATTCGCGGCGTATCTGGACGACACCGCCTGGCTGCTGCTGGCGCATCTGGATCTGCTCGCGGTCGATCCCGACCCGAACCATCTGCATCGTGCCATCGCGCTCGCTGATTCGCTGCTCGCCCATTTTGAAGATAGCGATGGCGGCGGTTTTTTCTTCACCGCGGATGATCAGGAAACGCTGCCGGTACGACCGCGCAGCTTTATCGACGAAGCCACGCCCGCCGGCGCAGCGATCGCCGCGCAAGCGTTGTTGCGGCTGGCGTGGCTGCTGGCCGAACCGCGTTATCTCGATGCCGTCGAGCGCTGTCTGTGTGCCGGCAACGACACCCTGCACAGCCAGCCGGCCGCCGCTGCAAGCCTGCTGTTGGTGCTGCGCGACTGGCATGCACCAGCAACGCAACTGGTGCTGCGTCTGCCGCACCAGCGCGGTCCTGTCTGGCAGCCTGCAATCACGGCGGCACACCGCCAAGGCATTGCCGTGATCCAGTTGCCATGCGCCAGCGCAGCCGATGACCCGCTACCGATGCACCCGGGCAAGGGTGATGGAATCGCCTACCTGTGCACCGGCAGCGCGTGTCTAGCGCCGATCAGCGATCCAGATGCGCTATTGCGTGAACTGCAAGGGCTCGCACGGCGCGAGTAAAGCTGCGCTTTATCGTGCCAAACACACGCACTGGATTGCTTCACGCTGCGCGTTCGCAATGACGGCATGGCCGGTCGCAGGCTTGAAAACATTGTTTGGACTCGGAACGCCACGGTTGCGAGATTTT
>Ga0210015_1004503_pt1 | contig 11781 bp, 12 predicted proteins | sample CryGeymeta201522_FD_185471 | JGI IMG/M metagenome (GOLD analysis project Ga0210015, IMG submission 185471) | Groundwater microbial communities from Crystal Geyser aquifers in Utah, USA - Crystal Geyser metaG 2015-22 (SPAdes) (version 2) | ecosystem: Environmental > Aquatic > Deep subsurface >... | reverse complement strand
AGAAAACATAAGGTAGAGAAAAAGCCCAATGGTTATTGGTGGAAGCGAAAGGAATAAATAAAGTAAAAGAAAAAGAGGCCGCTTAAATCTGAAATTTTTAAGAGCAAACCAGATCCCTATTGAAATGCCGAATATACTCCCAAACAAGAGTGCCCAAAATGCAATCCAGAGTGACCTTAAAATTATATCTATTCCCATTTCTAATTCAAAAGTTCAAAAAGTGGAAATCCAAATTTGTCCTTGCCAAAATCTTCAATTATTGAGCGAGCAGTATTTGAAGATGTAATGAAATTCACAAAGTCGTTTATTTCGCCTTTAAGCGCAACTACATGAGGCACTTTATCAAGGTTAAGAGTGATGGTACTATAAATGTTCAGAAGGCTATTATCATTCTCAACAAAGATTTTCAGAGGGAGCTTGTTGTATGCAACAGTCATAAAAGTAGCTTTATCAGTAAGGATATATGCGCCTTTCTCAGAAGCAAGAATCAAACTTGCACCCATACCAGAGCCGGATTTAATATACCATTCTTTTCCATCAGTATTAATATTAATTTCCTTCCAGATTGAAAGTTCCTTCTTGTTTGTCCCTGATGCATCTGCACGCGAAACAAAAAGACATCCCTTTTCTGCAATTACCTTGAATGCTTCATCTGCAGTTTTTCCTTGAATCTTGCATGGGTCATCAGGAGAACCTGCAACTACGAAATAATTTTTCATAAAAGGAATTCTCTCTTTTCCGTAGCCATCCTCGATAAACTTCTGCTCATCGGCAGGTGAGTGCACAATTAGTATGTCAGCATCTCCTCTTCTTGCAAGTTCTAATGCCTGACCGCTTCCAACGGCAAGTATATCAACATCAATCGAGTACTCTTTCTTGAATTCATCTAACAGTACCGGCATTATTCCTGAATCGTTAACGCTTGTTGTGGTAACCAATCTTAAAGGGACTTTTTGTGAACTCTTTGAACAACCACTTACTAAAATAAGCACAATTACAATAAGAATAATAAACTTCTTCATCTAATTCCTCCTTTATTTGGAATCACTCCAAAAATAATCTTTTAACCTCCAAGTTTGCACATATTGAAGTGAATACTTTCTTTTGTAAAATTGTGAGAAATGGGCTTATCGTAAATTGTTTCTTTTATGACAGAATTCAAGGTTTCTCTATCTCCGTTCTTTAGTAAATCCTTTATATTCACGCCAACAGCGCTGTTCAAACAAGGAAAAAGTACTCCATTTGAAGAAAGCCTTACCCGGTTACATTCAGCACAGAACCTGTGAGAGATCGCTGCAATTATCCCAACTTCAATTCCTATATTTTTTACTCTGTAATATTTTGCAGGGCCACTTCCAAACTTTCCTGAAACAAGTTCAACTGGCGAAATGTCCTTAAGTTTTTCCTCAATAATCGAAACAGGTACATAGATATCTTTGAAATTAATGCCTTCAACTGGCATAAGCTCAATAAACCTTAATATAAAGTTATTTTTCTTAGCAAAATTAAGAAAGCAGAGAAGTTCTTGGGGTAGGTACTTTGTTATTACGGTATTAATTTTAATTTTGTCTGGCTTTATAATCGCCACTTTATCAAGGCCTTTGAGGACTTTCTTTAAATCCCCACCTTTTGTAATTTCATAGAATGTCTTTTCGTCAAGGCTGTCGAGGCTTACATTTATACTGTCAAGTCCTGCCTTGAATATGCTTTCTGCTTTCTCCTCAAGGTAATATCCATTTGTTGTAAGGCCTATCGTTTCTATGCTATCAATTTTTCTTATCTTTTCGATCAGCGTTTCGATATTTTTTCTCAGTAACGGCTCTCCTCCAGTAAGCCTCACATGCTTTATGCCAAGTTCGCTCATAACTTTAACAACCAACTCAATTTCCTCAAACGACATCATCATTTCTTTTGGAATACGTAGTACTGAACCTGCCGCACAATATACACAGTTGAAGTTGCACCTATCGGTCAGTGAAATTCTCACATAATCAATTTCTCTTCCAAGCCTATCTTTCATTGCCAGATCTCCTTGCCCGAATCTCTGAGGTTGTAGCCCTTAAATTCATTTACCTTATTTTTGAACTCTTCCGACATTATTATTTTAAGTATTTCCTCATTGTTTTTCAAAAAATCATTTTGGAAAAGCAAGTCATACCTTTCCTCATATAGAGGAATAAAATCAAGGTTAAATGCATCAACAACAGCTCTTATTCCTACACCTACATCGGCAAGTTCGTAATAAATTTTTGCACCGACTCCAAGGTGTGTGTATTCGATATCATTAAACCCGCTGATTAAATTTTTATCTATAGATTCTTGCTTCAAAAGATACTCAAGGAGTATACGCGTTCCAGAGCCTTTCTGCCTGTTAACAAACCTCACGTCATCACGCACAAGATCCTTTAAACTCTTTATACTTTTTGGGTTTCCTCTTTTTATTATGAGCCCCTGGCTTCGATAAGAAAGGTTTATGAGAGTAAAAAAATCTTTAGAAAAACCACTTAAAAATGGAATGTTGTATGCACCTGTGCTTTCGTCAAGCATATGAATTCCTGTAAAGTGTGAGCGTTCATTTCTCAGAGTCTCAAGACCGAGCAAACTGCCAAGAGGAAAAATAGCAAGTTCTTTTCCAAACTTAACTTTTAAAAGTTCTGCAATAATATCTATGAGTAAATCGTGGCTGCCTGCAAAAATGATGTTCTTATCAATGACTTCTATTGCCTTTTTGATATATATTTCTATATTTTCGCCCTCGTTTATTCCTTCAAGGTTCTTTGGTACAACAAGTTTTGAATTGGATTTTGTAATTGAGGAAATTATCGAAGAAAGGTTTTTAAGAGGATAAAACCAATATTTGTTGTAAATTTTTCCAGTAATCCCATGATAAATATGCTTCTCTCCAGGAGTGCATACAACTCTTAAGGCAAGGTTTGCCGAAATTTTTCTCTCCTCTAGTGGTTTTATCCCTGTCCATCTAGATATACAGGGCAAGACAAAATATTCAAGGTCATTGAAAGCAGCCTGAGGATAACCAGGAAGTCCAACGAAGGGAATACCATTTAAAAAACCGAGAACGACAGGCTTGCCAGGCTTCATATTCACGCCGTGGACAAGAAGCTTTCCATTACCTTCAATAAACTTAGCCGTAAAGTCTCTTGAACCTTTCGAGGAACCTGCAATTGAGATAATTAAATCAAATTTTTCGCTTGCCGGTATAAGTTTATTTTTCATAATTTGAGGATCATCTGGCAAAATCTCATGAACTTTAACTTCAGCACCCAAAAGCTTCAAGCGTTCAGCAATAAAAAAGCTGTTTGTTTCTAAAATTTTTCCCTCTTTAACAGAGTTAACATATTCTACTATTTCATTTCCCGTTGGAACAATTAAAATTTTAGGCTTTGAATAAACAGAAACTTTTTCGACTCCTGCAGCAAGAAGAAATGTTATGTCTTCTGGCATTAAAAAATGGCCGGAATTATAGATCATCTCTCCAAATTCACAATCCTCGCCAAGAAGACGGACATTTTCATAAGGCGAAACAGGTGAATACAATTCAATCATTCCCTCTCCCAATTCCCTTACAAACTCTGCCATTACAACTGAATCAAATTCCTCTGGAAGAATTTCACCAGTGTTAAGCCACACATAATCTTTATTTTCAACCAATCTTGCAGGATTTCTTTCGGAAGCTTCTTTAGCACTTTCACTTTTTACGGCAATACCGTCCATTGCCGAACTTACATAGTTAGGCACGCTTTTCTTTGCAAAGATAGGAAGAGCGGTTAATCTCATTAAAGCATCTGAAACAGGGACTATTTCCTTTTTCCTTCTTTCAAGCCACTTATTTTCGGTAAGAGATTTTTCCCAGATTTCTAAAGTCTCTTCAACGTCAAATTTCTTAAAGTATCTCTTTCGTTCCATTTAAAACTCCCAGGGTAAAAATTCAGCAAAATCGCCTTTCTCCTTGCCTTCCGTTCCAAGTGGAATTCTTATAAGGCCATCACTTTGCGATAGGGGGAATATCAACGGAGAATCTGTAGGCAGTGGAGAAACTATATTTTCGCCAAGAAGTTTTCCAAGAACATATGTTTCTTTGGAAGCTTTTGCGTATACACTCTCTTGCAATCTTATTGCAAAAGATTTTGGCAAAAAATCTCTAAGGCCAGATAGTCTTCTTATCATTGGCAACAGAAATAAGAAGGAAACAATAAAACATGATGTTGGATGCCCTGGAAGGCCAAATATAAATTTATTACCCACTTTGCCGACAATAGATGGTTTACCAGGGCTTATAAGAAGTCCATGAACAATAACACCAGGTCTTCCAAGATTATTTATTGCAGTTTCAGTATAGTCTTTGGCCGATTTAGAACTTCCTCCCGATACCACAACTAAATCTGCCTCTTCAAGTGAGCTTTCAAATGCTTTTATAAAAACATCGAGGTCGTCCTTCAATCTCCCTTTATACTGATATTTCACATTCTCGGTTTTAAGGAGAGAAAAAAGGTTGTAAGTATTTACATCCCTTACTTTGCCTCTCGTCTTGACCTCAGAAGGAAGGACAACCTCATCACCACTACTATATATATGAACTTTTAAAGGTGAATAAACCTTTAACTCATAAATGCCAAGCGCAGAAAGAAGACCGGAAGTTCCCCCTAAAATTTTACTACCTTTCCTCAATATAAGACTACCCTTTTTTATGTCATCTCCCTCTTTTAGCACATTTTCACCATTTGCAACTCCTCTTATTATTTCTACATTTTCGCTTGAGTCTCTTGCATATTCCCTCATCACTACTGCATCAGCACCACGAGCAAGCATGGCCCCAGTAACAATCTGATATGTTTCTCCTTCATTTAAAACAAGGGAAACATCTTCACCAATGTTTATGGCACCTTTTTTAATAAGGTAAATAGGGTCATTATAGGATGCACCGAAAACATCTTTTGCCTTAACGGCAAAACCATCGACTGTGCTTCTTGGAAAATCAGGATAATCTTCCGGTGCAAAAATATCCTCTGCCAAGATCCTCCCGATACTATTTTCAAGAGGCACTTTTTCTTCCTTTACGGCAGGTTCAATAATTTGTATTATATCCCTGTAGACTTCTTGCGGATCTTTTAAATTTAAAAATTTTTCCATAGCAATTCCCCTGAATAAAAATTTTTGCTGCTAAAGTTTCCTAATTTCTAAACGTTAATTATACTATCACAGTTTAAACTTTGCGTCAAATTAGAAAATCGCTTTGCCATCAAGCCATCTCAAGTATTAGCGAGAAGTCTCGCTTCTTGCCCTTTTAAATCGAGCAAAATTTTTAAAAATGTGTAAAATATATAAATAAACCTGATGAAAAGATTACAGGTTACAGAGGATTAAACCTGATGAAAAGATTACAGGTTCCAGAGGAATAAAGGAGAGAAAATGGAAATTAAAAAGATAAATGATGAGCTTTTCTATATTGCTGACACGACAAACATTCCGCTTATTAAAACACCTGAAGGTTTTATTATTTTTGATGCACCAATCAATAAAGATAAAGCAAAAAAAGTAAAAAAAATTATTGAAGAAAATGAGATAAAACCAAAATTTCTGATACTCTCACATCACCATGCTGACCATACAGGTGGCGCTTCCTACCTTAAAGAATATTTCAATTTAACAGTACTTACAAGCGAATCTGAAAAACTCTTCATAGAAAATCCCATGATTGAGCCAATATATCTTGCACAGGGAGCAAATCCTCCAAAAGAATTCCTGACTAAATGGGTTAAAAGCAAGCCAGTAAAAGTGGATGAGGTTGTTCAACCTGGAGAGCAGGAAATAGGAGGAAGAAGAATAGAATTCCTCGATTTATCAGGGCACTCTATCGGTATGATTGGGGTGAAAGTTGATGATGTAATTTTTTCAGCAGATTGTTTTTTCTCAGATGAAATCCTCAAAAAATACATCGTACCGTATTTCCACGATAAAGATAAATTTATTGAGAAACTCAACTACATAAAGGCATTCGAATTTTTATACATACTTCCTTCCCATGGGGCACTTTATTCAAGAAATGAGGCAAATTCTATACTTGAAGAAAATATCAAAGTAGTTAATAACGTTGAAAAACAAATTCTTACCATAATTGAAACCCCTAAAAATGTTGAAGAAATTTTAACGTCGCTAAACCTTCCTCTAACTGATTTTGTAGTGTCGTATCTCATTAAAAGCTCAGCTCAATCAATACTTTTTTCTCTCCTTAATAAGGGTGATATTAAAACTTATACCAAAAACTGCATCACCTATTTCGCTAATTGACATCCTCTCCAACCTCATAGGTTAGAGATTCCCAAAGGAGCAGTACTTGATTGCTCTTTCCTGCTGGTTCCTGCTTCATAAGGAGGCTTATGCCCTTTCCCTCCACAGGCTTCTACCGTGTGCCCCACGGCAGGGTAGATTAATGGAGCTACCAAACCTAACTTCTTTGCTGTTCTTTGCCGAACAATCTCTGCACCAACCCAGTCTGCATTGTGTGTGAAACCGCAAGACTTACAAACAAACACTGCTTGAGATTTGCGGTTTTCTTTTGACTCGTAACTGCATTCAGGGCAGGTTATAGAAGTGCCTTTCGGAAACACTCTAACAAGTATGCCACCAGAGTAGTTGAGTTTATACTCGAGCATCTCTTTGAACATTCCCCATCCCTGGTTAAGAATTGCTCTGTTCAATCCACTCTTTGCTCTTACATTGTGTCCTGGGTTTTCTTTTGTTCCTCTTGCAGACTTTATCATATTCTTTATCTTCAAGTCTTCTACTCCAACTATCCCGTGGTTTTTGGCAATAGCAGTAGAGGCTTTGTGCAAATAATCTTTGCGTATATTTGAAATATCCTCGTGAATCTTTGAAATTCTATTCTTTTGCTTTATCCAGTTCTTTGAAAACTTCTTTTTTCTTGAAAGCTTTCTCTGTTCTCTTGCAAGTCTTTTGCTGTACATCTTTAATGGAGAAGGGAAGTCTATGAACTGCTCATTGAGCGTTCCATCTGCAATAGAGACAAAGTGTACTATGCCTACATCGATACCGATGATTGAGCCTATTTTGGGATGAGCTTGCTCAGGTATTTCTTCCTCGGTTTGTATTGATACATACCAGTGAGAGTTTTCTTTCTTAATAGTCACGTTCTTTGGAATACCTCGTATATCTCTACTTTTAAAGAACCCAACCCATCCGATCTTAGGAAGAAATATGCGGTTGCCTTCTATCTTAAACCCTTGAGGATACCTGAAACTATTATGTATGTTCTTTTTCTTGAAGTTTGGAAAACCTTTATTCTTCTGTAACCTGCACTCTTCGTGAGCAGGTTTATCATGATTTAAAAAGTCTTTAAATGCTTTTTCAAGATCTTTAAGAGCTTGTTGAAGGACCTGAGAATGTGCTTCTTTAAGAAACCCATACTCTTTGCTCTGTTTCCATAGTTTAAGAAAACCAGCCATATCATTATACCAAATCAGAGGAATTTTATGCTCCAACCGTTCTTTGTTGAGTGAGAGAGCCTTGTTCCAGACAAAGCGAGTACATCCCGACTGTCTTCTAAACTTATCTTCTATCTCTGGATTAGTCTTAAGCCTAAATCTGTATGCTTTGAGAATTTTCACAATTTCATTATACTATTGGTATACGGAAATGTCAACAACAATTCATCTCCATCTTAGAGAAGATGGAGTCTTCTTGCTAAAAGCGATAAATTTTTCAGAACTTTAAATTAATTGCCTGATAAATTAAGCTTGAGACCGACATGCCTCCTTGTTTTAATTGAAAGTAATATTATATTGACAAAAGTTATATATGTATTATAATTGAATATAATTAAAATTGAGAGCTTGCATAAGAATAATTGGAGGTGAAGTATGAAAATTTGTTTTACTGCAGATGAGGCAAATGGTATCGAAAGTACCGTTAGTTACCATTTCGGGCATTGTCCTTACTATGTAATCGTTGATGTTGATGGAAATGTTGTAAAGAGCGTAGAATCCATTCCGAATCCTATGGCAGAGGGACATTCACCGGGTGATCTTCCTTCATATATGAAGGAAAAAGGAATTGATACAATAATTACGGGTGGAATGGGCGAGCGTGCGCAGGAGTTTTTTAAAAGTTATAATATTGAAGCAATTACTGGTACTTATGGCAAGGTAAAGGATGTGCTCGAAGAGTATCTACATGGAGAGGTTAAATACACAGAGAAAGCTGAACATCAATGTGAAAAGGAAGAAAATAAAGATTTAAGAATGCTCAAAGAAGAAGTTGCCGATCTAAGAAGGCAAATTGCTGACTTAAAGAATCTTATAAAAGAGATAAAAGAGAAAAAATAAATTTAATTAGAAAAATCACTCAAAACCTTTTCGATCCTGATTACGAGGTCTAAAATCTTATCTACTCTTTTTTTTGCTATCTTAGCCCAATCTAAAAGGTACGCTTTACCCTGGTCTGTTATTTTATAAATCCTCTTTGAAGGACCTGTCTCTTCTATTTGCCACTCAGATTCAACAAGTCCATCAGTCTCCATCAGTCTCAAAGTTCTATAAAGGATACCATAAGGGATTTCTCCTGTATCTATTCCTATTTCCTTAATCTCGTCAAGTAAGGAATACCCGTAACTTGGCTTGCTTAACAGGGAGTAAAGTATTGAAACAAGTAGGATGTTTGAAGATTTAAATCCTATTCCTTTACATCCTTTAAATTTTTCTCTCATATTTTTACCTCTTCTTTATAATACCATTTTTCTCTTATTGTTAAAAGCAATCCCCAGCATAATAATTAAGGTAGCAAAAGGTATGACATCAAATATTTTATTTATTACACTGTGCTTTTAGCGGTGCCTTCGTAAATTTTCTCGGCAATCAAACCCATTATTATCACAAAGATAATAGTAAGTGTTAGTCTCAATGCCATGAACTTCAAGCCAAGAAATTGCAGTTCAACGAGTTCCTGTGGAATTTTTATGCATGCCCATGCCGACATAAAAATAATCAGATTAGATACCTTTGCACCTTTTTCTCTCAACTCTTTAACAAGAGGGAAAGCTATATAAAGAGGCCCTTCGGGCAATGTTCCAAGCAAAACTGCAATAATAAGGCCTCTAAAACCCGATGTTTTTCCAAGATATTTTCCTACAATATCCTTTGATACAAAAATTTTCAAAAGTCCTGAAAGTATCATCACTGCAGGGAATATTTCTAACATTTGCACAAGATAATTAAAGAAGTTCTTTTCGAAAAGAGCAGATTTTTGCGGGTAAACCAAAAAAATCCCCACTGTAGCAATTACAATAACAGCTAATATGATATATTCTTTTAAAATATTGCCTTTTTTCATCTTAAAATCACCCCCATCAGAAATGAAATCAACAGAGCAACTATGTAACTGAATCCATTTCTAAGTGCTGCAAATTTCTTTCCGAGTATTTTAATTTCAAGTGGAAGGGTTACAAAACCTATCATAGTAAGTGTAGTTATAAATGCTGCAACGGATGTTACAGAAGCTCCACTCTGCAAAAGCGAACCTGCAAGCGGAAACGAAATAACGGACGGTATAAACAACACTGCGCCAAGAAGTGAAACAGCAATTGTTCCTCCAAAACCTGCCTGTTCACCAACAAATTTTGAAATTGCTGATGGGGGAATAAAGGTTAGCAAATAACCAATTGCAAAGATTATCATAATAGTTGTTGGCAGAATATTTAAAAAAGATTTTAATGCTACTTTTAAGGCTTCTTTCGATTTTCTTTTATCATTAATAAATGCAAGAATAAGGAAAAGAAGAGCAAAAGCATTTATAATTATCGTAGTTGAACTCACTTTCATAAAACCTCTCCTTTATAAAAATCCCCCCGGGGATTTCCGAGGGAATTAAACTTTATATTGTTTCCCTACACTGCCACATGAACAAAACCGACAACTATTTCGTCTTTTACAAGTTCCACCTTAATACCGACTGGTCTTACCCAATAACCGCCAACAGCAACATCAGCAAGGTCAACATCTTCAAAAAGATTTCCTACAATGCCGCCATTTATTACAATTGGAGCGTGGTAATAACTCCTACCATCAACAAATTTTTCACCTTTCTTCGCATCCTTAAGAAGATTTTTCACTGTTTCTTCTACAGTTGACTTTGAAATTTCTTTTGCAGGGAAATACTGCGATCTACGACAGTCAAAAAGTCTACGATAATCATCGTGGCCAAAACCTTCGTGCATACCAAAATGCCTGTCATAACCATAAGGCCCATAAAATTCTCTACAATTTCTCATATCTTTCACCTCCAATATATTTTAACACATATGTAATTTTTGTCAATAGGTTAAAAAAGATAATATCATTAAAAGGTTATAAATTTTTAAATTTATATTGGAGGGAAAAACAAATGTCGTTTAAGTCAGTGCCAGACACCTTCAACAAAATTTCTAACAGCGTCAACGAATACATATGGCTTTTCCTCATGGGGGATATGACCACAGCTGTCAACAAGAATCAATCTTGAGTTTTTCAAAATTGAGTTTAGCTTTTGGCTATCATCCTCGGGTACAATTATGTCATTTTTACCAGTAACGACAAGTACAGGAATATTTATCTCGCTAATTTTATCTAAAAAATCAATCCTGTTATCTGCAATCAAAATCTCGTAAAACCCTTTATCCCAGTTTGTGACATCAAGAGATTTTTTATAGCCCTCTAAAACATCTGCCGTTACCTTAGATGGATCATAAAACGCTTTATAAATTACACTTTCAAGGCTTTTAGCTAAGGGTTTTACAAAAAGTGTAAACAAAAATCTTCCAATTGGAGATTCAAAAAATATTTGAAGAGCACGAGGCATGCCTCCAGTTTCAAAAATAGCAGGATCCTCAAGAACCAATTTATCAACCATTTCGGGGTATCGTATCGCAAAAATAGTCGCTATAGTTCCACCCATTGAATGCCCTACAAGAATTATATTATCTAGGTTTAAAGTTTCTATGAGCCTTCTGGTGATTTCAATCTGTCCATTTCTGCTATAAGGATTCGGACTAAATTTACTCCTTTCAGGCCTTTCACTTAGTCCAAAACCTATTAGATCAAAAACCACAACTTTGCCCAGTTTAGAAAGAGGTTCTACAACATATCTAAAAGAGAAAGTGCTTGCTCCGAAGCCATGAATCAGCAGAAAGACTCTATCTCCATTTCCATAAGTTTTATAATGAATGTTAACTCCATCAATATCTATAAATTTTGAGTCAGGATCGGCAAGCTCTTGAGGAGTATGATAGGATAACCTTATTGAAACAATGTCATAAATATATACAGAGGCAAAAACTATTATAATAACAAGTATTATCCATTTTTTAAATCCCTTTGCTCTTCTCATCTATCGAATTATTAACTGTATTTTAGTCAAAAAAAATTGAAAATTCACCCATTAGAAAGTAAAATAACGAATGTCTTTAACTTCTCTATGTAGCTGCCATTTCTTACATCATTATCACTTATAAAAAAATGGCTCTCCAGCTTTTTGTTAGTTATACCTTCCATATTTAAGAATAGCTTTTCATTTTTTTCACCAATTCCACAAGCTGAAATAAAAACAAGACTTTGTAATTTATCCTTATTTTCCATTAGAAATGTTCTCGCAGCAGGAGGCAGGTTTCCTGCCCAAACAGGAGTTAAAAATATTATCCTTTCAAAACTCTTTAGACCGCTTTTAATTGGCTCTATTTTTGTTGTTTTTTTCATCAATGAATCAAATCCATTCTTA
>Ga0210015_1004502_pt1 | contig 11781 bp, 10 predicted proteins | sample CryGeymeta201522_FD_185471 | JGI IMG/M metagenome (GOLD analysis project Ga0210015, IMG submission 185471) | Groundwater microbial communities from Crystal Geyser aquifers in Utah, USA - Crystal Geyser metaG 2015-22 (SPAdes) (version 2) | ecosystem: Environmental > Aquatic > Deep subsurface >... | reverse complement strand
GTGTGTGACTTGAACAACAATCAACAGATTGTTGATGCTTTTTAACAGATGAGAGAAGGTCTCTCAGTGGCGACTTTCAGGAGTAGCCACTAAACCACTTTGTGCTGCATGATTAGGAAACTATCTTGTAGTGAGCGACAAAGAAAAACCTAAAAACTACCGAGACCGCACAGGCGAAATCCTGTTTATGGATTTAAGACGTTGGGGCAGCGAGTATGAAAAGAAATACATTGAACTCACCGAAGATGATATAATGCAAGTAGCATTAAACTACCACAATTGGCAGCAAGCTACAATAATTAATGATAAAGTGTTAATGGTTAATGAAGACAAAGAAATTAACCATTCATCATTAACCATTCACCATTATAAAGACGTGCCTGAGTTTTGTAAATCCGCCAGATTTGAAGATTTGAAAGCCAACGATTTTTCTTTGGTGCCGAGCAAATACATTGAGTTTGTGGACAAAGACAGCGGTATTGATTTTGACACTGAAATGAAACGCATACAACAAGATTTTAAAACCCTGTTGCAAGAAGAAAAGGAATCGCAAGACCAATTACTCAACGCCTTTAAAACATTTGGTTATGAGCTTTAAACGATTGGGCGATTACATACAAAAGGTGAACAACCGAAACAAAGACTTGGCGGTTTCAAATCTATTGGGCGTGAATATTTTCAAAAACTTTATGCCTTCTGTAGCCAATCAATCGGGTTTAGATTTATCAAAGTATAAAGTCATTCAAAAAGGCCAATTTGCAACCAACTTAATGCACGTTAATCGTGATGAGGTTTTACCCGTTGCACTTTACACAGATGATGAACCTGCTCTTGTTTCACCAGCCTATATCACTTTTGAAGTAATTGATGAAAGTGAATTGCTACCTGAATTTTTAATGATGGAGTTGCAAAGATCTGAATTTGACAGAAAGGCTTGGACATATTGTGATTCGAGTGTGAGGGGTGGTTTGGAATGGGACAGGCTTTGCGATATGGAAATTCCTGATATTGATATTGACGAACAACGCAAATATGTAGCTCTGTACAAAGGCTTGCTCAACAACCAAAAAGTGTATGAAAACAGCTTGGCCGATTTGCAGCTGATTTGTAATGCCTTTCTCGAGGATTCAATCAATGAAAAGAACCTTGAAGAGATTGGTAAACATATTGAGTTAACCGATAAAAGAAATTCAGATGGAACGATAACAAACATACTTGGTGTCAACATAAATAAGGAATTTATGCCATCCAAGGTTAAGGTTAAAAGTCTTTTGAATTACAGGGTAGTTGAAAAGGGAGATTTTGCTGCTAATGTTATGCACGTAGGAAGAGACGAAATGCTGCCAGTTGCACTATACTTTTCAACTGAACCAGCAATAGTTTCACCTGCATACAAGACTTTTAGAGTGAAAGAAGAAAGCCCTTTGTTCAGTGAATTTTTAATGCTATGGTTTTACCGTTCTGAGTTTGACCGTTTAACTTGGTATTTCTGTGATTCAAGCGTTCGTGGTGGTCTAGATTGGGATAGATTTTGCGAAATTCAGATTCCAATTCTTAATAAAGAAAAACAAGAAGCCATTGTAACCATTTACCACACCTTAGAAACCCGCAAACGCATCAACGAGCAGTTAAAAGAAAGCATCAAACCACTTTGCCCTGTGCTGATGAAAGGGGTTGTGGAGAGTTTGGAAATGCAAACAGTAGAAAGTTAGAGATATGAAATACGAATACATAAAGAAAGTAATCGGCAGCAACCTATTGAATTTTTAATATGAGGGATTTAAAGTTAATAGAATACAATCAGGTAATTGACGAAATAAAAAACAATGAAAGTCATTTATTGCTAGCAAATGGATTTAATAAAGGTTTAGGTGTAGATTTAGGCTATAAATCTATTTTTAACAAGATGAAAGAAAATTCAAATGAATATGAGAACTTAAAAATTCCAATTGGCAATTATGATATTGAAGCACTTATCGGGAGATTAAAGGACCAAATAGTGGCTAATAGTCCAGATAAACTTTTCATTGAAAACTTCATTAACAATAAAATTAAATCGGATTTTATGAAAGCCGCCTATGCTTTGGCTAAAGATGGTATAAAGCATCTTTACAAAAAAGAAAATGAAGAAATTGGACTACTGTTTTCGAATTTTACGAATTTTTTTACGTTGAATTATGACCCATTTTTGTATTTGCTTTTAATGAAATATAAAAAAGTTGATGAAACAAGAGCTTTAACATTTCAAAACACTTTGAAATTTAAAATCGATGATACAAATATTAAAGGCGATAATGCTTACCAACAAATTAAAACGATTTACCATTCATATTCAAAAGAATTGGTGGATGAAAAAGGAGATAAAATAATTGATAAACCTTTATCTGTATTGAGTAAAACTGATTTTGAAAAACAATTAAAAGAAATCTGTAAAAAAAAGAATATCAGACTCAGAAAAGAATATTTAGACTTATTGTATGAAGAGTTAAAAGAAAATGAAACCAAATTAATTTTAAATGATGGATTTTCTTCGGGGCAATTATTTGAGATTAAGCCTCAAATTAGTAAATATATCCAAAATGTTTTCTTCTTGCACGGGGCTTTTCACATCTATAAAGAAAACAACAGCATTTACAAAATAACTAAAACACAAGACAAAGCACTTTATGAAAAGTTAGAAGAAATTGTAGATTCAAAGAATCAAGATATTGTTTGCGTGCTTTCTGACAAGAATAAACTTGATGAAATAAATGAAAATACATATTTGAAAAACGGAGTAGATAAATTGTTAAACCTAAAAGGTGCAATCGTCATTATTGGTAGTTCATTAGATAAAAACGACAAACATATATTTGAAAATATTGACAAAAGTGAAATTAGTAAGGTTTACTATTCTTCTTCTAAATCAGGAATGAACACTCATTATGAAAAATCACAAGCATTGTTCCCTTCTAAAGATATAATCCTTTTTGACAGAGATACAATTACTTATAGTTTAAATCACCTTTAAAACAATTATGAACAGCGAAATCCTCATATATCAAAACCCAGACGGCAACATCAAAATAGATGTTCGCTTGCAGGAAGAAACCGTTTGGCTTACCCAATCACAAATGGGGCAATTGTTTGGTAAGGACAAACGCACCATCAGTGAGCATATCAGCAATATTTTCAATGAGGGTGAATTGGAGAAAAGTTCAACTGTCCGGAAATTCCGGACAGTTCAAACCGAAGGCAATCGGGAGGTTGAACGGGAGCTTGACCACTACAATTTAGATATTATTATATCAGTAGGCTATCGGGTAAAGTCGGTTCAAGGTACACAATTCCGTATTTGGGCAACGCAGCGATTAAAAGAATATATAATTAAAGGCTTTACGCTCAATGATGACCGCTTTAAGTCGGGCAGCTCAATGAACTATTTCAACGAACTGCAAAACCGCATTAGGGAAATACGCCTTTCGGAGAAATTCTTTTACCAAAAAATCAAAGATATTTACGCCACCAGTATAGATTATGACCCGAAAGACGAAAAAACCATTGAGTTTTTCAAAATCGTGCAAAACAAGCTGCTTTGGGCAATCAGTGAGCAAACAGCATCCGAATTGGTGTACAGGCGTGTAGATGCCAGTCTACCTTTGATGGGAATGCTGTCGTATGACAAAAAACAGCTTGCTTCCATCAAAAAAGCAGAAGTAAGCGTTGCCAAAAACTATTTAGAAGAAGACGAAATAAAACTTTTGGGTCTGTTGGTAGAGCAATATTTGGCATTTGCCGAAACAATGGCACAGCAACAAACGCCAATGTATATGAAAGATTGGATAGAGCGATTGGACAGCATTTTGCAATTAAACGGCAGAGAGTTATTGACCCACGCAGGGAAAATATCGCATAAAATGGCGATAGAAAAGTCAGGAGAAGAATATGAGAAATTCAAAAAACAGCAAAAAGCCATTGAGAAGGAAGCCAGTTTGAAAGAGTTGGAAGAGGACATTAAACGGCTGAAGCCGAATGATTAATTGTTAATGATAAATGGTTAATGGAATGAGAGAGAATGTTGTTAAGAATAAGAGTTTTGCCTTTGCGGTGAGAGTGGTTAGGCTTTATCAGTTTCTTTGTGAACAAAAGAAAGAATTTCTCCTCTCAAAACAATTGTTAAGAAGTGGTACAAGCGTTGGAGCAATGATTAGGGAAGCCGAACACGCTGAAACAAAAAACGACTTTAAACATAAAATGGGCATTGCCCAAAAGGAAATTAATGAGACAATTTATTGGCTTGAACTACTGAAAGAAACCGACTATCTGTCATCTGAACAATTTGAAAGCATTTACACAGATGCAGTTGAAATAATTAAGTTAATCACCGCAATTTTAAAATCAGCAAAAGCCAACATTAACACTTAATCATTGAACATTAACCATTATAAATGAAGTTTACAGAAGCGAAATTAGAGCAAGCATTTACAGAGCTTTTAGGAAACGAAGGCTATCCGCATTTTGTGGGCAGTAGTTTGGTGCGTTCAAGTGAAGATGAAGTACTGATTGAAGAAGACCTAAAAGCCTACTTGCTCACTCGCTATGAAAATGCCAACCTAACCGAAACCGAAGCACAATCCATTATTCTGCAACTCAAAACGCTTTCTTCGGCAGACCTTTATGAAAGCAACAAGAAAATAATGCAGTGGTTGGCAGATGGATTTATCCTAAAACGAGAAGACAGAAGCCAAAAAGACATTCATATTTCACTTATTGATTATGCAGGTTTAGACCGTCAACGTCAAAGTGAAAATTTAGACATCATTGCGGCAGAACCCGAAGAACAATATCCACCTGACACCAACATTTACAAATTCGTCAACCAGTTGGAAATTGTAGGAACGGAAAGACGAATCCCAGACGGCATTTTATACATTAATGGATTGCCTGTGGTGGTTTTTGAATTTAAGACGGCAATTCAGGAAAACACGACCATTCACAATGCTTATGTTCAACTGACCACTCGCTACAAGAGAGACATTCCCGAACTTTTCAAGTACAATGCATTTTGCATCATTAGTGATGGTGTGAACAACAAAGCAGGTTCATTTTTTGCCCCTTATGAGTTTTACTACGCTTGGCGAAGAATTGCAGGACTTTCCAAAGAGGTTGATGGCATAGACAGTATGTTCACTTTGGTTCAAGGAATGCTGCACAAGAACCGATTGCGAGATATTATTCAGAACTTCATTTACATTCCCGATTCGTCAAAGAAAGATGAAAAAATAGTTTGTCGCTATCCACAATATTACGCTGCTCGCAGTTTGTACGAAAACATCAAAAAAGCGGAAAAGCCAGAGGGAGACGGAAAAGGCGGAACTTACTTTGGAGCAACAGGTAGCGGAAAGAGTTTCACAATGCTTTATCTCACACGCCTTTTAATGAAAAGCAAGCATTTTGAAAGTCCGACCATTGTACTCATCACTGACAGAACTGACTTAGATGACCAACTTTCAGGGCAATTTACCAACGCCAAGCAATTCATTGGCGACAATGCTGTTGAAAGCGTTGAAAGCAGAGCCGATTTAAGGAGCAAAATGCAAGGAAGAAACAGTGGTGGCGTTTTTTTAACCACCATTCACAAGTTTACAGAAGACACTGAACTGCTCACGGAAAGAACCAACGTGATTTGTATTTCGGATGAAGCCCACAGAAGCCAAACCAATCTTGACCAAAAAGTAAAAGTGACTTCCGAAGGCGTTAAAAAAACGTACGGTTTTGCCAAATACCTACACGATTCTTTACCCAATGCAACATTTGTAGGCTTCACAGGAACGCCAATAGATGCAACTTTGGATGTGTTCGGAAAAGTAGTAGATGCCTACACAATGACCGAATCGGTAAGAGATGAAATCACGGTTCGGATTGTGTATGAAGGCAGAGCGGCCAAAGTTGCCTTGCACAACAGCGAATTAGAGAAAATAGAAAAATACTACGAAGAAGCAGCCGAAGCAGGAGCAAATGAATATCAAATAGAAGAAAGCAAAAAGGCAACGGCTACAATGAACGCCATTTTAGGCGACCCAGACCGTTTATTGAAATTAGCAGAAGACTTTGTTCAACATTACGAAAACAGAGTAAACGAAGGAGCGACCGTAAAAGGCAAAGCAATGTTTGTTTGCAGTAGCAGAGAAATTGGCTACGAGTTTTATAAAAATGTAATCGCTTTAAGACCTGAATGGGCGGAAATACGAATTGCGGAAGAAGGAGCTGTTTTAACAGACAAAGACAAAAGGGAAATCAAACCATTGGAACGTATCAAAATGATAATGACCAGAGGAAAAGACGACCCGAAAGAAATGTACGATTTGATTGGCACAAAGGAACACCGCAAAGAATTGGATAGACAGTTTAAAAATGAAAAATCCAATTTCAAAATTGCCATTGTGGTTGATATGTGGCTTACAGGTTTTGACGTACCTTTCTTGGATTCCATTTACATTGACAAGCCCATTCAGCAACACAATTTGATTCAAACCATTTCGAGAGTAAACCGAAAATTTGAAGGCAAAAACAAAGGCTTGGTTGTCGATTACATAGGCATCAAAAAGGCAATGAATATGGCGCTTGCCAAATACAACAAGGACGAAAGAGAAAACTTTGAAGACATTCAAGAATCGCTCATTGTGGTTAGAAACCATTTAGACCTTTTAGCCAAGGTCTTCCACAAATTCGACAGTTCAAAATATTTTGGTGGTGCAGCTTTAGAACAGTTGAACACGTTAAATATGGCGGCAGAATACGTTCAGTTGACCAAAGAATTGGAAACCCGCTTTATGGGCTTGGTAAAACGTCTGAAAGCTGCTTATGATATTTGTGCTGGAAGCGAACATTTAACGCAGAAAGAAAGAGATTACACCCATTTCTATTTAGCGGTTCGGTCAATTGTTTTCAAGCTGACTAAAGGCAATGCGCCCGACACCGCACAAATGAACGCCAAAGTTAGGGAAATGATAAAAGACGCTTTAGAAAGTGATGGCGTTCAGGAAATCTTCAAACTAGGAGATGAAACCCAAAGCGAACAAGACCTTTTTGATGAAGACTATTTGGCAAATATTGATAAAATCAAGCTGCCACATACCAAAATCAAATTGCTTCAACAACTTTTAGCCAAAGCGATTGGAGAGATTAAGAAAGTCAATAAAGTTAAAGGAATTGACTTCTCTAAGAAAATGCAAGCCTTGGTAGAACGCTACAACGAGCGAAAAGAAGATGATGTTTTGCGAAGCGAAGTGTACGAAGAAATGGCAGAGCATTTGACCAACCTTATTTGGGAGGTGCAAAAGGAGTTTTCCGCAGGGGACGAATTGGGAATTGACTTTGAAGAAAAAGCCTTTTATGACATTTTGAAAGACTTGTGTATAAAGTATGACTTCAAATATCCAGAAGACAAACTAATTGTTTTAGCCCAGGCAGTGAAAGACTTGGTGGACTCACAAGCCAAATATCCTGATTGGAGTAAACGACAAGACATAAAATCCGCTTTAAAAGTAGGACTGATAATCCTATTGGACGAACACGGTTATCCGCCAGTAGAAAGAGACGAAGTATATAAAGACATATTTGAACAAGCGGAGAATTTTAAGAAAAACAGAGTAATAACGAAATAATGCCACCGCTCAACAGCCACACACATTGCCAAGCCGCTCATGCCAGCCACACGATCCAAAGCTTGCCAATAAGTGTGTCCGAGCCATCGCACGGACGAGAAAAAAGAAAGCACGATTACACAACAATGGCTATACGTAATGCAGGCTAAAGTGATGATATTAAAGTAATTACATTAAATAAACTTTTCGGTGAACGGACAGTGAAGTACCTTGGAATCCCGCACTACTCATACAGTAGACCGTTAGCCTTGTCATTGCTTCTAAATTGTCAATTTGCATTTCAAAAATGTAGCAAAACCCACTGTCAGTTGTTTTCTGATGGAATTTCAGGATTTGTTTGGGCAATTTCTTCGGAATTTAGTTCAATTTTTCCGGTCAATTTTTCTTTCCAATCCGCCCAGCCGTATTTTTTTGCAAAAATGTACAGCATGACGAGCAAGGGCAGGAGCGAGAGAAATTGAAACTTGACATCGGGTTCGGAAATATCTCTAAAAATGGACTCGGTCTGAAAAGCAGTCCAGTCTGCCGTTACCAAAAGTGCCGTAATCAGGTTGTTGACCACGTGAAAACCCAAAGCTAACTCGATACCTTCATCCATCAAAGTGATGATGCCGAAAAAGAATCCCATGGCAATGTAAATCAGGATAACTTCGTATCCCAATTTTTCAATTTCCGGATTTGCCAAATGCAACAAACCGAATATCAGAGAGGTAACAATCAGCGGCATCCATCGGTTTTTGGTATGCAACCCGATACCTTGCATCAAATATCCTCGAAATACAAACTCTTCGTAAGCTGCTTGTATAGGAATGAAAATGACGGAAATAAGCAATAGGATTAGAAACGGAATCGGTTTAAAATTGAAGATGTATTTTTCGGGTGATTCCCAATAGTCCAAGAAAGTAATGGCAACTATGACCAATCCCCAAGTGATAAACGCGAACCTGAATCGGCTCCAATCGATTTTTTTTCTGGCAGTTATCAATGGTTTTAACGGTTGATGGTGGTGTATTTTAATCCAAAGAAGCAAAACAACCATACTTGTTGCAAAAGCAAACAACATCAGAAACAGGAAAAGATTGGGATCTAATAATTTATAAATATTGCTTTCATCGATTTTGGCTGTTTTGCTATCTGAATAGCTGATTTTAAACATAATAGCAATGCCCAATGGGATAGCGCCGATGGTTTGCCCGCCGATAAACGACACCAAAAATCCGCCGATATAACTCCAGATAGATTTCTTATAAGGGTTTGCCTGCTTGATGAAATTCATTTAATTGACTATTAAAAAAATTAAAATTGTATTTTTGTTAAATGTACGGTCGATTTGTTTTGCAAAAAAACAAATTGTTACACAAGTTTTAGGATTTTTTATCGTTAATTTATCAGCCCCAAATTAATATACCAAACTTAATGTCATGAACAACTTAAAAAACCAACTACCACTTATCCTATGCTTGGGATGGTTCGCCCTTGGGCTATCTCAAGAAAGTGAGTCTCGAACTGATGCACAAAACGAGAGACAAACGATTGATAATCAATTTGAAGATATCTATCGAAAGTCAGGAAATTACAACGATGAAAAGGGACAAACCTATGAGGTAGCCCGCAAAACTTGGCTGCTTCAATTGCAGAAAAATGTAACAGATACGCTATCAAATTACAAATCGGAGTTGCAGAAACAATTTGCAGAAATAAACTTACAAAAACAGCAAATAGATTCTCTAACAGCTTACCGCAATCAACTTCTCCAACAATTGGAAGAAACAAAAAGAACAAAAGACAGCATCGGTTTTATGGGGTTTTTAGAAATGCATAAAAACTTTTACCGATTCTTCATGTGGTTTATAATCGTTGTTTTACTCGGACTGTTTTTGTTGTTTTTTTATAAATTTAAACAAAGCAACATTGTCACTGAGTATGCCAAAAGCGCACTGAATGATTTGGAAGAAGAGTATGCCACGCATCGTCAAAAAGCATTGGAACGCGAACAAAGAGCCATGCGAAAACTGCAAGACGAAATCAATAAGAATAAATACAAAAACACGAAATAGCAGGTTTTTGGCATTCTTATTTCAAAATAATCACTTCATTTTTGCAATTCAAATTCCAATCGGGTATCTTTCATTGCACCAAATCCGCCGGCAATATCGATCAGGTTGTGGATTCCTCTGCTTTTGAGAATGGACGCTGCAATGATGGAGCGGTATCCTCCGGCACAATGGATGTAGAAATTTTCGTCGGACGGGAATTGTTTCAAAAAATCATTTAGGTTGTCGAGTGGTCTATTTTCTGCATTTTTCAGATGAGATGCCACATACTCATTTTCTTTTCTGACATCAAAAACGGCCGGTTGTTCTGAAAAATATATTTTTTCGAACACATCTACCGTAATAGATTGGATAGCATCTGTTTCTTTAGCTGCTTTTCTCCATGCATTCATCCCGCCTTTTAAAAATCCGATGGTATTGTCAAATCCTACACGTGACAAACGGGTGATGGTTTCTTCCTCCCTTCCGGATGGTGCAACCAACAAAATAGCCTGATTGACATCTTTGATAAGTGCTCCGACCCACGGGGCAAAACCACCGTCAATACCAATAAAGATTGAACGGGGAATATGCGATTGGGCAAATTCTTGTTCGCTTCTTACATCGAGGATCAAAGCATCAGTTTGGTTGGCAATGGCTACAAATTCATCCGGGTTTAAAGGTGTTGCACCTCGTTTGATGACTGTGTCAATATCTTCATACCCTTCTTTGTTCATTTTGACATTAAAAGGAAAATAGGCCGGAGGAGGCAATAAACCGTCTGTCACTTCTCTGATAAAGTCTTCTTTTTTAATGCCTTTTCTCAAGGCGTAATTCACCTTTTTTTGATTGCCGAGTGTGTCAAAAGTTTCTTTCATCATGTTTTTTCCACAGGCCGAACCGGCACCGTGTGCCGGATAGACAATCACCTCGTCATGTAATGGAATGATCTTGGTTTGCAGGCTTTCGTAGAGCAGTCCCGCGAGTTGTTCTTTGGTCATGTTTATAGCTTTCTGAGCCAAATCCGGCCGGCCTACATCTCCTAAAAACAAGGTGTCGCCACTGAAAATTGCATAATCTTTTCCATTTTCATCTTTGAGCAAATAGGTGGTGCTTTCCATCGTGTGACCCGGCGTGTGAAGTGCCGTTAAGGTAATTTTTCCCAATGGGAAAATCTGTCCGTCTTTGGCGATGATGGCATCAAAATTCGGATTGGCCGTAGGACCAAAAACGATGGATGCACCGGTTTGTTTGGACAAAGTCAAATGCCCGCTCACGAAATCGGCGTGAAAATGGGTTTCAAAAATGTACTTGATTTTTGCCTTGTCTTTTTCTGCCCGCATCAAGTACGGTCCAATCTCTCTCAGCGGATCGATGATGGCAATTTCGCCTTGGCTTTCAATATAATAGGCTCCTTGTGAAAGACAACCGGTATAGATTTGTTCGATTTTCATAAAGTGTTTTAAGTAAATAGGTTGTTTTTAATTTGAAACGGATGGGATTATACGGTTAAAGCCAACTCTTTGTAGATGATAAAAATAGCCATACTCAAAACAAACCATCCAAACCATCTTTTCAGTTTTTTACCATCGATTTTATTGGAAAAATACATACCGATAAAAATACCAAAAATAGACAATGAGGTAAATATCAGCAAGAATGCCCAATCTATTTCAATGTTTTGAAGATCGCCCAAAAACCCTATCAATGAATTGATTGCTATGATAAGCAGTGAAGTGGCAATGGCTCTTTTCATGGGAAGTTTGCCAAACCACACCAAGGTTGGGATAATCAGGAATCCACCGCCTGCACCTATCAATCCGGCAATAAGCCCCACCAATATTCCTTGAAGGATCAACAGCGGGTAGTGGAGTACAGAAATGCGTAGGTTTGGGATGGTATCCCCTTTGCTTCTAATCATGATGACGGAAGTAATTGCCATAATCAAACCGAAAAAAGTCATGATGGCGAAATCGCGATGAATTTGAAAACTTTCCGATTGAAAGAATATTTCAGGTAGAAGTGGTATCAAAAATTTCCGCACACAATACACAACCACAAATGCCGGAAAGGCAAATACCAAACCGGTTTTGAGTTCAACC
>Ga0210015_1004499_pt1 | contig 11782 bp, 12 predicted proteins | sample CryGeymeta201522_FD_185471 | JGI IMG/M metagenome (GOLD analysis project Ga0210015, IMG submission 185471) | Groundwater microbial communities from Crystal Geyser aquifers in Utah, USA - Crystal Geyser metaG 2015-22 (SPAdes) (version 2) | ecosystem: Environmental > Aquatic > Deep subsurface >... | reverse complement strand
TCCAATATATCTATTCCCGTATTCCTTTCACTTTTTATTTATCCACAATTCGCGTGGATTTAGGAAACCTCCTCCCTAATACACCCGCGACAGGAACCATCACACTCAAAGTGTCGTTTGGTGGGGCTGGCCAATATATCGTCACCGCTCGTGCCGATGCTCCGCTCACCGAAATTCAAGGGACGGATACGATATCATTCACAGGGTGCAATGGAGGGGTTGATACTTGCACCATCACGAACGCTAAATTATGGACAAGCGCTTCGGCATATGGGTTTGGCTATGGTATGACAGGGCAAGATATCCCCGCCGATTTTATCAGTAGTTCGTATTTTCGCCCATTTGCCAATAGACTTACCTCAGAAACACCTGCTACGGTTATGCAAAGCGCCAACGTTACTGCAGATATTACTCCCACTCCCGCAATCCCCCTTACTGCGGCCCCCGCTCTTACCGGCGTGCCTCGTACCACCACCCATGAAGCGATAATCACCATGAAAGCGAATATATCAGGCCTGCAACCGGCGGGCACGTATGCGACGGTGATACGGTTTTTGGCAACACCATCGTTTTGATCATATAACATGAAGCATATAACATATAACATTAATAGGATTTTAATTGCATTTGTCTTGAGTGTTACATGCTACATGTTATATGTTACATCTGTTGCTGCGCAAGAAGTCAATCTTTCCCTTGACCCTCCTATCGTTCAAGTAAAGATCAAACCGGGAAAGGCCATCCCCATTGCCTACACCGTGGAAAACAAAGGAGACCCCACTAATCTCCAGTTTTTGATACGCCCGTTTACCCCTGTGGGACAGCTGGGATCTCTCACTGTTTCTTCTCAATTGGAAGGACCTGTACAGTTTAACTTGGAAAATACTGATAGTGAGTTGGAAAAACCGTTTTTCTTCCCCTCGCGAGAAAAAAGACAGGCGGTTTTGCGTATTTCCATTCCGCCCGGAATTCCCGATGGAGACTACTATTATATGATTCTTGGAGAGACAGTTCCTGCATTTGCCCTCGCGGGACAATCAACCGGTGTTGCATCCGCAGCCATCGGATCTCCCCTCCTCATTACGATCACCGAATCAGGAATCACCGAAGTGAAGGCGTCTATCGCGGAATTTTCTTTTAAACCTGATTTAACATTCACTATCGGAAATAAAACCGTCCGTATTGTTGATAACATAAAAGATGTCCCCATTGTTTGCTCTCTGCGCAATATGGGAAATAATCTTATTCAGCCGATGGGGACTATTGTCGATCGAGTAGGTACATCAAAAAAAGAATATCCTATTATTCCCCAAAATATACTCAGCAACTCACAGCGAGTTATAAAAGTCGCTCAAGAAAATAATGCCCAGGCGAACTCAACCGTGGTTCTCGCTCATCTTCCTATTGGATATCATACTGTATCGGCGAAAATTTCGTTTGGAGAAAATACTCCTATACTATTTAAAGAGCTATCATTCGTAGCCCTTCCCATTCGTCTCATGAGCACTACAGGTATGGTTCTGTGTGTGGTCCTTCTGTTCTTTATTCTTCGCTTCTTTCAGAAAGGCAGAAAGAAAGGGAACTGACGTAATTTTAAGGGGTGTCATTCCCGCGTCGTCCAAAGGGCGATTGACCTCTGGTCAAAAGGCGGGAATCCAGACTCTAATCACAATATAAAAAAGCAAATAAGGATATTGTCGACTGGATCCCTGCCTCCGCAGGGATGACAGAATATATACTATTAATGTATATTAATAGACCGTCAGAATAGTCTTTAGACCTCCATTTGTGGATTATAGTCCCTTGACGAAAAATATGTAACATATAGCATGAAACATGTAGCATCCAGCTCAATATAGATAAATGTTACATGTTACCTGTTGCGTGTTACATGATTATCATGCAGGGATTTATCGACTCATTTAAACCCATAATGACGCGTTATAAAAGCGAGGCACTTCTCCTTAGTTGCGCGTTATTAATTTGTATCATCTCGGCAGTCCTCTTTTTCCAACAAAAAAATAATGAAAATTCAGTGCCCCTCGTCTCAATAAAAAGTGAAACTCATACCATACGTCAAAAACAAACTATCACCATAGATGTTTCAGGTGCAGTAAAAAACCCCTTTGTATATGCATTTAATTCTCAGGCACGCATAATCGATGCGATTCAGAAGGCAGGAGGATTAACCGAGGATGCCGACGAAGCATTCGTAAAACGGAATGTGAACTATGCGCGCATCCTCAACGATCAGGAAAAAATATATATTCCCTTTCTTTCAGACACCACTAATGGATATGTGTTAGAAAATAAACGAATTATTGACTACACCCAACCCAATATAAGTACAAGACAATCAGAAGATGTGTCGAAAATGAATATAAATGCTGCGTCCATATTGGAATTAGACCAACTTCCTGGAATTGGAAAAGTGCAAGGTGAGGCAATCTTTAACGGCCGCCCTTATAGTGCCATTGAGGATCTCGTAAAAAATAACGTCATCAAACAATCCGTGTTTGACAAAATAAAGAATCAAATTAGTGTGTATTGATATGAATACCGCGCTATCTCTTGCAGTTCAGGGTATCGACTCTTCCTTTCACGAGCCCTATGCATCTCTTATGAAGGGCCTTGTCTATGGGATTCCTATTCGGATTGATCCCTTGTTAAAACAGGAGATTATAAGAAGTGGACTCGCCCATTTGGTTGTCTTATCCGGCGCCAACGTAACATTGCTCACCCAATTTTCCGAAACATTGTTTTTTTCGCTGGGGAAAAAAATAGGTATGCTTCTCCAACTGGTTTTTCTCTCTTTGTTTGTCTTCATGGTGGGCGTCCAAGCTCCTCTTATTCGGGCGATTTGTATGAGTGTATGCACGAGCGTATGTATTTTGACGGGAAGGCCATCTCTCATGTGGTGGAATTTATTTCTTACTATATTTTTTGTAGCAATAGTAAAGCCAGAGTGGATAACCTCATTATCTTTTCAACTTTCTGTTTTTGCAACCATCGGTATTATCATGTGGGCTTTTATTTCGTCCCGTTTTGAAAAGAAACTCCATCCATTTATCGAGGTTTTTTTTGAGTCGTGGATTGTATTTCTGGTAACGGCCCCTGTTTCCATTTGGTATTTTAAAAGCGTATCTCTTATGAGTCCGTTCAGTACTGCTCTTGTTTCCTGGCTGATTATTCCCCTTATGATTGCCGGTTTTGCTATTTCGATTTTTCATCTTCTCTTTCCTCCCCTTGCAACACTTATTGCGATACCTACGCAAATAGGCCTGCAATTCATCATCACCGTTATTCAAGGGACAAGTCGCCTACCATTTGGATATTTCCTTCTTAAATGAGATTAAACCGCCGTTCAATCATCTTGATCTGTATGGCATTCCTGTTAACTATTATTCTTTCAATCCGTTCTTACTCATCGTTCCACATTATATTTTGCGATGTGGGCCAAGGGGCCGCGACTCTTTTACAACTAGGCTCCTATCAAGCTCTTATCGATACGGGGCCCGATCAACGAGTACTCAGTTGTATTGGGCGACATATTCCTTTTTTTGACCATACGATAGAAACAGTGATTATTTCTCACAACCAAAAAGATCATGATGGGGCGTTGTTTGCCATACAAAATAAATATCACATTGAACAGGTGTATGGACCACTTCCCAAACCCGTATTCCTTACTCAGACACAATTCACAGAAGTGCAAGATACCATTTCATTCTCAATAAGAGGTATTGATATTATTATTCATAAGGCTTCTCAAAGCTCCAAAGATATAAATGAATCTGCTAATGTTGTTACCATTAAGACACCTCATCACACTCTCTTTCTGAGCTCAGATATCAACGGCCTTCAGTTAAAGAACATAATGCCGCGGGAAACCACTATTCTGGAAGTACCCCATCATGGCTCAAAGTATGGCCTCTATCCAGACTCCCTTGATTTAGCAGAACCCTCGCTCGCTGTGATAAGTGTGGGGAAGAGAAATACCTATGGTCATCCATCAAAAGAGGCTTTGGATATTCTGAAGGCCAAGAAGATACAAGTGTGGAGGACGGATATGCAGGGGGAATTGGTGATTGATTTAAAATGACAACTTAATGCGGAGTTTATTGTTCTTGAGGTGACATTGGACAACCTGTGTCTGAGTCCACGGCACCGAAAGAATAGACACCAAGATTGTATTTTTTGAATTTGAATTTGGAGTTTGAATTTAAAAATATATTATGAAAGCAGTATTCCCTGGATTTCTTTGAAGATATTCATTGCTTCAAATCCAATCCAGCCCTCCCCAATAAGTTCTTTGGGAAGTCCTGGGTCATCGCGAAGGACTGTTATATATTCTTTAAGCACGTTAGTGAATTTAACGACCTTTTCCCCATCTCCCGACAAAATACTATGCCATTTTTTGAAGAGTTCTCTATATTTTTTGTCTAGTGACGACTTCCCCCACACTTTTTCGATAAGGGTTGCCTTGTCTCCAAATACATGGTCAGCTTCAAATGCCTGGCAGTACTGAGCTTCTTGCTTCCCTGAAACGAGATTATTGAGTGTTTCAATAACGGGATGAGGAGTGAGCCAGAATGACCTATGCCAGGGGCCAAGTCCCCATCCTTGCATCTCTCGTCTGAGTCTATCTCGCAACTCACGCTTACTTTCTGGAATTTCATAGGAAATGATGCGGAGTTTCTTATCCCATGTCTCTTTTAAGAATCTAAAGGAGGGAAACTCAAGACTTAATGAATGAAATCCTTTTTGCGTAAGTTTGTAGGAGGGAACTTCATCTTTTGATTGTCCCTTTTCAATTTCTCCCGCTTTTACAGAAGAGGCAAGTGTTGCTTTTGTTTTTTGGTTGAGTGAAAAGTCAAACATCTGTTGGACATTTTCATCAAGAAGTATTTCACTAAATTCAACGTTTGACAGAAGGAAAAGTGCGAGTAATATTTTCGTTCGACGTTCTTTGATTCCCATATATGAAAACAATATAACAGACGGAATTTTTCATGTCAAGGGGATTTTTGACACGTCATTGCGAGCGGAATGAAATGGAGCGTGGCAATCCAAATACTAGCTAGATTGCTTCGTCGTCCCATTGGAGTGAGACTCCTCGCAATGACATACTCTGATATGGTTCTATCAAAGACCATGAACTTTTACCTATATGAATAGCTCTTGACATTAACGTACAATCTTGTACAATGATTAAATATGGATAACATTACTTTTATTGATGCCAGCAAAGCTCGGACTGATTTCTTTAAGATATTGGATTGGGTTTACTTTAATGATAAGTCCTTTCTTATTAAAAAAGCCGGTATTCCCGTGGCTGAAATTACTAAACCTAGATCATTATTAAAAAGAAAAAATATTCTTGAGTTTGCCGGCGCCTGGTCAGATATTGATAATAAAAAAATTCTTAGCATGATTTATGAGGGGAGAAAAGATAGGGTACATTTAAAAAGAAAAGTGCCTGATTTTTAAATCGTATGTACTTAGTCGATTCAGATGTTCTTATCAACTTTTTGAAAGGTGAAGAACAAGCTGTTAGAGCGATTAAAGAACTCCAAAGCGAATTGCTTTATATTAGTATCATCTCCGTCGGAGAAATTCTCGAGGGTTTGCTCGAAACAAAAAATAAGAAAAAATTAGTTCAGTTTAATGACCTATTAAAAACCGTTGTTGTGATTAATGTCGATCTGCCTATTATTAAGAAGTTCGCTTCAATGAGAAAATCTCTTCGCGAAAAAGGTTTATTGATCGACAATTTTGATCTTCTCATCGCCTCGTCTTGTCTTGTGCATGATTTAGTTATTGTAACGGGAAACATTTCTCATTTCAAAAGAATCACTGGATTAAAGATGTACAGTTAAATAAAGTCTTACTTCGCCAAAATCCATTTGACAACATGATGAAAATATATTTATATTTAACTTAAACTATTACATGTTGATTTCTATCAAAAAATGGCGATAACGAAAATAAGAAGAGTTGTTTCGGTTTTGACATTGTCGATTTTTCTCATGTTGCAAATCCTCCCTTTTCTTCCCCCCTCGTTTCAAAGCAACCCACTAGTATACACATTAAAGAAAGCATCGTTGTTAAAGCCTGAAGGGTTGGACGCAGCCGGTCTTTCGTCCGCCTCTGCAACTCTTTCTAACCCCCGCCTTTCGTTCCATGCGCTTGTCAATACAACGATCCCCATTGGAGGAACGGTGGCAATTACTAAGGGGTCTGGTACTGGAGGAGATTGGGACACACGGAATTTATTTCCTAAGGACAGTGTTATTATATCGGCAAACTCTGCTATCTCTGTTGCTACAGTATCATCCGACTTGGTGACATTTACATTGGCAACTCCCTTAGTATCTGCAGGTAATGCCGATACGAACATGACTGTTGCCCAATCAGGGACGCTCACGGCAGCATTTTATACGTCGGCCACTATTCCAACAGGAGGAAGCATCATGATTTCTGTTCCAGCTCCCACATCCGATGGAAATGATAGCCTTCCTATCTCTGCGGCGACCGTTCAAGCGGGAGGATTTGACACAAATGGTATGACTAACGCAAATACTACATGTCCGGGTGGCTTTACTGCAAGTACATTTACAACGGGGACAGGCGGTGCTCCTCACACATTTACTTGTAATAATGCGGGAGGAAATGTCCCCCCTGGAGCGAATTTGAGCTTCGTCATTGGAAACACTATTGGACTTGTTAACCCTCCTCCTACAATTGGGAGAACATCCGGTCAAAGAGGTGTTGCTGATATATATACTATTACCGCTGCCACATATTCCGGTGCTGCAGGAGCAGGCACGCTACTTGAAGATATCCAAATGAAGACAGCTCCTGTAGAAGGAGTACTTGTGAGCGCTACAGTGGATGAAACTCTTCAATTTACTGTTGCAGGCTATGCGGCAGGAGCGAATACTCGCTGTGGGTTGGCTCACACGGCCGGCATTACTACAACTGCCACTTCAGTACCGTGGAATATTTTGAGCTCGGGATATACTATTGATAAAAATGAAGCCGTACAACAGCTCACTGTCACCACAAACGCCTCCGGAGGATATAAGGTATATGCGGAAGAGAACGACCAAATGGGCCTTGAAGGAAATACATGTACGGGCACAGTGCCATCGGCGGGAGAATATACGTTTGGAACGGGAAATTGTATTCGAGACCCAGGAGTTGGAAGTATTAGTCACACTGTTGCCGCAGACTGGGGAGCAACACCAGGATCGAATTATGGATTTGGGTATTCGTTGGAAAATGCTACTGGTACCGATGCAACGTTTGTTTATAATACGACCGGTGTACATGATTCTAAGCAGTTTGCCGATCAACAAGGAACAGAGGATAAATATGCGGCAGATGCGGAACTTATGAGTAATGCGGGGCCGGTAAGCGCGAGTTCCGTTTACGTCTGTTATCGTATTAATATACCAGGTACGCAGCCAGCAGGATTTTACTATAACAAGTTGAAATATACGGCAGTTCCGACGTTTTAATAATTCGTTCATGTAACATGCAACATATAACATATAACATTCAAAAACAAAAAATTCTGGCTGCATTTATTCTTTGTGTTACATGTTACATGTTGTATGTTACATATGCGTTTGCGCAGTCTAGTATCCCCCTCACGGTTGGACCCGCACGACAACAGATTACCATTAATCCTGGTGAAACCACTAGTTTTGGTATAAAATATTACAATCAAAGTGAAATTCCGCTCAGTGGAGCCGTGAATGTCGCAGACTTCGTGGTTGATAGCACCGATGGTTCTCCTCGTATTATTGAAAATAGTGACCAAGCGAATCCTAAATTTTCTGCTTCAAAATGGGTCACCTTATCGCTTGACCAAATAACAATTGCTCCTAACGATCGCATTATCGTGAGTGGTTCGCTCTCTGTTCCAAAAGATGCACGTCCGGGTGGACGATATGTAACTGTCTATTTTGAGCCAGCCATTGGTACACCAACGTCTGTTGAATCAGACAGTGGCGCAACTGGCATTGCTCCCCGTATCGCCTCGCTCCTCTATATTAGGGTTAATGGCCCCATCACAGAAAATGCATTTATTTCCCAGATGTTTGCAAAATCGTTTTATGAATATGGACCAGTTGAAGTTACCGCGAATATCATCAATAATGGAGATTACCACATCCGCCCACGAGGCACATTTACCCTTGTCAACCCCTTGGGAGGTGTTATTGAACAAACAAGTTTGAAAGAAGTAAACATCTTTCCCGATGCGCTGCGCATATTTACCGCGACAGTCGGCGAAAAATGGATGATGGGACGATATAAGATAGTATTGAATGCGCTCTACGGAGAAAAGGCCCAGATAATGGAGAAATCTGTGTATGTGTGGGTATTTCCTTGGAGAGTGGGAATCATAGTCCTCCTTACTCTTATCATCCTGGGAATCATTGGACGAGCAATCTACAAGAATATCATCGTCAAAGAGGCGACTCTTGAAGAGGAACTATCCGAGGAAAAGAAGGAAATCGAAAAATTGAAGAAGGAACTGGGTAAACGGGAATAATTACTCCGGGTGTGTCATTCCCGCCCCCACCTTCGTGAGGGTAAACTCCGGCGGAACACATTGTCACCCCCGCGTAGGCGGGGGTCCAGACTAAAATCACATTATTTGTATTTTGAATGGTACATTATCGACTGGATCCCCGCCTACGCGGGGATGACAATGTATTTCGCACTCCGATTTATAGGATTCAGCATGACACATATACACTTCATGATGACAAGTATAGTATTTTGTATTATGCTGATTATATGAATAAGATCATCAGGAATATAATAGTTATAACTTTTATAATGGTTATAACAGTTATATTGCCTTCCTCAGCATCCGCCGCCACAATCGGTCCAGTCGATGGAGCGCTCACGACTGTATCGGCAACTGTAGGAAACCCCACAGAAACCCCTCCAAAAGAAGAGCTTCCCGAGGGAGAGAATGAACGATTTGCTATCTATGGATATACATCTCCCCATGCATCTGTAAAAATTCAATCTCCTATTTATGGAGAAACAAAAGCGGATAGCGAAGGGTTGTTTGAATTTAAATACTTATTTTTAGCGCTCTTTCGTGAGGATTTATGTATAGTTGCCCAAGATACTGAAAATAGATCGACACCACCTCTGTGCATCCCTCCTCCCGAACCCTATGCAAATAAGCGCATAGGGCCTGTGTTATTACCCCCCTCAACTTCAATAAGTAGTGGAAATGCCTATATTGGCGATAGCGTTACACTCACCGGCCAAACGATACCCAATGCCGACGTGAAATTATCCATGTTCACCGATGAACTCCAACAAAATAAAAAACTTACCCTCATTCCAGAAGCATACGCATATACATTACCTCAATTATCACTGACGTCAAATAAGAAGGGTGAGTATTCTCTTACACTCCCCACTGCAAGTTCACAATTTATGCGTATGTTTACACGAACGCTCTATGATGGTAACTCTACCCCGAAAAGTCTTACCTTGATTCTTGACATATTTCCTCTGTGGATGGTGTTGTTTAAGTTTTTTGCGTCCTTCTGGTCTGTCTTGAAGGCTCATATAATAGAAATTATTATTCTTACTCAACTCTATTTTCTTCTTATGTACTTTTTACGACACTTTTTTAGGCCTGATTATATTAGCTTACATCGTCGTCGGGCATTAGCGGTTATCCATGGAGAAATGACGTTATTACCACATGAGATAATGATGAAGAAAGAAATGAGGCTTGCCTTGAGACGTGTATCTATTATCCTCAAATAATACACACCTGTGTCATTCCCGCCCCCACCTTCGTGAGGGTAAACTCCGGCGGAACACATTGTCACCCCCGCGTAGGCGGGGGTCCAGACTAAAATCACATCATTTGTATTTTGAATGGTACATTATCGACTGGATCCCCGTCTACACGGGGATGATACAAAAAAAGCGAAAACGTTTGTGTTTCGTTTGTGTTTTATAGAGACGGGGCATGCCCCGTCTCTACATTTTTATATGATTTTTTATTGATAAAACGAAAGTCTCGCCTTCTGAGGAAGCTTCAATTCATCAATACTCACCTCAAGATAATATTCTCCCGGGCTTGTTGTGCTAAAATCAAAAATTGCTTTTCCTGCCGAATCCGTATTTTGTTGAATAGCATCTACTACGAGGCGGGGATCAATACCTACAGTCACCTTCTTCCCAAACACACCCAGTCCCTGGCTATTGAGGACAAAAACGGTAACTCTTATTTTTTCCTTCCCATCGGCGGATGCTTTGAGAGGATTAGTAAAGACATACGAATTGTCAACTGAAATATCCACCCTCGTCATACTCGCTCTACTGCCAAAAAACTGAGTTTCATAAAAGAAAAAGAAAAGGGCAAACGATATGAGAATCAAGAAGAACAGTATTGCCGATAACAAAAACTTCTGCATATATTTAGTATAACAAATTACCATAATACCGTAGAGACGCATTGCAATGCGTCTCTACAAAAGATGATATGATTGCACGGCCAAGTAGGGGTTCAACCTGCCTGCCGGCAGGCAGGGGCTGGGATCCAGTCGATAATTGACAAACATTTCCTTGTTTGTCATCCCGAACTTGTTTCGGGATCTATAAAATTGACATTTCAGTCTGGATTCCCGCCTCCGCGGGAATGACACAGAATGTGGTGTTTTCGTGATGCGGAGTTTATTGTTCTTGAGGTGACATTAGGCAACCTTGTTTGAGCCTACGGCACCGAAAGAATAATAAACGGAGCAATATATAGATTCCGTGTCGGAGCACGGAATGACAAGCTGGATTCCCGCCTTCGCGGGGATGACATTTATTAAGCTTTCATAAAGCCCCAATATATAATAAATAGGACAAATTCAGGCATGTGTCTTTAATCGATTAAATTAATTTAAACTATAACCAATCACTTAGACCAGAGGTCTATCGCCCTTTGGGCGAAACCACTTGTATTATAGGTTATATGATATTAATTGATACTATAAGGTAGATAGATTTATCATGCGGTAATTAAATTAAATATAATTAAATATAACTAATCTCTGATCTCTAGCCTCCAATCTCCCTCTCAATAACTATATCACAACATACACAAACTGGTCTTGACATCCTTATTGTTATTGTTATATCCTGAAAGATATGTCTAATAGGTATAATCTTTTTTATTTCGAGGCCGAATTTAAAAAATACTTGATTGCGGGAAAAGCAGAGCCCTCTACTATCAAGAATTATCTTTCGGATCTCCATTACTTTTTTTCTTGGTTGCAAAACGACCAGCGCATCACTGATTTAGGCTATTCTGAGCTTCCAGAAGTGTTTTCTCACTCCCTTGTTCGCTCCTATCATTCCTACTTGGAATCTTCGACAAATTCAGGGAATACCACTCTTCGACGCTTGGCAACGCTCCGCAAGTTCTTTCTTCTCTGTATTGAGCAACGATGGCTTTCCTCAAACCCTGCAAATGAGTTTGACAAGAGGACAAAACAAGATGAACGAGAGGAAGTAGTTAGCGAGTATAGGAGTTTCCTCTTAGACAAGAAATGCTCAGAAAGGGATTTAGACCGTCATATCAGTGTTATTAGAAATCTTATTATCAGTTCTAATATAGTATAAGTCATATGAAAGCATATCTGTCCCCTGTCCAATCCGCTTTAGTTATAGCCTTCTCACGCCTACAAACGTGGTTTGACCCCGCCCAAACGGGTTCTCCTTATGAGTTGCCTCAGCGAAACAA
>Ga0210015_1004496_pt1 | contig 11787 bp, 13 predicted proteins | sample CryGeymeta201522_FD_185471 | JGI IMG/M metagenome (GOLD analysis project Ga0210015, IMG submission 185471) | Groundwater microbial communities from Crystal Geyser aquifers in Utah, USA - Crystal Geyser metaG 2015-22 (SPAdes) (version 2) | ecosystem: Environmental > Aquatic > Deep subsurface >... | reverse complement strand
GCCCGCGCCGAGACCCCCGACGACCTCGACGCCGTCCGAACCCTGATCCGCGAGTTCCACCACTGGGCGATGACCGAGGTCTCGCCCGGCGCCAACCCCGCGACCTTCGCCAACATGGACGCCGAACGGAACGTGTCAACGAACGAGAAGGGTCGCGTCGTTGTGGCGGGCGGCCTTGCGGTCGAAGGTGTAGAGCGTCGCGCAGCCTGAACGCCGCGCGGCCGCGACGATCATGTGGTCGGCGAAGTCAGCCATTCCGGCGCCATAGGCCTCGACGGCGACCACGGCGTCTTCCGCCGCCTCGACCACGATCTCCTCGGCCTCGAGCAACCCGAGAATGACCGGGGCGACCTTGGCCGGCGCGAGGCCATAGGCGCTTTCCAGGACCCAGACCGTCTCGATCAGGGCCTCGCGCCCGACGAAGGCCGGATCACGCACGCTGCAGCGCGCGAGAAGCGAGCGCGCGGCCTCGGACTGCTTCGGGTCGTCCTGAACCAGGAATCGGACGAGCACGTTCGTGTCGAGGCCGATCACCGGTCATCGCCTCGGGACGCCCGGTCGCGGATGGCGGCGTCCATCGCCTCGAGGCTTACCGGCGGCCCTTCGCGCTTCAGCATGCCACAGAGGCTCATCGCCTTGCGCGGGCGCAGGATGCGGACGGTGTCGCCGGTGACGAGATACCGGATGCGGTCGCCCGGCTCGAGGCCGAGAAGATCGCGCACGTCCTTGGGCAGCGTCGTCTGGCCCTTCGCCGTCACTGTCGACTCGTACACCGCACCCTCCTGCCTGCCCACGTCCAAATTCGCTGGGGAATGCCCGGAATGCAAGGGACGTGAGGAGAGTTCCTTACTGGTCCGGAATTCTCCTTGCTAGCGGTCCGGTGGCGGCGGGTCTCAACGCGACCGTGGCCGGCATCGGGGGTCGTAAAGACCTCGAGCGGCGCGGGCGGGTTGGCGAACAACGCCTCCACCGCGCGCAGCATGGCCGGCGGTTCGCCTTCAGCGCGAAAAGGTAGTCACCGCCGCGGTCGAGCACCGTCTGCGCCGTCTCGGCCCGGGTGTGGATGGCGTCGCCGGTGACCGACCCGCGCCGTCGAGCGTCAGCGTCGCCAGAAGCGCGCGGGCCGCGGTGATATCGTTCTCGCCGGGGGCGACGGCGCGCTGTCCGACGCTCAGCCGCGCGTCCGCCCCGAAGGCGCACCCCGAAGGCGGTGACCACATGCAGAAGCGAGCGCCCCGCAGCGCGGTCGAAGGACCGCCGCAGTGTCTCGCCGTCCATGGCCAGCACCCAGGACCCGTCGGTCCCCAGATCGCTCAGGAACGCCTCGAAGGCCCGCCCGAAGGCCGCCGGATCGAGCATCCGGAACACCCGGCTGAAGGTGTCGTGGCTGGGCAACCCATTCTCCAGCCGTAGAAATTCCCGCAAGAGCCGCTCGCGGTTCTCCGCGAACTCCGCGCAGTCCACACAGCTTTCCGCCCCGCACACCGACGCCACAACCGAGATCGTCAGGATGTCCAAAATGTCATGACGCTGCGCATTGCCGCGCCGAGGGTCCGGCATCTCCCGGAAAATCGTGATCAGCGAGCCCATGGCCCCCCTCCCGAAAGGAAGATCCCCTACAGAATCCCAAAAAACCTCAAACGCCAGCCCTATTCCTCAAATACGATTCCCCTGGGCCGTCGTCGCCCCCCCGCGCAAGTTCGCGGAAAATCGTGCTCGCCGGGTGGCGTATAAGCTGACCGATAACCCGCTGGCTGCCGCCACAAATATGTTCGGCGAAAATCACGCCGCGTTCCTCGCCGCTGAGGTGCTTGCTTCGTTTGTCCATCGCAACATCCTATGCCCTGTGGGCCGTGGAGGTTGCACTTGAAGATTGAGCCGAACAAGTCTTGCCGGCCGCCCCGTCGACATATCATCGGCGCGCGCTGGAAGCCCGCAAGCCAGAGTGCGCGTCGGCCCGGTCCAGGACCGACGCCGCCCGTGCTGCATCGAGATCGCGCGGGTCAACGCTTTGCCTTCAGTCGGCGCAAGACCAAGCGTCGCCGCATCGTGGCCTCGGCCGACGCGCGCGTCCGTGGCCAGGATCGCCTCGCTCACGCGGCCGTCGCTTCCCGTCAGCGCGACCATAACGCGCCATCGCATCGCAACATCACCTTCGAACCACCAGTTCTCGCAGCCTCTATACCGTCACCACACCCAGGTTCTCGACGGTCTCGCCGGTCATGGGGCTAGACACCGTGGGCGATAGGCGGCCACCCGCATAGCGCCCCGGCGGGTCGGGCGCAGGCCGTCGTGAGGCGTGAACGCCTGACCCGCGCTCGCACATGCCGCGTGCAGGTCTGGCGACAAATTTTACATGAGTGACACCGTGGCGTCGTCAAAACGACGTGCTTTGTCGTCAGCCTATGCCGAACGAACAATCTCGACGTTCCGATATCCCGAACGTGCAAAGAAGCCGCATGATCCGAGCCGAGAACTTGAGCGTCACCTATCCCAACGGGGTCACGGCGCTGCATCCGACCAACCTCGATGTCGAGGCCGGCCGCTTCATCGTGCTGCTCGGGCCCTCCGGGGCCGGGAAGTCCAGCCTGCTGCGCTGCCTGAACGGGCTGGTGCGGCCGAGCGTCGGCGATATCTGCACGCCCGGCGGCGGCTCGATCTTCGCATCGCGCGCGCGGCTGCGGGACCACCGGCGCCGCACGGGCATGGTGTTCCAGCACCATCACCTGATCGGTCGGCTGACGGCGCTGGCCAACGTGCTGACCGCGCGGCTGCCCTATCATGGCGTCCTGCGCACGCTTGCGCCCCTGCCGCGCCGGGACCGGCTGATCGCGCTGGGCGCGCTGGAGCGCGTCGGGCTGCTGGAGCGGGCGCTGGAGCGGGCGGACAGGCTGTCGGGCGGCCAGCAGCAGCGCGTCGGCGTGGCGCGGGCCATGGCGCAGGAGCCGGCGCTGATCCTGGCGGACGAGCCGGTGGCGAGCCTCGATCCCGCCACAGCCGAGCGCGTGCTGGGCGATCTGCGCCGCATCTGCGCCGAGGACGGCATCACCGCCGTGGTCAGCCTTCATCAGGTCGAGTTCGCCCGCCGCTTCGCCGACGAGATCGTCGGGTTGTCGGGCGGGCGCATCGTGTTTCGCGGTGCGCCCGACGCGCTGAGTGAGGCAGCGCTGCAGCGCATCTATCGCACCGCTCCCCCCGGCGCCCTGCTCGCCGCCGCCGAATGAGTCGGCGCGCCGCCGCCTTCACCCCGTCACGGAGAACGATGATGACCCTCACCCGCCGCGCCGCCTTCGCCTGCATCGCCGCGCTCGGCCTCGCCTCGGCGCTGCCGGCCGTCGCCGCCGACAAGACCAACCCCGACACGCTGCGCGTCGCGCTGCTGCCCGACGAGAACGCCGCGACGCTGATCCAGAACGCCGAGCCGCTGAAGGACTATCTCGCCGCCCGGCTCGGGCGCGAGATCGAGATCATCGTCACCACCGACTACTCCTCGATGATCGAAGCGATGCGCTTCGGGCGTATCGAGGTCGCCTATTTCGGGCCGTTCTCCTATGTGCTGGCCAAGTCGAAGGCGCCCGAGATCGAGCCCTTCGCCGTCGGCGTCGAGAAGGGCGAGCCGACCTATCGCTCGATCCTGATCGCCACAGCCGGCGGGCCGGTGGCCAGCATCGCCGACGTGCGCGGCAAGCCCTTCGCGTTCGGCGACCAGGCCTCGACCTCGAGCCATCTCGCGCCGCGCACGACGCTCGCCAAGGCGGGTCTGATTGGCGACGAGGACTACAAGGTGGTGCATCTGGGCAAGCACGACGCCGTCGCCCGCGCCGTCGCCGCGGGCCAGGTCCCGGCCGGCGGACTGTCGGAGCAGAACTACAAGGTGCTGGTCGAGCAGGGCAAAATCGACGCCTCGAAACTCACCGTGATCGGCTACAGCGACCGCATCCCGAACTATCCGATGACGCTGCAGGGCTATCTGGCCCCCGAGCTGAAGGACGCGATCCGGGCCGCCTTTCTCGAACTCGACGACCCCGAGATCCTGAAGCTGTTCCGCGTCGAGGGCCTCGCCGCGACCGACGACGCGGCCTATGACGTGTTGCGCGAGATGGCGACGATCCTCGATCTCGACCTCGGGTCATGAGCGGCGCCGCGCAGGGCGGACCGGCGCACGCCGCCATCCTGACCGAAGAACGCCGCGCCGCCCGAAAGGGCGGCGCGCTGGCGGTGGTGATCCTGCTCGCCTGCCTCGTCGCGCTGTGGGTCACCGGGTTCTTCGACGCGACGCGGCTGATCGAGGGCGGTCCGGCGATCGCGCAACTGGCCGACGAGATGACGCCGCCGGATTTCGGGCGCTGGCGCAAGTGGATCACGCCGCTGGCCGACACGCTGGCGATGTCGGTGGCTGGCACCGCGCTCGCGGTGCTGTTCTCGCTGCCGCTGGCGCTGCTCGCCGCGCCCAACACGACGCCGAACCAGGTGGTCTGTCAAGCCGCGCGCCTGCTTCTGTCGGCGCTGCGCTCGGTGCCGGAGATCATTCTGGGTGTGCTGTTCGTCGCTGCGGTAGGCTTCGGCGCGCTGCCGGGGGTGCTGGCGCTGGCGCTGCACTCGGTGGGCATGGTCGGCAAGTTCTACGCCGAGGCGATCGAGCACGTCGACCCCAGACCGGTCGAGGCGGCGCGCGCCGCCGGTTGTGGGCCGCTGGGCGTGATCCTGCACGCGGTGTTGCCGCAGGTGCTGCCGCAGCTCGCGGACATCACGATATATCGCTGGGAATATCACTTCCGCGCGTCGGCGGTGCTCGGCATCGTCGGGGCCGGCGGCATCGGCTTCGAGCTGATGGCGGCGCTGCGGCTGCTGGCCTACGATCAGGTGTCGGCGATCCTGATCGCGATCCTCGGCTGTGTCGTCGTGGTGGACAGCATCGGCGCGATGCTGCGGCGGTCGCTGAAATGACCGCGCCGGATGCGGTGACGCCAAAGACGCTGGTCGTCGCCAGCAATCGCGTCTTCCCTGAGACACAGGCGCTGTTCGCGGGTGTCGCCCGGTTCGTCGCGCCGCAGGACGACGCGCCCTTCGACCGCGTCCGCCTGCTCGCAGAGCTGCGCGGGGCGGATGCGCTGATGGCGTTCATGACGGATCGCGTGGACGCGGCGCTGATCGCGGCTTGCCCGCGGCTGCGCGTGATCGGCGCGGCGCTGAAGGGGTATGACAACATCGACATCGAGGCGGCGACGCGCGCCGGCGTGTGGGTGAGCATCGTGCCCGACCTGCTGACCGCGCCGACGGCGGAGCTCGCCATCGCGCTGATGCTCGCGCTCGGCCGCCATGTGTCGCAAGCGGACGCCGAGATCCGGGCGCACGGCTTTCGTGGCTGGCGGCCGCGCCTCTACGGCGCCGGGATCGAAGGGGCGACGGTGGGCATTGTCGGCTATGGCGCCGTTGGGCGGGCGATCGCGCGGCGGCTGGCGGGTTTCGGCTGCCGCATCGTGGTCTGCGATCCGGCGCGCGTCGAGGCTGGCGAGGGCGCTGCGGTCGAGCGCGTGGCGCTGGCGGCGCTGCTCGACGCGTCGGACTGGGTGGTGCTCGCCGCGCCGCTCACCGCTGCGACGCTCGGCCTGATCGACGCGGGGGCGCTCGCGCGGATGAAACCCGGGGCGCGGCTGGTCAACCCCGCGCGCGGCTCGCTGGTCGATGAGGACGCGGTCGCCGCCGCGCTGGCCTCGGGGCGGCTTGCGGGCTATGCGGCGGATGTGTTCGCCTGCGAAGACTGGGCGCGGCCAGACCGGCCGGCGTCGATACCGCCTGCACTGCGCGCGCCGGGCGCGCCGACCGTGCTGACGCCCCATATCGGCTCGGCCGTGGTCGAGGCGCGCCGCGGCATTGAGCGCGCCGCGGCGGCGAACATCCTCGCTGCGCTGGCCGGGCGGCGGCCGGCCGACGCCGTCAACGAACCGGCCCGCGCCGTCACGTGCTGAACCTTGTCCATGTGCGCAGCTTTCTGGCGGTCGCGCAGGCGGGCGGCGTCCGCGCCGCTGCGCGCGCGCTTGGCGTGTCGCCGGCCAGCGTGGTGGACCATCTCGACCGGCTGGAGGGCGAGCTGGGCGCGCGGCTGCTGGTTCGGCGCCGCCCGGCCGTCACGCTGACGCCGGAGGGCGCGCGGCTCGCACCGCTCGCGCGCGCGCTGCTCGCGACCGCCGAACGCGCCCGCGCCTTGGTCGCCGGCGGGCCGGTGCGCATCGCCGCAGCGAGCAACATCGGCGCCTATCTGCTGCCCGACGCGCTGGCGCGCTTCCGGGTGGAGACCGGCGCCGAGGCCGAGGTCTGGATTGGCCCCAATCCCGCAGTGGCGGACCGGCTGAGCGCCGGCGAGGCCGACCTTGCCGCGATGGAGTGGTGGGACGGTCGCACAGGCTTTCGCGCCCAGACCTGGCGGCGCGAGCCGCTGGTCGCCATCGCGCCGCCGGGCCACCCGTGGGGCGCGCTGGAGGCCGTGCCGTTCGAGGCGCTGCTGGTCGAGCCGATGCTGGGCGGCGAGAAGGGCACCGGCACCGGCGCGGCGCTGCGCGCCGCCTATGGCGACGCCGTCAGTCGGCTGCGCCTGCTGGGCGGCTTCGGCGGCACCGAGGCTGTCAAGCGCGGGGTGCGCGCGGGGTTGGGGGTGTCGGTCGTGCTCGCCGGCGCGGTGCAGGACGAGGCGGCGTCAGGCGCGCTCGTGGTTCGGCCGCTGATGGGCCGCCCCGTCGCCAAGGCGCTGATGCTGGTGACGCCCGAACATGTCGGCGCCGACAGCGCCCCAGGACGGCTCGCGCACTTCCTGATGACCGGCGAGACCGTCGAGAACCTGGGGGTGGTGACGGTATAGAGGCTGCGAGAACTGGTGGTTTGAAGGTGATGTTGCGATGCGATGGCGCGTTATGGTCGCGCTGACGGGAAGCGACGGCCGCGTGAGCGAGGCGATCCTGGCCACGGACGCGCGCGTCGGCCGAGGCCACGATGCGGCGACGCTTGGTCTTGCGCCGACTGAAGGCAAAGCGTTGATCGCCGCGTTGCAACAAGTCGTGGTCGAAGCAGCAAGCTGCCGAGCACTGCGATTCCCGCCGCCGATGCGCCTCGTGCGGCGCGCTGCGGCCCCTGCTGAACCACCGCACCCGGATGTTGAGCACCCCAGGCGGCTGCGTCGGGTTGCGCGCGCCCCGCTTCCGCCGCTGACCGGGGCCCCGGACGTCGAGACGGTGCGGCAGCGGACACTGAGAACCGGCGCCAGACTGGAGCAAGCCGCGCTGGCGCCGCCGGAGGTGGTTTCGCCGATGTCGCAGGGTGAGATCGTCCTGCCGATCGACGGCGGTCATGTCCGCGCGGTGAAGACGCACCAGCAGCGCTCTTCGAGGTCATGCTTGAGAGGGTCACGGGCGCTGATGGACAGGAGCGTGTTTTCAGCAGTTGTCGTCGGCCACGCCCGCATGATCATCGACCACGCGACCGCGCGCAAACACTCGGGCCGATCTCGACGGCGACGACCGAGAGCACGGTGCAGCGTCTGCTGCACCGACGGATGGGCGCGAACCAGCAGATGCGCTGGTCGCCGCGCGGCGCGCATCCGATGCTCAAGGTCAGGACCTCCACCATGAACGGCGCCTTCACCAACGATCACGCCGCCGCAGAAAGCTACGCCCGCCGTCCCTACAGACATTCAGCATGCCCCCCGGGGTCTCGATGGTCTCATCAGCGCAGGCCGCTTCGCATGCCGCACTGGCATCGCTCAGGCTAGTTCGTCGAGAAAGGTCGTGACCGACGCCCAGGCGCACGAAGCCGCTTGCGGGTGATATGTGTCGCGATGATCGTTGAAGAAGGCGTGCCTGGCCTCGGGGTGCTCCTTGATGCGCGCGTGCGGGTTGCCCGCGAGGCCCGCGCGAAGCGCGGCCACGTCTGCAGGCGGGATCAGCGGGTCCGCGCCGGCGAAAACGCCGAGATAGGGACACTCGATCATCGGCGTGACCTCGATCGGCAGGAACGGCTTGGCGGCCATACGGGGAAAATTGATGCGGCCGTAGAAATTGATCGCGCCCGCCAGCCGCAGATCGAAGGCGGCAAGGTTGTGGGCGAAGCGACCGCCCATGCAGAACCCCCACGCCGCCACCGGCCCCGGCATGCGGCCGACGCCGCCCGCCAGAACCCAGGACAGCGCGCAACGGCAGTCCCGCGTCGCGCGGACGTCGTCGAATTCCTCGAAGGTCGCCGCCCAACATTCGGGCGGGTCCTGCGGCGCCGGCGGCCGGGCGCCGCGGAACAGGTCCATCACCAGCGCGGCGTGGCCCGCCCCGGCCAGCCTTTCGGCGACCTCCTGCATGTGGCGCGTCATCCCCCAGAGCTCCACCGCAATCAGGACCGTGGTCCGGGGCGGCGACCCGGGCAAGGCGAGAAACCCCGCCATCTCCCCGCCGGTGGCCGGGATCATCACATTGGGGCTGAGCATCGCGCTCATGGGATTCTACCCAAAGATGACGCCCGGCAGCCAGGTGGCCAGCGCGGGAAAGATGAAGACCAGGCCCAGAGCCAGCAACTGGATCAGGATGAAGGGAAGCACGCCGCGATAGATGTCGATCGTGCGCAGCTCCGGCGGCGCCACGCCGCGCAGGTAGAACAGCGCAAAGCCGAACGGCGGCGTGAGGAACGAGGTCTGAAGGTTCAGCGCGATCAGCACGCCAAACCAGACGGGATTGATGTCCGACTGCAGGATCACAGGCGCCACGATCGGCATGATGATGAACACGATCTCGATGAAGTCGAGAAAGAAGCCCATTACGAACACCAGCAGCGAGACGGCCAGCAGCGCCCCCATCGGCCCGCCGGGAATGCGCTCCATCACATGCGCCACCACCTCGTCTCCGCCGATCGAGCGGAAGATCAGCGCAAAGATCGTCGCGCCGATCAGAATGACGAAGGCGAGCGTCGAGACCCGCATCGTGCCCGCCAGCACCCCGTCGAGTTCGCGCGCGCAGGCCAGCACGACCAACGCCGCGCCAACGCCGATGGCGAACAGCGTGGTTGCCAGCAGGGCCAGCGCGATCATCGCGCCGTTCCAGGGCGTGATGACGTCCAGTGACAGCCGCAGGTCGCCCGAGGCGCGCAGAACCGGCAGGAGAAAGGCGGCCGCGATGGCGAGCGACACCAGCCCGCCGAGCAACGGCCGGGCCGGCCGCCCGGCGGCGACGGCGCCGCGCGCGAGGCGCCGCCCGGCCAGAAGCAGCGCGCCGACTGCCCCGACGCCCGCCGCCTCGGTCGGCGTCGCCACGCCGCCGAGGATCGAGCCGAGCACCGCCACGATCAGCAGCAGCGGCGGCGCAAGGCTGCCGATCAGCGACGCAGTAGAGACCCGGTCCTGCGGCGCATCGGGCGGCATCGGCGGGCAATCCTGCGGCCGCAGAACGCCGAGCGCGATCTGGTAGAGCATGTAGAGCAGCGCGAGCCCCACGCCGGGGATCAGAGCCCCGGCGAACAGGTCGCCCACCGACACCGGATCGGGGGCGAAATTGCCGATCTCGCGCTGCGCCTCCATGTACGCGCCCGAAAGCTGATCGCCCAGGAAGACAAGAACGATCGACGGGGGAATGATCTGACCCAGCGTTCCGGCGGCGCAGATCGACCCGGCAGCCAGCGAGGGACGGTAGCCCTGCTTCAGCATCGTCGGCAGGCTCAGCAGCCCCATCGCCACCACCGTCGCGCCGACGATGCCGGTTGAGGCCGCCAGCAAAGCGCCGACCAGCGTGACGGAGACGCCGAGCCCCGCCGGAAGCCGCCTCGAGACGCGCGCCATGCTGACCAGAAGATCTTCCGCGACGCGGCTGCGCTCCATCATGACGCCCATCAGGATGAACAGCGGCACCGCCGTCAGCACCTCGTTGAACATCGCCGCGCCGAAGATGCGCGACGGAATGGCCGACAGGCTGGAGAACTCGAACAGCCCGGCGAAGCTCGCCGCGACGGAGACGATCAGCGCCGCGCCGGACAGCGCGAAGGCAACCGGCACGCCGGTAAGCACGGCGCCGAAGGCGAAAAAGAACAGCATGCCGCAAAACAGCGGCGACAGGCTATCCATGCGCGCCGCCTCGCGCCCAGTGCGCGTCTGGCGCGCCAATCCACAACCGCGTGGCGATGGCCGCCGCCTGCGCCGCCACCGACACGGCGAACACCACGATCACGGTCTTGAGCAGATAGACGACCGGAAGGCCGCCCGCCTGGCGCGACCCCTCGAAGGTGGACCACGCGCGCGCCGCATAGGGGACGCCCACCCATAAAATCACGCCAGCCACCGGCAGGACGAAGACCAGAAGCCCGATCAGATCGACGATCCTCCGGGTTCGGTCGCTGTACTGCGCGTGAAACACGTCCACACGCACATGGCCGTTCTCGCGCAACACGAACCCCGCACCGAGCAGAAACATGATGGCGTGGCCGTAGATCACGACCTCCTGCACTGCGATCAGGCCGTAGCCGAAGACGTAGCGCGCGACCACCGAGAACACCTGCGCCAGCATCATCGCAAGCGCGCACCACCCCGCCGCGACGCCCAGCGCACGGTTGATCCGGTCCACCAGAGTCACAAAAGCCATCACGCCCTCCCATATGACGCAGCCGCAGCCCGCCGGATCACGGTCGCCGGTCACGGTCGCCGGACTGCGGTCGCCGCCGCTCAGGATGCGCGCGCCAGCGAGCGCGCCCGCAGGTAGGCCTGCTCGGACTGTTCGGTCCAGGGCGCCACCTCGTCGAGGAATTCCATGTAGCTGTCATGAACTTTCGCGGTCATCGGATCGGCCGCCGCCGCCGCCGCGAGAACCTTTTTCGAAGCCTTGCCGAGAGCGATCATCACGTCATCCGGGTAGGAGCGCAGCTGCACGCCGTGTTCCCTGAGCAGCACCTCAAGCGAACGCGCGTGGTTGGCGATGAAGTCGGCGGGGTTCATCACGTTTTCCTGGGCCGCCGCCATCTTCACGATCGCCTGGTCGCTGGGCGAGAGATCGTTCCACAGCGCGAGGTTGACGCCGAGGCTTTCCGCCGAGGTCGGCTCCTGAAAGCCGGGGTTGTAAAAATACTTCGCCGCCTTGTGGAACCCGAAGCCAAGGTCGATCCAGGGTCCGGCCATCTCTCCGGCGTCGATGGCGCCGGACTGCAGCGCGGCGAAGATCTCGCCGCCCGGCAGGGTGACCGCCGCCCCGCCAAGCGCCTCGATGACGCTGCCGCCGAAGCCGGGAATCCGGAACTTCAGCCCCTTGATATCCTCGACCGATTTGATCTCCTTGTTGAACCAGCCGCCGGCCTGCGCCGAGGAGTTGCCCGCCATGAAGGCGATCAGGCCGAACTTCGCCGACAACTCCTCCCAAAGCTGCTGTCCGCCGCGGTGATAGACCCAGGCGTTGTGCTCCAGGGTCGTCATGCCGAAGGGCACCCCGGCGAAAAAGTTGAAGGCGGTGGATTTGCCCTGCCAATAGTATTCCGCCGCGTGATACATGTCGGCGGCGCCGGAGGCTGCGGCGTCGAACGCCTCGAACGCCGGCGCCATCTCGCCCGCGCCGAACACCTTCACCGTCAACCGCCCGTCGGTCCCGGTGGTGATCGCGTCGGCGATGCGCTGCGAGGCGACGCCGAGGCCGGGGAATTTCTTCGGCCAGCCGGTGACCATCTTGAGTTCACGGCGCCCTTGGGCATAGACGGGCGCGGCCAGCGGCGCGGCCAGCGCCCCTGCGGCGGCGGCGGCGAGAAAGCGGCGGCGATCGGTGTGAGTGGTCATGACGTCCT
>Ga0210015_1004492_pt1 | contig 11799 bp, 14 predicted proteins | sample CryGeymeta201522_FD_185471 | JGI IMG/M metagenome (GOLD analysis project Ga0210015, IMG submission 185471) | Groundwater microbial communities from Crystal Geyser aquifers in Utah, USA - Crystal Geyser metaG 2015-22 (SPAdes) (version 2) | ecosystem: Environmental > Aquatic > Deep subsurface >... | reverse complement strand
TCGAAAGAGATGGGTTAAATCCTCCCTGAAGGAATGGTATCTCTCTTTTCCAATCCGATACCGCTTTCCTACCTTTTCTAACCTAATTACACTATTATTGGACATAGTTATCAGGTTTGATGAATCAAACCCCTACGGTACGAGCAAAGTAAACTTTGTTACTACAACTACAAGCAAAGTTCTTTAAGTTTTACCACAATAAACTCTGCAGTTTTTAAATCCCGTTCTGCCAGAGAGAACAAATCTTCTATCTCTCCAGGGCGGGCTTTTTCCTGTTTTATTTTGTTCTCTTTGATTAAATCATCATATTTCATTTTCCGAACCTATTATTTCTATTTTTTTATCCTCCAAAATCCTCATTAAAAAAGGTTCTTTCTCATTTAATCTTTTCTTAAATTCTTCTATATTCATCAGAGTATAGTTAATTGTCCGGGAAATTTTGGATTCTATTTGTTGGATTTTTTCTTGAAGTTTTATTTCATCAATATTGCCAATTACCATTAAGTCGATATCGCTCTTTATGTCTTCTTCTCCTTTTGCTACTGAACCATATATAAAGGCGTATTTAATATTTTTTGTTTTTTTAATTAGATCGTTTATTCTTTCTCCCAGAGCAATCGTTTTTAAAATGATACCCTTTAACTCTTCTTTTATTGGGCAAGTTTTATCTAAAAAATAATTTTTTCTTCCGTTACCAATCTCAAATTTTACCAGCCCCATTTTTTCTAATTTAGGCAACTCTCTTTGAATTGCACCTACGGGTTCAGAAACCAACCTCTCTAATTGCCGAATATAGAATTTCTCTTCAGGATGAGTGAGGAAAAGCGAAAGGAGTTTTCTTTTTGGGCGCGAGGAAATTAAATATTTTAACATTGTTTAGGTTTAGTCCCTTGTATATCTTTTATGTACAATTGTATATCTTTTATATACAATTGTCAATTATCCCTAAAATCTCCCCTTGTTTTACCTCAAAACTTATAGTAAGAGTTAAGTTATCCTGAAATACCATATGATTACAGTGATTATAAAGGAGATTACAGTGATTTTTATCTTTAATCGCCGTAATCAAGAAGTTTAATCTCTGTAATCAGTAATAGTTTTAGAGAAACTAACCTATTACAACTTATATCCTTTAATGGCCAAATATATTCTCTTTACTGCTTTCCTATCTTTTCTAACTTGATTACAGTATTGTTAGACATAGTTGTCGGGTTTGATGAATCAAACCACTACGGGCAAAGTAAACTTTGCCACTACATTGTCGAGCAATCTTGACTACTACAACGCTCAATGAAAGGAGATTGCCACAGCCTTCGGCTTCGCAATGACCTAAGGGAAAGATATAGTGTCTATGTATTTGTCCCCTTTTGTCCCCTTTTGTCCCCTTTATAACTCGAATTTAAACTATAATATACTCCTCTACCAGTTCTACCATTTTTAATCAGTATTTCTAATTCAGTCAATTCCTGTAAGTCTCTTGTCGCTGTTTTTTTAGTAGTTTTGTTTATTTCCTGATATTTCTTATTTGTTATTCTTTCGTTACATCTTAAATATCCGATTGCTTTTTTTTGCCTTTCATTCAGTTCTGTTGTTGTCTTCTCGAACTTTTCTCTCACAGAATATAAAATCACAAGGATGCTATATCTGTCAGATATAATCTTTGGTAGTTTTGGTTTTAACGGGTGGTTCTTATGCTCATCAATAATCTTATTCCAACCTTCTCCTAATTCTTCTATGTATTTTACCTGTGAAAGCGCATTGGCAATAATAGGATTTCTGGAATATTGTCTAATTAAAATATTTTCGGGAGTTATTCCTTTGGGTAAGCCTCCCAGGTTATAAAATTCGACTCTGTCGGAAAACATCTTCACAATAACTTTACTTCCTTGGTCTTCGTAATCTCGATGGCAAACAGCGTTGGTTATCAACTCTCTTATAGAAAACCAGCAATATTCGGGAATATCCTCTCTTTCTACTTTGTGGGGTAATAGCCTTGACATCATTGTTATATGCTCCTTGATGTATTTATCGCATTCGTCAATTTGATGAAATAAATTACCCAAAAATTCTTTGTAATCCAATCTTTCCACACCTTCATTTTTTCCTTTATATCTTGCTAAGGCGATGTGCGAATTTCTGAAAAATTTCTGTGGATTTCTACCAAACAGTAAAATGCCAGCATTTGTAATCTTGCCTTCCTTTATACAACCTAACGTCTCCAACAATTCTTCCGGAGTTGCAATAACTATCTTCTTAGAGAATTTTTCATACTCCCGTATAAAAAAGTTTTTAACAAATGTCCAATCAATATTCTCTATACTTGATTCTTTATAAACCTGTTCATCCCAGTAAATTCTCTCACCACTTTCCTTTGCCAATTTTCTCAGTTCACTGGAAGAGATCCTTTGATTTGTATTGCCAACTCTCTTGTAGGCATAATTCTTAAAGAAAACCGGTTTTTCTGCACCCTCTTTTACTGCAACCACCACAATTTCTTTCTTCTCAATTTCCTCAACCCTCAGAGAGGGAAAAATTACCGGGTCTGTATTTCTTTTTATGTATTCTGCCAAATCTATCGTTGTCTCTTTTCCAATTTGAATTCCTTTAATCCTTTTCTTATCAGAAACCCCGATAAGGATAATTCCTCCTTTTGAGTTAGAGAAAGCAGAAACGGTTTCTCCAATTTTATCCTTTAGGTGTAAGGATTCTTTGAACTCAACCGTCTCTGATTCACCTTGCGAAATAAGTTCTTTTGAATTATCCATGTTCAAACTGTGAACATTATACCTAAATAAAAAATGGATGTCAAGAGGAGATGTTAAAATTGGCGATTGCATCAAGGAGGTTCAGGGAAGGGGTTTTATCATTTTTTATTTCCTGTTTGGGATTGGTGATGAGGAGGAGGGAATTTGCATCGTCGGTCTCTCCTTTTGCTACTTTGCTATATTTGATATCCTTTTTGCTGAGGTTGCGAAGGGCAATCTCGGTGATGTCTGCCAATTCCCCATTACCAAGAATAATAAATTTTCTTCTTCCCTTTCTATATTCCTCAAGCAGCAGGGTTTGAATCTTGGCCCGGATTTCCTTTAAGGAATGGAAGGTATAGGAGAGATATTGATGGGTTCTCTTTATTTTTTGGGCAATTCCCGCCGGGGTCAGAAAATACTTAACCTTGCGCCGATTCAACTGGCTGATTTTGATGTAGCCCTTACGGATTAATCTTTTTAAAAGGAGATTGGTCATTCCCAGGGAGAAACCGAGTTGCCGGGAAATCTCTCTCTGGGTCCCCGCCGGGTCCTTGCTTACCTGGCTAAGCAGTTTATACTCCTTTTCTCCAATCCCTGAATTATCCATTTTCTGGATTCCTGCTTACACACTGCAGGAATGACAGGCACACCTAAAGTTAAATTAGCCGAGCTCCAAGGGAGTCCCTTCGGGACAAGCTCGGCAACTACATTTTGTTTATGTAGTGGCAAAGCTTGCTTTGCAAAACTTTGAAATTCCATACGAGAACTTAACTTCGTTCAAACTGTGAACATTGTACCCAAATAAAAAAGAGATGTCAAATTAAGATATTTTTCTCTGCAAAATTGTGTTCAATTTCTGGTCAACGCAACACCTGATTTTGGCATCAGGGATTTTCTTTACCCATTTTTTTGTTTTACTAAAACTGAATGATTTGGGAAAATGTAACTCAGGAAAGTAGCCAAACTGTCTTTTCTTGCGTGCAGAAAGGTATAAACTATCAACCAATGCCTTTTCTGGCTCGGCGAGCAGGAAACTCCCGGTCTCTTGGTACCAAGCGAAACCATCAAAAAACGATGGCGCTATGCGGTGAACGGAAAAAGTCCCTATCTCTGTCTGGATTATCTTTGTATGAGACGTTGAAGCAACGGTGATTACCTGAGGGATTTGCTCGATTATCCCATACAGATGCAATGCACTGATAAAAGATACATAAGCACGTTGCCTGGGAAACAAGAAAGGCACAACAGTATAGGGGTTTAAGCGTTTATTGTCAATTTCAGCCCAGATGCCACGGTATATTCTGAAGATTAATCCCTGCTTCTGAAGAAAATTGAGCGCCTGTGTTGTAGTGGATAAAGATTTCCCTGAAATAGCGGATAACTCATAGGTTGTAAATACCGGCCGATGCAGTTTTTTAATGAATACTAAAATGGATTGTCTGCTCATTATTGCAACTCCTCAATAAAATTGGATACCTTTAATCTAACCTCCTCCCATAAAGAGGGAGAATTGTATCCTGCCTGGTCTTCAGAAGATAGATAAGAAATTACTGTATCCCGAAATTGTTCAAAACTAACCGCAAATACATCTCTCTCTACTCTGGACAATTTAGCCGCGCTTATTTTGATTTTTTCTGTTTTGGAGGGTTTGTACTGAGAACTCAGAATATACAGGTCAAAAATATCCCTTGCCTGGATTAGAGCCCTTGTAGCGAGAGCATCTATTTTCTGGGCTATTGCCGAGCGGGTGTCATAATGGGGGACTAATAAAGGTGGTAATTTATATTCACGCAAAACCGGGTCTAAAACAGGTTGGATGATAACCTTTCCTTTGAATCCTCTACGGGAAAATTCAATCTTGGTAAAAAGATCATCTCCGGCAGAGGTTATTAAATGGATTTTAAAACGTTGGGTTGTTGTGGTCTGCTTTGCCCGCGTAATATCCGGGGGGACAATTCTCTCTATCCCAAACGGCTTCAAGCCATCCTGGAAAGGTGGAAGCCGCAATATTTTCATAACTATATCTTTGAGAGTATTTAGTTCTACGTCATTTATATCTAAGTCCATATCCTCAGAATAGCGAAAACTATTGAAGAAAAAACGCAGGTTTACCCCTCCTTTAAGAGCGTAGCATTTCACCTTTACCTTTCTTGTGAACCATCTCAAGAATTCCAGATGAAATATTTCTCTCAATTGGAAAGGATTAGCTCCTGTATTCCTCATAATTATGTATTATAATTCATTTATAACTAAATTACAATACATTATACCCAAATAAAAAAGAGATGTCAAGAGGAGGGTGGATTCAAGATAATTTCTACGGCGGAAGGAAGGTCGGTGGTAACATAATCCAGTTGCTTCTGCCAGTTTTTTGTTTCCTCTTTTGATTTTATTTTTCCGGTGAGGACAAGAATTGTTTTTGTTCCAATATTTTTTCCGGCTAAAATGTCTATTTCGCTGTCGCCAACAAAAAAGGTTTGCTCAAAATTAATATATCCCAGGTCCTTTTCCGCCTTTTTGAATAATCCGACCTTTGGTTTTCTGCCGGAACAATTGTCCTCATCCTGATGCGGACAGTAATAAACTTTTTTGATTCTTCCTCCGGACTTCCTGAGCTCCTCCTTCATTCTTTTGGTAATCTTCCTTAATGCTTTTAGGCCAAAGAGACCTTTGCTCACCCCGGCTTGATTGGAGATAATCACAATCTGGTAGTTTGCTCTGGTTAATTTCTCCAGGGCATCCTTTACTCCGGGCAAAAAAGAAAATTCCTTCCATTTCTTTGTCCAGTCCCCGGGGTAATATTTGCTGATTACCCCATCCCGGTCAAGAAAAATAGTTTTCTTCATCATAGCCCAGTTGATTCTTCCCAGCCGAACATAATGTTCATATTCTGGACCGCCTGGCTTGCCGCACCTTTCATCAGATTATCCAGGGTAGAGATGATGATTGCCTTATTTTTGTTTGCGGTAACCCCAATCCGGCAGTAGTTTGTTCCCAGAACATCCTTTGTCTGGGGGAATTCTCCTTTATTCAAGACCTTTACGAACGGCTCAAAGGAATAGAAATTTCGGTAAAGGTTAAAAATTTCGCTGGTTTCCATTTCTTTGTTTAAGGAAGCGTAAATTGTGGTCAGAAGACCCTTATTCATCGGAATCAGGTGCGGAACAAAGGTTAAATCTATCTGCTTTCCGGCAACCTTTTCCAGAATCATTTTAATCTCCGGGGCATGCTGATGGCAATTGACCTTATAGGGCCTTAAGTTCTCATTAACTGCCGCGAACAGGGATGATGGGGTTAACTTTTTTCCGGCGCCGCTTGCCCCGGATTTGGCATCGACGATAATTTCGTCTTTTAAAAGCCCTTTTTTTAATAAGGGAAGCGTCCCCAAAATTGTCGCCGTAGGATAGCAACCGGGGTTAGCCACTAAATCGGTTTTTTTAATTTCGGCCCGGAAAATTTCCGATAAACCATAGACTGCTTGTTTTAAGAGTTGGGGATTTTTGTGTCGGGTTTGATACCACTTTTCATAGATAGAAACGTCCGGGAAACGGTAATCCGCAGAAAGGTCAATTACTCTTTTCCCGACTTTTAAAAGGTCGCCAACATAAAGCATAGAGACGGTATGGGGTAGCGCCAGGAAGAAAAGGTCGGCATAATGGGAGGCATTCCCGGGGTCAAATTCCCCGGAGATAATTGGTTTTGTTTTCTTTGAATAAGAAAAAAACTCTTCCGGAAAAGAGCCTTTTTCTTGATCAATTAAGTAGGTAAGGTCAACCTTCGGGTGGCGGGAAAGAATCCGTAAAATAGTATTGCCGGTATAGCCGCGAAACCCCACGATTCCTACTCTTAATCTCTCCATGCAGGTTTAGCGTTTAGTGAACTGGAATTTCTTACGGGCACCTTTCTGGCCGTATTTCTTCCGCTCCTTCATCCGGGGGTCCCGGGTAAGAAGACCATTTTTTCGCAAAATCTCTCTGAGTTTTTCATCCTGTTTTACCAGAGCGCGGGCAATTCCCAACTTCAAGGCATCAGCCTGACCACTAATGCCGCCCCCGCTAACTCTACAGAAAGAATCAAAGTTTTCTTTATTTCCGGTAACTTCTAATGGTTTCATCATTCTCTGCTGCAAAAACTCATTAGGGAAATATTCTTCCAATTTCTTGCCGTTAATTTCAATCTTTCCTTTACCAGAAAGAAGCCTCACATTTGCTCTGGATTCTTTCCGTCCCCCTCTTCCAAAATAAACTTTTTCTTTTTTCATCGCGTTTCACTCTATCATATTGCAGATAGTTTGTCAAAAGTAAGGTACAAGATATCTCATGCGGTAAATTATTTTTGGGGGATGAAGAGGCGCTGGCCGATGGAAAGCAGGCTGGGATCTTCAATTTTATTAGCCTTGATAATTTCTTCCAAAGAAGTTTTATAATTTTTGGCAATCTGGGCGAGAGTCTCGCCTTCTTTTACCGTATAGTAGACTCCGACCAAATAGACCGTTTTTTCTAATTTAGCAAGCCTTTTACGTAGATTATCATTCTCCGCAGTCACTTCTTCTAAAAGAACATTTATCTTTTTCTCCAAAGATTCTTTCTCTTCTTTACTGGATAAGGAAAATTTTCCTTGCTCCGTAGAAACTTTCTCAATTTTGTTATTCAATTCAAGAAGACTTTTTTCCAGATTAGTTAAATTCTCATTGATTAAAGTGAATTTTTCAGATTTTTCTTTTTCTCGGAGCAAGAGATTCTTCTCCAAAAGATCCAGCCGTTCCTTCTGCTGATTTAACTGGTAGTCGCTTTTAGCGGTATCTCCGTTTATCCCCTCTATTTTGTCTTTTGAAGATAAAATCTCCTCGCTTAAGTTCGCTTGCTTTTCCTGTAAGTCCTTGCTTATTTGCTCAATCCTCTCCCCGAACGCTTGAATTTGCTTTTCTTGTTTGGCTAAATCATCCTTGGTTGCCAAATCACCACCCCGAAGAGAAACCGTCCAGAAAAAAGGAAGGAGAAAAAAAGGAAGGAGAAATTTTAAACGCATTTTTTATCAAGTTATAAAACCACGAATTTATCGAATTTTACGAATTAGAGTAATTCGCGTTAATTCGTGGTTAGAAAAAGGAAATTCCTATGCAATTAAATTAATGGACGCAGATAACATCAGGATAAAATCAGGATTAAATAAATTAATTATAAATTAAAGATATATTTCTGTATTTATCTGCGTGTATCTGCGTTAATCTGCGTCCGATTTAAATTGTTTTTCTGCAACAATCTGCGTTCAATTGTTACTTAGAGATAAGGAAATGCACTCTACGATTTTCCGCCCAAGCCTGTTCGTTATGTCCGGAGTCCAACGGTTTTGCCTCTCCGTAACTTATCGTATTTAATCTCTCTGAAAAGATTCCTAAACTCACCAGATAACGTCTGGCTGAAAGAGCTCTTCGCTCACCCAGAGCAAGGTTATATTCCTCAGTTCCTCTTTCGTCGCAATGACCTTCAATCATAAGATAAACGTTGGGACTCTTTTGCAGCCAAGAAGCAATTTTAGTAAGGATAATTCTCGCCTCTGGTTTAATCTCCGATTTGTCAAAATCAAAATGGATAGTGGCCAGGATATCTTTTAATTCGCCTTCAACTTCTTTAAAAATTTTCTCCTCTGGTATTTTGGCTAAGGGAATAGGTTCACCTTTGATTGCCGCAATAGATTCCTTTTTAATCCTTTCTTCCTTTTTTTCGGGAAGAGAAGGCTGGGGGGCGATAACTTCAACTTTGATTTTACTTTCCGGTACTTTCTTAGTAGTAACGCATCCACTAAAATATAAAGTAATCACTAAAGCAAAAACACCTAAAATTACTACTTTTCCCTTTCCCATTTTGTCTCCTCCTTTTTTCGAGAACTTAGCCCCTCACCTCCATCCTCTCCCCTTGGGGAGAGGAAATTAGGTGAGGGGGAACTTTGAAATTCCATACAATAAATTAGCGTAGAATAAATCCTGCAACTACCAGAAATTTCCGAATAATATCGTTACACTCAAGGCTCCGACTCAGAATGACCGGAGTTTCGTTCTTTTAGTGTTTATTCGTGTTAATTCGTGGCTATTCTTTTTATTTTGGGGACCAGGCCGGGCTGGTATAATTTCCTTTCCCCTCAATTAAAGGATAACTCTCTTTGGTATGAATGTCAAGGATATGCAAACTTGATTTGTACCCAATCCTTTTACTAAACACAATCTGTCGGCCATTGGGTGCCCAGGAGGGATCCTCTTTATTTCCTTGACCAGAGGTTAATATTTCAACTTTCCCATCACCAAGATTAAGAAGGGCAATTTCAAATTTTCCTTCGAGCCCTGAACTGTAGGCAATCAGATTTCCCCGCGGTGACCAGGCGGGAGACGTATTGTAGGAACCCTGATAAGTAACTCTCCTTGCTTTTTTTGTTGATTTCTGAAGAATGTAGATTTGAGGAGAGCCTCCCCGATCAGAGACAAAAGCCAGACTTTCACCGTCAGGAGACCAGGAAGGAGAAGCATCAACGCCCTGGTGATCGGTTAGCCGCCTCAAATTAAATCCATTTCCATCCATCAGATAAATCTCCGGGTCACCATCTTTACTTAAAGTAAGGGCAATCTCCCCTCTTTTGGAAACATTGGCAAAAGCATTAAGGCCGGGATAAGAGGAAAGGCTTCTTCTCTCATTGTTTTTTAGATTATGTAAAAATAGTTCGGTTCTGGAGTTGAGATAAGAAAGATAAATGAGGCTTTTGCCATCTGCAGACCAATCAGGAGAGGTAACGATTACTTTATCAGAGGTAATCTTATTTTTATTTTGACCGTCATAATCAGCAAGATAAACTTCCTTGGAGCCGCTTTCATCTGAAATAAAAGCTATCCTGGTAAGAGCAACCCCTTCCTCCCCGGTAATTCTTTCTACGATATCATTAGTAAAGATATGAATAATTGTGCGAATCTGGAAATATTCTCCCTGATACCGCTTTCCAAAAAGATACCTATTCCCGGTGATGTTATAGACCCTTGCCTCCAGATAAAAAAGTCCGGATTTCAAACTACAGTTAGCTCTTATGGAGAGTTCTGCTCCGGGAGACTCCGTTGATTCCGACAAAAAAGGAGAGAAGAGACCGGAGCGTTGGAGGTCAGAAAACAGGATTTCTCTTATCTTTCCGTCTTGGTCCCCGGAAAAAGGGGTGAGCACAACAGAGATTTTTTCGGCAGAGCCGCGGGAAACATCCAGATAAACCTCCGCAGTTTTTAAACCTTTTGTCCCTAAGAAAAAAATAATAGAAAGACAGAAAAAACTGATTACCGGTCTTCTCATTTTTCCCTTTCTTTTCATTCTTCTATGCTAAACCGCACCGTAACATCCAAATACTCCTCTTTCCAATCATCAGGCAGAGAAGGCAAGTCCCTAATCATCTCAATGCTTTTCCTGGCGGATTGGTCCAAAATTTCTACGTTTGAACTTTCTTTCAACCTTATTTTCTCAATACTCCCATCCTTGAAGATTCTAAAAGAGAAAGCACTAAAAGCTCCTTCCTGAAGGATAGAAAACTTGCTCGGCGGCGACCAATTCGTATAGATTTTATTTTTCAAAAGAGTTACATACCAGGGATAAGGGAAAGGAGAAAGGAAAAGAAGAGAGGCTTTTTTTTTAGACATCGGCGGAGCCGGTTCCTCTTCTCTTGCTTTTTTCTCTATTTTCTCCTCCGGGGACTTCTTTTTTTCCTCGGTATCGCTATATTTTTCTAAAATCTTCTCTTTAAGGCTCTTTAGTTCCAGAGGAGAATAAGAAGAAAGCACCATCCTTGGTCTAATAAAGGTTGCCTTCTCCTTTTCTTTTCCCGAAGATTTTTCTCCTGAAGGCATCTCAGGCTCCTTGACTAAATAAACCGGCTGAATCCTGTCTCCAGGATAGAAATTTCTCCTCATCGCCGGGTTAAAAAAAAGCACCCCAATTAATAAACTATGAATGAGCGTAGAAATGAAGAACGATTTTCCCATTATCTCTCTTTCTCCCCAAAGACAACTCATGCCCCTCTGTATCTCCCCACAAGTGGGGAGAACATTAAAGGCGAGGAGGTTTACTTTAAGCGTGCCTTTAAAGATGCTCGTATTTCTCTGTATCTTTCGTGCGATAAATCGCACCGCTACTAACTTCCAATCAGAAGAGATGACTGGAGTTTAGGAGCGAGTGGGCGGTTATGCCGCAGGTATGAAATACCGAGGAATAAAAAAGCCCGAGCGGATAAATTCCAGTTATCTCTTACCTCCCCTACTCTTTTCTCGTAGCCAGACCTACTTTTAGAATTCCGGCTTCTCGCGCCGCATCAAGCACCTTTATCACCTTGGCATAGGTAACATCCTTGTCTGCCTTCACGATAATCGAAACTTCCGGATTTTTTTTTGAGATCTCCTGTAATCTTTCTGTAAGTTGAGGAAACTGATAGTGTCGGTTATCAAGGTAATAATTTCCTCTTGCCGAGATACTGACGATAATACTTTTGGTAACAGAAATTTTCTGGGCCGAGGCGGCCGGAAGCCGAACGTTAATCCCTTGCTGAATCACCGGAGCCACAATAATGAAAATAATGAGAAGAGATAACATCACATCAACCAAATTGGTAACATTAATCTGGTTGATTAAAGATTGGCTATATCTCTGGGATAATTTCATGGTTTAAATAATCGGACGCAGATTTCCGCAGATATTCGCAGATAAAGAATTAAAATAATTTTAGATATTTTATATTTTTATTCTTAAATCCTGTTAATCTACGTCCTATTATTTTATGCTTTTGTTGTTAAAGAATATCCGCCAAAAAGCAGAATAGAACACAGAGAAAAACAATGTAACCACGAATGAACACTAATGAACACGAAAAAAATTAAAGAATAGTCATTGCGAGGCATAGCCGAAGCAATCCGACGAAGTCGTTGCGAGGAGCGATAGCGACGTGGCAATCTCATCTTTTTCATAGAAGTGAGGGATTGCCACGCTCATTGTCATTCGCTCGCAATGACAGTTGCACTGTCAGTTCTTATTCGTGT
>Ga0210015_1004467_pt1 | contig 11834 bp, 10 predicted proteins | sample CryGeymeta201522_FD_185471 | JGI IMG/M metagenome (GOLD analysis project Ga0210015, IMG submission 185471) | Groundwater microbial communities from Crystal Geyser aquifers in Utah, USA - Crystal Geyser metaG 2015-22 (SPAdes) (version 2) | ecosystem: Environmental > Aquatic > Deep subsurface >... | reverse complement strand
GCTTGTACAAAAAATCGCTACCGCACTCAAAACCAACCTTACCTTTACCTTTACTGCCAATTAAACGGAGGTTGGCCACTTGGACACAATCAGCATCTCCTCGTGTTTTTTTGGCATTTCTCTCCAGATCGCCTCGGTCACAAACGGCATAAAGGGATGGAGCAGTTTGAGTCCAGTTAGTAGCACGTGTCGCAAAACCGATAGCGCCACTTCTTGATCAGCCCTTACCTTCACTTGTTCGATATACACATCTGCCACACTATGCCACATAAACTCATAGATTGTATCCGCCGCCTCACTAAAGCGATACTTCTCCAGCAGGGTAGTCATCTTCTTCGTGATCCCGTTTAATTCTATTAATATTTTTGTGTCCTCTTTTTGTAGTCCTTTGTTTGGAATTTGTAAATTGGAATTTGATATTTCCGCTTTTTCCAACATCATGATAAAAAAGCGGCTCATATTCCAGATTTTATTGGCAAAATTCCGCATCGCTCGTACTTTGTCCTCCGACAGTGGCACCCGGCCCCCCTCGCCGTTTCCAAATAGGAGAGACATCCGCAAAGCATCAGCTCCGTATTTATCCACGAGATCTATTGGGTTGATCACGTTACCCTTGCTCTTACTCATCTTCTGTCCCTTGCCGTCCGTCACCGTGCTCCACAAATATACATTCTTAAATGGCACTTCTCCCTGGATATATAGTCCAAACATCATCATGCGAGAAACCCAAAACTTGAGGATATCACTCATCGTCGCCATCACGTCGGTCGGGTAGCGCGAGCTATATTCATCCTCTTTGAGTGTCACCAGTGGCCACTGTCCCGAGGAGAACCAAGTATCAAAAGTATCTGTTTCTTGCAGATATCCCTCCCCGGGCTTTACTTCGGACACAATATACTTGGCATCAATCGGAGCAGACAAAGTCTGCAATCCACTCTCAATTTCCCTGAAACTATATTTTTTTAACAATTCGCCAACCTGTCCACGTAGCGGTTTTTTCTCTTGATCCAAAAATGTCACGTACAAATCTTCTTTTTTAGTATCGTACCAAGATGGAATTCTGATCCCCCATGCCACTTGTCGGCTAATCGGCCAGTCGTGCATGATCTCCATCCAATCGAGGAAATGTTTTTCGAATTTCTTGGGGTAAAACTGGGTTTTTTTTGCTTTCACTGCCTCAATCACCGCTCCCTTGAGCGGTTCTACCTTGATATACCAGTTGGGTACTGTCATGGGCTCCATATCGCGTCCACATTTGTAGCACACAGTCACTGCATGTAGGTAATGTTCATCTATTTTCTCTATCGCTCCAATCTTCTGTAGTTCCTCAATCGTCTTTTCCCGTGCCACCTTCACCTTCAATCCATTTATCTCGGGTACGGTCGTATCTTGGGGTAGGGTCATCCTCCCCAACTGGTCAATCACGCGAATAATGGGTAGGTCATGGCGCTTGCCTGCTTCAAAATCATTAGTGTCATGTGCTGGAGTAATCTTGACTACTCCCGTCCCAAACTCAATATCTACCATCTCATCTGCAATGACTGGAATTCTGCGCGTAGTTAGTGGCAACTCTACTTCGGTTCCTACATACTTTGTGTAACGTTTATCTTTTGGGTGTACGGCCAGCGCACTATCCCCAAACATTGTCTCTGGTCGCACCGTGGCCACCACCAACTCTCCATATTTGATGTAATACAGCTTATCTTCTCGCTCGCTATGGTTGATCTCAAGCTCCGCCAGCGACGTCCCACAATGTGGGCAGTAATTGACTAGGTAATCGCTCCGGTATACCAAATCATCTTTGACCATTTTTTCAAAAGTCCCAAACACCGCCTCAATCACGTGGGAGTCCAGGGTGAATACTGACCGATCCCAATCAGCGCTAAATCCTAGTCGCTTAAACTGCTCAAAAATTAGTCCGGAGTTATCCTCCACAAACTTGGCTATATTGACGTAGAGTGTTTGTCTATCAAAATCGAGCCTAGATTTACCCTCTTTTGCTAGGTGTTTCTCATACACAAACTGTGTCTCAAATCCAGCATGATCTCGTCCAGGGATCCACTCACAAGAGTAACCTTGCATCCTCTTCCACCGGATGAGAATGTCATCGATCGTATACATCCCGTGGCCCGCGTGGAGACTGGCATTGGCATTTGGTGGTGGCATCAAAATAGTAAATGGTCTATGACCCTGAGCGCAGTCGAAGGGCTTAAACGCTCCCGACCTCTCCCAGCGCTTGTAAATCTCACCCTCTACTTTATTGTGCTCAAACTTAGATTCCATATGGCTATTCTACCAGAGCTTGACCCATATTTGAGAATTATTATTGTCCCGTTCCCCTCAGATATACATTTGCCCACGGTCTGTAACTAGAACTAAACACTTTCTCTTGGATCGTCTCTCCATCTCTCACCACCCTGTACTCAAAGCTCGCCTTAGCTCCCCAAGCACTCCAGTCCACTTGCTTGACAGTCCCGGTAGCAAGGGATGGATCATCTTGGTAAATATCTGGTGGGGGAGGGGCTATCCCCCAAACCTTTGGTTCGGTTGTTGTGACCATTCGCCCATCGTTTGTCCCGTAAATTTCGATCACCAAGTGCAATTTTTTGGGATCATTAATCGTCTGGATCAAGATATGTCCTGGTGTATCATTCTTAAAACGGAAATCCTTGGAAGGTGCAATCACTGTCGCATCCACCCCTGGCTTACTATTTAATTCGTAATACGAAACTCGGTAAGCATGAGCCCATCGTTCTGTGATCGGTAGCCCCGCACTCATTACGGCGCGAAACATCGTCGTCGATACTTGGCAGAGTCCTCCTCCGTCACCCAGTACAGTTCTTCCCTTTTCAATAATGTACGCGCTCCTGTATCCCGTGGCTGACGATACCTCTCCCACCAATTTGTTAAAACTTACTTCCTCGCCTGGCGCGATCAAGGCGCTATTGAGGCGTGCAGAAGATAGTCCCACATTATATATTCTGTTTGGGATCGAGTGGGCATAGTAAGACTCGCCTCGTCCGATACGTTCATTGATCCCTAGTTCATTCACCTTGTTGGTTGTGACTGATGGCGTAGTTCGTGCAACTGCGATCTCAACTGTTTCATGTTTATTATCCGACTCCAACAATTTATTGATACCTTGTTGTATGCCATCTTTTGTAAGCTGTAATTCAACTTCCACCCCGTCTAGTCCTGGCGCAAACTCACTCACTTTCCCATTATCAAATTCAAACTTGGCATTTTGTGGAGGTTTGTTTAAGCTCTCTGCCAACCCCATCACGTATTCACTGATTGTTGCATCACTTGCAACCAAAAATGTCACCAGTTCATTAGCTTGTAATCTAATTCTTTCATCATCAAGCACTAGAGTTAGCTCTTTACCTAGTAGTTTTTCGGCTCGATTTCGCAACTCATTCAACTTATCGTCACCGATCTGCTTGTTTACCACTTTTGTGGGTATTTCTATTGTTGACTTATCAAGCATCTTTACTTGCTCGTTTAATTTTTTATCCAATCTCTCTCCATCTATTACTACTCCATCTTCTCCATTAGCGATCTTAATTTGTTTATTTACAATCTCGATTTTTGGCTCAATCGGTGGGATTTCAACGGACGAAGATATTTGGCTAATGAGCAGTTCTAGTTTGTCAGTTTTTCCTTCCAAGACAACCAAAGGGAACTGAGTTTTTTTATTAACTAGCAGGAGCAAATAATCACCAATTTCGAGCCTGCGTCCGTAGCGATAGGCCTCGTTCAAGCTGGCTTCAATTTCATAATTGATAGCGCCAATTGGCGTTTCCCAGGTAGCTCCGTTATATGCTAGGGATACTTGGTAAGTATTTATCGACTCTTGCAGTTTTACTCGAGCCTCATCTTGTGTCAGACCAGCCACGACAACTCCCGCAATTTCAACTCCGGGGTAGTACTTGTTGTGCCAAGAGATTCTCGCTAGGGCAATTAATAGGACGATCCCCAAGATTAACCCCATCAGGAAACCCCCCCCAATCTGTAACCAATTTTGTTTCTTGTTCTTTAATACTTTTTTCATAAACTGTTTCTGTTATCATAATACATATCATCATAGCTATGTACCAGGAGCTATTTACTATAAACTAATTCATATGCCGAAATTTCCCGATCCAACCAAAGATTACACAAGTACCCCCTTGACGGGCTCAATTGACGCCAAAAAAGATCTTCCCCCCGCTCCTCTTTACGAAGCCCCTAAACCTGAACCCACGCTGCACATCGAGCGCGATAGCGCCCGAGAAATGACTCCAGACGCGAAGCTGTCTGGGAGTCCTTTCCGCAATCTCATCCCGATTGTGATTGGTTTAGCCGCCATCATCATCTTAGTCGTACTAGGTTTCTCGGTGATCCCCAAGTTCTTCAAAAAAGCCGAGCCAATTACCCTCAACTATTGGGGCCTTTGGGAGCCATCTTCAGTTATGCAGGCAGTCATCGCCGACTATGAGAGCGCCAACCCGAGTGTCAAAATCACTTACACCATGCAATCTCCCCAGAACTACCGTACACGTTTCTTAGCAGCAGGAACCCAGGCCAACTCTCCCGATATTGTGCGCATTCACAATACTTGGCTTCCTATGCTTAAAAAAAATCTCTCCCCAGCACCAGATACAATTCTCAAATCTAGTGACTTGACCGATTATTATCCAGTCGTCACTCAAAACTTTGTCAGCAGTGGCAAAGTCTATGCTCTCCCACTCGAAATCGATGGGTTGTCTCTCATATACAACGTCGATATTTTCAAAGAAGTAGGGGCTTCTCCTCCTCCCGATTGGAACACTCTGCGCAAACTAGCATTTGATCTGACCAAAACCAATCCAGAGACGCTTATCATTGAGCGTGCTGGAGTAGCCCTTGGCACAACCGGCAATGTCGACAACTGGTCAGACATCTTGGGCTTATTGATTCTGCAAAACTCAGGCAATCCGAGTAAGCCCACAGAAATTGCCGTTCAAGATGCGCTTTCTTTCTATACCCTAATCACGACGCAAGACAAATCATGGGATGCCTCTCAACCAAACTCGGTTTATGCCTTCGCGACGGGGACAGTTGCAATGATCATCGCTCCCTCTTGGCAAATATCAGAGATCAAAGCTATCAACCCAGAACTCAATTTTGCCGTAGCGCCTGCTCCAGTTTTGCCTTCCGCCAACTACGCTTGGGCGACGTACTGGGCCGAAGCAGTTCCGCTCAGTAGTAAAAATCCCGAAGCAGCCTGGAAATTTATCAAATATCTAAGTTCTTCCGAGATTTTACAAAAAATGTACGCCGGGGCTTCTCAGATCAGGGCACTAGGGGAACCATATCCTCTAGTTTCACTCTCTCCTACCTTGGCCAACGATCCCTTAGCTGGTCCCTTTGTCACCCAAGGCCCACAGTACAAGTCTTGGTATCTCTCAAGTCGCACCTATGATGATGGGATCAACGATCAACTAATCAAATATTACGAAGACGCAATCAACGGCATCAATGCCGGCCAAACGGTCTCTGCCGTCACGAGTACTCTTGATGCTGGCGTTTCACAAGTCATGGCCAAATATCCCGAGGCAAAATGACGCCTATTGGAATCTCTATCCTCCAAACTCTCAAGTACTCTGATCACTTTGGTTTCCCCTTGACCCTCTCTGAGATTCATTCGCGACTCGTAGGGGCGAGGTCTTCTCGCCCGCTACTAATCACCGCCATCAATCAAATGTTAAAATCCAAAACGATTTCCCAAACAGGCGACTATTATCACCTCCCAGGGCACGCCTCTTTAGTTGCCCGCCGTCTCAAGAGAGCCAAGTTTTGTGCACCTCGTCTGCGCCTTGCCCAAACTCTCGCCATCAAGCTCTCCCATACTCCCGGGATCTTGGCGATTTATCTGACTGGTTCACTCGCCATGTCCAACTCGAGCGTGAATGATGATATTGATTTTATGATTATCGCTCACTCTCATCACCTCTGGACCACCCGTTTCCTACTCACGCTCTATACCACCATCCTGGGCTTGCGGCGCACACCCAACTCTCCTCGCTCCTCTGGCAAATTATGTCTTAATTTGTACCTCACTCCTATGAGCTATGCGCTACCAAACCATAAACAATCTCTTTACACCGCTTACGAGCTAGTCCAAGCAATTCCTCTTTTTGATCCTCACAACACTCGCGCCTCTCTCTTCGCCGCCAACTCCTGGATTCGTCACTATCTCCCCAACTTCCCGCCACCCAAAATTACCCCATCTACCATCTACCATCTACCATCTACCATCAATTTCTTTGAGAAATTGGCCTATCGTCTCCAACTTTTATATATGCGCCCCAAACTCACCCGCGAATACGTGACTCAGGACTCTGCCTTTTTCCACCCCCACGACCCCGGCACCAAAGTGCTAAGAGGACTCTCCTTAAAAGGAATACCTGGCTGCAAGCCAAGTAGGGCTCGCCGGCAGGCGAAAGGAGAGTCCTCATTGGAAGTATAATAACTCAATTATGTTCCACTCAATTCAGTCCATTGCCCTCGTCTGCCACGATCTACGATCTAAAAACTACAAGCTAGTCTTAGCCACTGGCTTCTTTGATCTTTTACATGAAGAGCACATTCGCTTTTTGCGCAAAGCCAAATCAGCAGGGGACATTCTTATAGTTGCCGTCGAAAGTGACGAGCGTGCTCGCGCACTCAAGGGTAAAGATCGACCCGTCGAACCGCAGTCTGTTCGTTGCCAGCATTTACTCTCACTTACAACCCCCGGGGTTATAAGTCAGCACAATGAAACCCCGGGGGTTCTAAATCCCGTCGATTATGTCATCGCTCTTCCTCCCGACTTTGACCATTTCGAAGCCTACGACTCCCTCATGTCCGCTATCTCTCCAGAGATTTATGCAGTTAGCTCTCACACTACTCATCTCAAGAGCAAAACTTTTTTGGTCGAGAAATACGGGGGTAAACTTATTATTGTTCACCAGCTAAACACAGATATTTCTACGACAAAAATTATAGAGAAAGGTATACTATCCCCATAGCCATGTGCCATGAGCCATGAACTATCAACCAAACTACTATGTTCGAACACTACATCTATCAACCATTTTTCAATATCTTTGTCGGTCTCTATGAGATCTTGGGTAAAATTTCGCCAGAACTAGCCGACATGGGTATAGCTGTCATTATTTTTTCCATTGTCGTTCGCATTATTCTCTTCCCTCTTACTATTGCCGGCGAAAAAAGTGAAGAAGAAAAGAAAAAGATCACCGATCTGGTAGCAGAAGCCAAGCGACTCTACTCCCACGAGCCCATCAAACTAAGCGCAGAGATCAAAACCATCATGCGCGGTAGCTACAAAGCCGTCTTTGCCACCACCGTGAACCTTATCATCCAACTAGCTATTATTCTCATGCTCTATCGCATCTTTACGACCGGGCTTGAAGGGGCCGATTTTTATCTGCTCTACGATTTTATTCCTCGTCCAGATCATATCAACCTTATGTTCTTAGGCAAATACGATCTCTCCGTCACCAACTCGACTCTCAACATCATCCAGTCCATCATGATCTTTATAGTAGAGCTCCTGGGGGCCTTACGCTCTCCATATCCACTTTCCAAAAAGGATAAGATCCTTATGCAGCTCGTGCTCCCTGTCGGTTCTTATATTATCTTTATGTTCTTGCCATCTGGTAAAAAGGTTTTTGTCATCACCTCACTTGCCTTCTCTGCAGTTTATAACGCTATCAAACTCATTCAAGATTGGATGCAGAAACTGATCACCAAGTATATCCCCAAGCCACCACAAGAAGCAGAGTCAAATAAAGTGATACAATAACTTAGTATGTTCGATAATCTCGTAGTTTCATTCTTGGCAGACGAAGTAGTAGGGGGATTTTTTATCTCTGTTCCTCCTGGACATGTCGCTTGTGTCTACGACCGCGGCCGTGGTGTCCTCAAAAATGTTTTTGGTCCAGGTCTTCATCTCAAAATTCCTTTTTGGCAGGTAGCCAAACTATTCAACGCCCAAGTTCTTGAGTACACGATCCACAAGGGTTTTGACTTGAACAACAAAGAGATCTTGGGGGATGAGCCCATCAAATCCACCACCAAAGATGGAGTGGCCGTGGTAGTTGAAGGTTCTATCCTTTTTCGCATCGACAAGGCCAATGCTCCAGAGCTATGGGAAAACATCGGTGAACACTTTGTCTCCAAAGTGATCCGTCCTTTTAGTCGCTCCAAGATCTCCGCCATTTTCTCAACTGTTGATGCAGGTATTGTCAAAAATTCGCGTGCATCTCTCGAGAACACGCTCAAAGAGGAACTCAATCTAGAGTTCCAAAATCGTGGCCTGATTTGCGAGGGTGTTTTGCTCTCCGAAGTGGCCGTCGGTTAATATGTCGACTTATCACACGCAAACTATCCCTGAGTTACTTTCCACTCTTGTTTCTCGCCACTCTGAGCATCCTTTCCTAGAATCCGACTCCTCTGTTCTTACCTATACTCAGTTTGACACTCAGACTCTTTCTCTAGCCGCCCACTTTGTCTCTTTGGGGATCAAGCAGGGTAATCATGTCGCTATTTTGCTCCCCAACTGTAGCGAGTTTATCTTGTCCTGGTTTGCCCTTATGCGCCTTGGGGCTGTTATGGTTCCGATCAACCCCACCTACCAAGAGGGTGAGGTGGCCTACATAATCTCCCATTCTGAGTCTCGTTTTGTTATTACCCAAGCAAATTTAGCTTCTCATCTCTCTTTGGACATCACTATTATTTTGACTTCTAGCCTAGCTACTTTGCCCGCTCCCCAAGATCTACCCAGTCCAGATATCACTCCCGAATCTCTTGCGGCCATCCTCTATACCTCGGGCACAACTGGCAAACCCAAAGGGGTCATGCTCCCACATCGATCATTTACCATCGGTGGCGAATCTTTTGCATATCGCGCCCAGCTCTCTCACACAGATCGCATGCTCGTTATGCTGCCACTCTTTCACGTCAATGCAGAGGTTTACTCAGTTATGGGAGGACTTGTAGCTGGCGCCACTCTCGTCCTGGTCGATTCTTTTCATGCCTCTACTTTCTGGCAGACAGTTCATGATCGTCGTATCACCCAGTTCAATTTTCTAGGCGTGATTGCCAATATTCTTCTGCGCCTTCCAGCCTCTCCTCTTGATACCACTCATCATCTCCGCCTCTGCTGTGGTGCTGGCTTATCCAAAGAGACAATCCTCGCCTTTCGCGATCGTTTCCACGTTCCACTCCTAGAAACCTACGGCTTAACTGAAGCCCCCATGGGCTTGAGTAATATGTTGGACGATTCTCGTGAGGGAAGTATTGGCAAACCAGCCAGGCACAGCGATCCCACTATTTTTACTCAGGCCAAACTCGTAGACAACGAAATTGTCCTCTCTACTCCCGCCTTAGCTTTGGGATATTGGGGCAATAAAGATGCCACTCAGGAATCATTTCAAAATAACTGGTTTTATACTGGAGATTATGGTCGTCAAGATCGAGATGGTTACTACTATTTTGTCGATCGCAAAAAAGACTTAATTCGCAAAAAGGGAGAGAATATTAGTAGTCGCGAAATCGAACTTGTGATCGCCAATCTACCTGGCGTTGTATCTGTGGCAGTCATACCTATCCCTTCGCCTCTAGGAGAGGATGATATCAAGGCCTACATAGTCACGCAGCCAGGTTCAAATCTCAATTTTGACCTCGTGCGCGCTCACTGTCTCAAGCAACTTAGTTACCAAAAGACCCCTGCTTTGGTAGAATTTGTAGAGTCATTACCCCAAACTCCCACCAATAAGGTGGCCAAACAAGAACTTAAGCTTATGTTTCAAACCAATCAATCCCACAAACTTACCCCCCGCATGTTGTTGGTAGATGGACTCCGCACCCCCATTGCCAAAATGGATGGAGCTTTCAAAGATATCCGCCCCGACGAACTCTTGACTCATCCTCTCAACGCACTAGCTAAAAGACTCTCTTTGACTCACGCAGATGATTTTATCGTAGGCTGTGTCAATCAACTGGGGGAGGCGCAGCGCAACATCGCTCGTCAAGCCATCCTTTTGTCAGACTTGTCAAGCAGTACTCCCGCCACAACCATTAATCGCCTCTCAGCTTCTAGTCTTGAAGCTGCGCGTCTCGCTTTTGCCACCATTGCCTCGGGCCTTTCGGATTCGGTCTTGGTGGGTGGGGTCGAGTCATTTTCGCGCACCAAAGAGTCCGATCGCTTGGGCTATCCCCACTTGCATCCCAAACTGACCAAAACACTCTTGCCCTCCGGCGTATTTATGGAAAGCCTAGCCCAACAATCCCACATCTCTCGCAGCGATCAAGATGAATATGCGCTCTTAAGCAACGAGCGCTCGCTTAACTCGCCCACTCCCGAGGCTCGGGGTGTAATTCCCGTGGCAGGCTTGGATCATGACGATATACCCCGTTCTGGTTTGGCGCTTGATCGTTTATCAAATCTACCCCCTTTATTTGCTGGCACCATTACCGCCGGCAACAGTAGCAAACTTGGTGACTCTGCTGGAGTTTTGCTCATGGCCTCACCATCTTTAGTAGCCACCCAGTCGTGGCAACCTCTTGCTGGGATAATTGGTTTTTCGCTCTTTGCCACAGATCCCAAGGATTACGGGAGCGCCCCAGTTTCGGCCATCCGCAATCTACTCAATCAGCACGATTTGACGATAGACCACATCGGTATCTGGGAAATCCACGAGGCCTATGCCGCCGAAGCGCTCTACGTCGCGCGGCAACTTCACCTATCTCCATCCCGCATCAATCTCTGGGGTGGGGCAGTCTCACTCGGGCATCCCTTTGGTGCAACCGGCGTACGTCTCTTACTCTCTGCCGCTCACCAACTAGCCAGTAGCGATTCTTCTTATGCGGTGGTTAGTATCTGTATTGGTGGTGGCCAGGCCCTCGCCTGTCTCTTGACAAAGTAATATGACCATGGTACTATGACCATAGTCATATGTTAAAAACTACCGTTTCCAAATCAGAATTCAAAGCCAAGGCCCTCGAGTACATGCGCTTTGTACAAAAAAACAATCAATCCATTGTTGTAACTGATATGGGTAATCCCGTTATTCAAATCAATCCTTACAATGTTTCAAATGAAGATGAAGATGAGCTGGCTTTTTTTCGAGGTTCCGTCCTCAAATACGTTCGCCCCAATGATCCAGTTGGTCTAGAAGATTGGGAGGCACTTAAGTGATCCTCTTAGATACCAATGCTTTCTTATGGTATTTATCTGATAAAACCAAATTTTCTGACTCAACTTTGGTTGCTATTCAAAAAGAACGTCACCAGTCCAAACCACTCTTAGTTTCCGCTATTAGTATTTGGGAAGTCGGTCTTCTCATTCAAAAAAAACGTATTCAATTACACGTTGATTACGATACTTGGTTTAATCAGATTCGCAAACTTAAATCAATTCAATACGTGCCAATCACTATCGAGATTTCCCACGAATCAATTATGCTACCTGGGATATTTCACTCCGATCCCGCTGATCGCATTATAGTAGCCACTTCACGTTTTCTCGGCGCAACTCTCATCACTAGCGATCACTTAATCCGCAAATACAAACACGTCAAAACGATTTGGTAATCACTTTGATCTAGTTGACGCCTACCCATCTTCTTTGCTAATATAACACTCGCACTACTTTATTGCTAAATATTAACTATTTGCCATGAGCCATGAGCCATGAGCCATGAGCCAACAACAGGAGGAACTATGCAGTTAGATCCAAAAAAACTTACCCCCATGTCAGGTTACGTTTTAGTCGAGCCAGAAGCCAAGCAAACCAAGACTGAGGGTGG
>Ga0210015_1004462_pt1 | contig 11847 bp, 13 predicted proteins | sample CryGeymeta201522_FD_185471 | JGI IMG/M metagenome (GOLD analysis project Ga0210015, IMG submission 185471) | Groundwater microbial communities from Crystal Geyser aquifers in Utah, USA - Crystal Geyser metaG 2015-22 (SPAdes) (version 2) | ecosystem: Environmental > Aquatic > Deep subsurface >... | reverse complement strand
GATTTTGAATAATTAATATGTATTCTATTTATGGTTTTATCAGACGCTGCATACCATAATAAATACTCGTTATTGTTGTATGTAACACTAGGATTATGGACGTTGATGTAGTTACTAATATCAGTTGATTCTAGTATGTAATTATCATATTTTATCCACGATAGACCATCATTCGATGAAGCATACCCAAGTCTCCATTTAGAGCCGTCATATCCCATATACCACATCTTATATATCGAACCGTCAAATAATATCGATGGAGAAGCAGCAGCATTGCTATCCCACGATTCCAATGGTCCAATTGATAAAACTGGGTAAGATGAATATTTTATCCAATTTGTAGCAGCATATACATTTTGTATTCGTACAGTAATAACTAATAATAACGCAAAAATATAAATAATAATTTTAGTATGCATAATTTTGACTTTATATTTAAAAGTTTAATAATAAAACTTTATTTGTCAACATGTTTTATTGATATAATATTAGAGTATTTAGTTTGGACCTAACGATCAATTATCTAAAATAAACTTAATTTATGAACAAAATATCTGCAATTATTAATACATACAACGAAGAAAAAAATATAACATCTTGTTTAAGAAGTATTAAATGGGTAGATGAAATTGTTGTAGTAGATATGGATTCAACAGATAATACCATTCAGTATGTTAAAAAATATACTAATAAGATTTATTACCAAAAACACTCAGGTTATGTTGAATCAGCAAGAAATTTTGCTATTAAACATACTACAGGAAATTGGATCTTAGTGATTGATGCTGATGAGGAAGTAAGAGGGCATTCAAATCAGATTATAAAGAACTTAGTTGATTCAATTAACTATGATGGGTATTTATTTCCTAGAAGAAATTATTTAGATAATAAGATATATCTAAAACATGGATATTTTTATCCTGATTATCAATTAAGATTATTTAGAAATACCAAGAAGATAAAATATTCTGGAATGATTCATGAGCAACCTAAGATGAATAATAATAGAATAAAAATTGTTAATGATGTCATAATTTATCATAATTCTTCGCACTCCAAATACAATTCATTTGTTTCGATATTACGGTTTTTTCCATATATTAAGGTTGAAGGGGAAATTATCGCAAATTCAAAGATATCAACTGCAAATATATTATTGGATGCAATTATAGAACCACTTCGGCATTTTTATAGATCTTTTATTAAACTCAAAGGATATAAAGAAGGTTATATTGGCTTTAGAGCTGCCTTATTATATGGATTATATAAAGGCTTAACCAAACATTATGCATGTTTGCTAAGAAATAAATTATTAAAATGAAAAATAAGTATAATAAATTTAACCCTGTTCCTTATGAAGCGCATATGTTGGTTTATAACATGATTAGGGAGAAAAGCAGGGTTTTAGACGTAGGATGTGCTACCGGATATTTTGCCGAAAAGCTGAGACAGAAAAAGTGTCATGTCTATGGGATTGAAATTGATCCATGCGCTGCAAAAATCTCAAAAAGTACCTGTGAAGAAGTGATTACTACTGATATAGAAGAAGCGCAATCTCTGGGTTTCAAAAGACAATCATTTGATTACATTTTACTACTAGATATGTTGGAACACCTCAAAAATCCTTTACGGGTGCTAAACATGCTGTCTGGTTACCTAAAACCTGATGGTGACATAATAATTTCCGTACCGAACATTGCTCATATATCCATACGTTTGAAGCTTCTGTTTGGGAAATTCGATTATGAAAATCAAGGTATTATGGATAAAAGTCATCTTAAATTTCTTACCAAGTCAAGCGTAATCAAACTCATAGAGACCGCTAACTTGAAGATGGATGATATAGACTATTCTTCAGATTTCGGGCAGCTTCCGGTCCTTGGGAGAATAGCAAGATATATTCCAAAAAGGTTCCAATATTTCTTCACAAGACAGTTTAATACATTGTTATCAGTTCAATTTATCCTGGTATGCAAGTCGAAGAAATGATGAATAAATTGGGAATAGTGATAGTAAATTATAACAGTCAGAATGTAATTCTTGGTTGTTTAAAATCCCTGAGAGACGCGGGTGATTTTCTGTCTCATACGCTTATAGTGGATAATCGATCCCAGGACATATCTTCAGACGTAATCAAAAAAGCATATCCTCAGATAAAGATTCTCAAGTTAAATAGGAATTTTGGTTTCGGTACAGCGAATAATTACGGAATAAAATACCATTTGGAAAAAGGGGCTGAATATATTTTTCTTTTAAATCCTGATACTTCAGTTGGAAAAAACAGCATAAAAATTTTACTTAAGGGAATCGATAAACATAAAAGATATGGTATTTGCGGCCCAAAGATTTATTCTAAGGATAAAATCATCTGGTCCTGTGGCGGGCTTCTTGATAAAAAAAGATATTCAGGAGGATTAATCGGATTAGGAGAAATAGATGGAGGGCAGTATGAAGATATAAGGAAAGTCGATTTTGTGTCAGGTACGGCCATGTTAATTAAAAGAGAAGTCTTTGAAAAAATTGGCTTTTTTTCCGGGGAGTATTTCTTATATTACGAAGACGTGGATTTATGCTTTAGAGCTAGACAAGTAGGTTATGAAGTTGTTTATATACCAGCTGCAAATATCAATCATCTGGGTTCTGGCACAATTGTCAGGAATTCACCCATGCATCAGTATTATATGGCTAGAAACCACCTGTTATTCATCGAAAAGTATGCCCAGCGAAAGACATTTTTAAGGGAAATTTTGAGAATGCCAAAAACCGTATATGAACATTATTATAAAAAAGAAAAATACGCCATACTCGGGATTTATGATTATTTACTAAGGAGGTTTGGGAAAAGTGGTTATTGGCATTGACGCAGGATGTCTATCCGGATCTGATATACGCCTTCAAACAGGTATTTATTATTATGCATACAATCTGATAAAAAACCTTTCCAAGATTGATAAAAAGAATATCTACAGGTTATACAGTTATCAGCCGCTATCAAAATCGCTTTTAGATGAGTTTGGTCCGAATGTCCAAAACTCCCTATTGAAACCGCAAAAATATTGGTTAAATTTGCGTCTGTCTTATGAATTTATGATAAGAAAACCCGATATATTCATTGGACTTAGTCAGGCTTTACCAATTTATCATCCGGCTAAAAACATTATTATCGTACATGATATAGCTTTTGAGTTGTATCCGGAATATTATAAAAATTCACATAAGAGATTATCCCGTTTGACCAGATTTGCGGTAAGTAATACAGATCAGATTATCGCTGTTTCAAAAAAGACAAAGGAGGATATAGTACAGTTTTACGGAGTAGATAGACATAAAATAGAGGTAATTTATCACGGTGTAGATCCATTTTTTTATCCTAGAAAAAAGAATGAATCAGAAAAAGTGATTAAAAAATATAATATTAAAGACCCATATTTCCTATTTGTTGGATCTTACAAACAGGTAAAAAACATTCCTCGGATAATTGAAGCTTTCGGTAAGTTTTCCCTGAGAAACCATGAAGAATATCAACTGGTCATGGCAGGAAGTGATAATGAGTATGATCATGGAATAGATGAAATATTAGAAAAAACAAAAACAAAGAACAGAGTGAAGATGTTAGGATACGTGCCATATGACGATCTGCCCTTATTGTATTCAGGTGCAACAGCATTCGTATCGCCATCTTTGTATGAAGGTTTTGGTTTGCCTTTTGCCGAAGCGCTATCTTGCGGAGTGCCGGTAGTGGCAGGAGATAAAGGATCCATGCCTGAGATTGTTGGGAATTTGGGTATTATAGTAGATCCTTACAATATTCAGGAGATAACAGAAGCATTTATGAAAGTATTAAATTTCGACAGATTGTCATTTTTAAGAAAATCCGTAATATATTCAAAGAAATTTTCATGGAACAGAAATGCCAGGCAATTATTTGACCTCATTCAAAAAATATGAATAATATTTCAATTATTATTGTTACTTTCAACCCCGGAAGCCAAATCAGACGTTTGGTAAATAATCTTTTAAAAATTAAGATTGTGGATAGGAATATTGAAATAATAATTGTGGATAATGCCTCAAATGATAATTCATTAGGCCAGATCGATAAAACAAAAAAAGTACAAATTGTCAGAAATGATATAAACTTAGGATTTTCCAAAGCTGTAAATCTCGGAATCAAATTTGCATTGAAGAAGAATGCCGGAACAATCATTTTAGTAAATCAAGATGTTGATTTTACGAATGATTTTATATCTCCGCTTTTATTTAATAATAACGATATCGTATCTCCGGTAATTAAATTTAAAAGAAATAATCAATGGGTTTATGATTATGGAGGATTGATTAATTTTCGTATAGGAAGAATTCATCACAGGGAATTAGATTATCCGGCAACTATATCAAAGGGCAGAATAGATTATGTTGGTGGCTGCTGCATGCTTATCAAAAGTAAAGTGATAGAAAACATAGGATTGTTTGACGAGCGATTTTTCATGTATTTCGAAGACGCTGATTATTGTGTAAGAGCAAGAAAATCAGGATACAATATTGATGTTGAGTCAAAGTCCATAGTTGTACATAATTTTCAGGAAGGCAAATATCGAGAAATAAAGAAGTATCGATATTTGATTGCCAGTAATATAATTTTCATAAATAAATATCTTGGTTATAAAATTCCTCTGGGGTATTTATATATAGTAGTACTTTCTATGAAAATAATTATAAATTTAATACTAAAATAAGTGACCAAAAACTCCATCAGCGCCGTAGTTCTTTATAAAGATGAGGAAGATACCATCGATAGATGCATTCGGTCTTTATCCTGGTGTGATGAAATTGTCTTGATAGATGATTATTCGACAGGTAAAAAACTAATACAAATAAAGGAATCATTTCCATCTGTAAAAGTGTTCAAAAATCACTTAAATGACGATTTTGCATCTCAGAGAAACTATGGATTGACTAAATCATCAGGTCTTTGGATTTTGTTCATAGATGCGGATGAATTAGTCTGCGAAAAACTAAAATTAGAGATACTGTCAATCATAAAAAACAATCATATATATCGCGATGAAGTAAACGGTTATTTTATTCCCCGGCTGGATAATATTTTCAGAAAAAAATTGAAACATGGGGAAACAGCCAAAATCAGGTTACTTCGTCTTGGCAGGAAAGGGAAAGGAATATGGAAAGGTAAAGTTCATGAAGTGTGGGAAATTGAAGGAGAAAAAGGTTTATTGGAATACCCAATCAGTCATTATCCCCATCCTACCATATCTGCTTTTTTGAAAAGTATTAACAGATATACCGATATAAGGGCCAGAAATCTGTATGTTATGGGAAAAAAGACAAATATTTTTTCAGTGGTCGTCTACCCTTTAGGCAAATTTATCTATAATTTTATATTCAGACTTGGTTTTCTTGACGGGATGCAGGGTTTTGTCGTTAGCATTTTTATGAGTTTTCACTCATTCTTAGTAAGAAGCAAGTTGTGGATGCTGAGACATAATAATGACAATGAATAGGATACTGCGAATCTTATTATACGCTTCTCTGGCGATTTTCATTTTCGGTCCGGTTGCTTCTTTACATGTTTCTCCGGGATTAAATATTTATGTGATGGATATATTAGCGGGATTAATGTCTTTGGTGTGGCTTATAAATTTTTCGAAATTTGAACACACCTCCAAAAATGCGTGGATCTTTAAATATTTTTTATTATTTACGTTTGTATGTTTGATCGCGCTTGTGCTTTCTCCGATTCCCATGACTGTTACAGAAAAAGCTATATCCTCCTTATATCTTTTCAGGTTCATCTCATATTTTTTTGTTTTTCTTAGCGTCAGGCATTTGCTGGACAAGGGTATGTTAAAAAAAACAGATACAGCCAGGATGTTATTTTCCTTAGGTGTTTTACTTATAGCTTTCGGCTGGATTCAGTATTTTTTTTATCCTGACTTGAGAAATCTGTATTACTTGGGTTGGGATCCTCATTTCAAAAGGATATTTGGCAGTTTTCTTGATCCGAATTATTTTGGTTTGATATTGGTGTTATTACTGATTGTTAACTTTCTTTATTTCAATTCCTCAAAGGCTCTTAAGATGGTGACAACAACCTTATTCGTCGTAACGCTGGCTTTCACCTATTCCCGGAGCAGTTATTTGGCGTTTCTCTCGTCCCTATCTTATTATTTCTTAACAAAAAGAAAATTTAAGCAGATGCTTATAATCTTTTCCGTTTTTTTTGTACTTACGATTTTATTACCTCGTCCCGGTGGCGCAGGCGTGATGCTGGAGAGGGTTTTTTCGATTAGGGAAAGAGTAGGGAATTGGCAGCAGGGTATTAGTATTTTTCAAAAAAATCCGATTATCGGTGTAGGGTTTAATACTTTAAGATATGCCAAAAAGGAGTATGGTTTACTTCAGGATAATCTGGAATACAGTCACTCAGGGGCGGGGATAGATAACAGCTATATTTTTGTACTGGCAACTACAGGTTTGACAGGGGGAGTCTTCTTTATTTTATTTTTAAAGCAGTTGTTTGTAAAAAGCGGGTTTATCATGAAAATTTCTTTGATTGCCGTACTGGTACACAGTTTATTTCTCAACTCTCTTTTTTTCCCATGGGTTTTATATCTTTTAACGCTGATAAGTGCAATTGATTTGAGGAAAAAGAATATTATACTCACGTAACTCAGGTTTGTATCTGAGTTACTCAGTATATACCCATCTAATACTTCGACTCACTCAGTACAAGTCAGCTTTGCTGTGATTAAAAAGATGCAAACCTGAGTAAGATGGGTAGAATCAGGGTGTATAATTTACTTTTCTTTCCTCAGTAGTTTGATTACCGGCCTGGTCAGTGGCTATTATTTTAAGTTTGTTTTCTCCATCTGATAAGGGTAATTTATAAGAGAAGTTGCCGTCCTGATCTACAATGACAAATCTTTCATTTACAGAAATCGTATTTTCGGGATCCGTCTTTCCTGAGATATTTGCCTCTTTATTTTCCGAGTAAAATTTTTCACCGTCAGAGGGTGATTCTACATCCAGTTTCGGAGGAGTCTTTTTATAAACAATATTTATGGGAGATGACGGACTGCTTTCACTGTCTTTCAAAGCGCTTTTGGCAGTTATCGAATTTGCGCCTTGGTCTAAAGTTATATTATTTGCCGAAAATTTTCCGTCTTTGTCAGCTGTTACTTTTACAACTTCCACGTCATTTACCATGATTATAACAGTCGTATCTTTATCACCATAGCCTGAGATTTTGATTTTTGCGGAGTTGGTAGCTTCAAGAACAGGATCCAGAGTGGGGGGGAACAAAATAGCAAACGAAGATTTATTTTCTACACTCTTATTTTGATTAAGTGAGGTGAGGCCAAAAATAATTCTGGCAAACAGCGGCAGACCAACAAATAGGAACAACAGCGCTGAAAATATCAGAGAGGCGATTGTCAAAAACAATTTCCTGTACAGTTTCTTTTCTTCAGTTCTTAATCTATGGGTTGATTGTGTGATCATGGGAGCCCTCTGTCAGAATCGAACTGACATCTACGGTTTACGATACCGCTGCTCTGCCGTTGAGCTAAAAGGGCAACACCTTATGTAAGAAAGCAAAACACCGCCGTTCCTTCCATCACCTGAGCGAAGCTCTGGCGGGCAGGTCTACCAACTGAGCTAAGACGGAGTTTATAACTATTGTACCAGAGGCATCTTTTTTTTGGAAGATTCACGAGTTCTAGAAACGATCGCAACCCCTGAAAGCTTTTTGTGACTGATATAATGTTCACTTCTTTGGGTAGGATTGGAGGTGAATATATATTGGTTAAACATTCAAAATTGACAGGTACGGAGAGAAGTCTTCTTTCTGACTGGAAAAAACAGGGATTATCAAATGGCGAATGTGCCAAAAGGCTAAATCGTCATGTTGCCACCATTGGGCGGGAGTTATCCCGCAACCGGGTGAGAGTAACTATCGGTAAGGATTGGGAATATATCTATGAATCAATCCATGCCCAGTCTGTAGCCATGAAGCGTAAGCGGAATGCCTGGTTTGCCAAACAACCATTAAAGAACAAAAAGATATATTCTTATGTTTATAAACACCTGAGGATGAGCTGGTCGCCTGAACAGATAGCTGGAAGACTGAAGCTTATCCATCCCGGGGATACGTCATGGCACATCTGTCATGAAACTATCTATCAGTATATTTACAGGAAGAAAACTGACATGACAAAACAGGGAATACTTGATGCTCGGATTATGGACAGAAGGCTCTCCCAGGGCATTACAGTAGCTACCGTTACAGATCATACCAGACCACTTTATGAGTATTTGAGGCGGAAACAGGTCAGAAGGAGAAAAAGAGGCAGCAGAAAGTCACAAAGGGTCAGGATACCAGATAGAGTAAGTATCCATGACAGACCGGCGGTCATTAATGAGAAAAAACAGTTCGGCCACTGGGAAGGAGACAGTATTGTGGGTAAAGGTCATATTACAGGATTGCATACCGAATACGAAAGATTAACGAGTCTTACCAGGTTTGAGAAGATGGATAGGATAAATGCAGATGGATTTAATCGGGCAACTGATAAAATATTCAGTAAACTACCACCCAAGGCGAGACTGTCTGCCACTTTTGATAACGGATCAGAGAATACCGGGCATGTCAGGCTTAAAAGAATATATGGAATGGATACCTATTTTGCAGATCCATATTCAGCCTGGCAAAGAGGCGGTAACGAGAATGCCAATCTCTGGATACGGTACTACTTTCCGAAGAAAACTGATTTTAGTACAATTGGAGATGATGAATTACGGGATGTTGAACGGGAGTTAAACAACAGACCGAGGAAACGACTGGGATTTATGACTCCCAAGGAAGTGTTTGATAAATACATTAACCTGCCCTAGGGTTGCGATTGTTAGTAGAATACGGGATTTTTCGATCAACGCATAAGCCTTTTTAGTATCGATGGAAAGTTGCTTTCGGAAATCATCAGGACTATTGAAAGCCACTACTTCACGGAGATAAGAAATTAAATTAAATTCGATGCTATGACCATAAATATTTTTATGAAAATCAAATACGTGAATTTCTATTACATCTTTTCTATCTTTGATTATTAATCTGGGTCCGAAGTATAAGAGGCCGAAATAAATATGATTTGATATTTTAAGTTGTACCAGATACACTCCCTTTTTTTGGTCTTCCAGTATTTCCGGATGATCCAAATTGAGAGTGGGATATCCCAGCTTCTGACCCAGTTGATTCCCTTTTATAACTTTTGCTTTATACCATCTGTTCATACTAAGTAGCCTTTACTTTCTATGACAATCGCAATATGTTCGGCCCTGTTTATGCTTCTGTGCATAAGGGGAATAAGGATAGGCATGAAATTGGTAAGAGGATTTATATGCTTGAAATTTTGCCCTTTCGTGCTTTGAATAATTAATATCTTTCTATATTCCTGTATTATGATTGGAATGAGAGACAGAGTAATGGTCAGCACTAACCCGATTTTACTGGGAGGAAATGAAAAGATATGGATGATTTCGCTAAGTGAGGTGACGGAAGTGTAGATAAGAACCAGAAGGCTCAGACTCGATATTTTCAGCGCACTAATAATTCCGTTTTGCAGTCTTTGCCAGATATTTATATCTACATTAAAAATGAGCTGGAACATGACAATCAGTAAGCTCATGATAATTAAGGCATGATATCTGTCCGCGAATTCTTCTCTCTTTTTACATAGAGTAACTATCAAAAATGCAGAAAGTAACATGATAATTGAGGATATGATTAATATAAAGTTGTCTTTTACCGTTATGAGGATTGTGGAAAAAGCTATCAGAAAGAATAATTTCAAAATCGGAAAAAGTTTGGTAAGCATAGTTCAGACAGTATGATTGTTCTTATAATTGGGCACTTTTATACCCAAGAGATTTAACATTTTTGTGTTAGATAGTATCTTCGAGGTTGGTCCGGAAGAGACAATTTCCCCTTTATTCAGTATCAAAGTTTCTTTAGTGTAATTCCACAATAAATCGGTGTCATGTTCTATGACAATTATAGTTTTCCCTCTTTTATTTAATCCGGTCAGGAGCTCATATAGTTCTTTAGAATTTTTATAGTCCAGTTGCGCGGTAGGTTCGTCAAGTACGATGTAATCCGTATCCATAGCAAGTACGCCGGCCAGACAGACTTTCTGCTTTTCCCCGACAGACAATGTCTGCGGATCACGCTTCGCATAACCGGCCAGACCGACTGAAGATAAGGCATCTATTACTCTTTGTGCTATAGAATCGAATTTTAAATTTTTCAGTCCAAATGACACTTCTTCAGATACCGTCAGATTGAAAAGTGAAAAATCAGGGTTTTGGAAAACCATTCCGACTTGTTTGGCAAAAAAAGCCACACTTTTTTTATCTGTTGTGATTCCATCTACTGTTACTTTCCCCGTCATCGTTCCTTTTAACGTATTGGGAATCAGACCGTTTAGAAGATATGAAAAAGTGCTTTTACCGGACCCGTTTATACCGGTAATCCCCAAGAAAGTACCTTTCTTTATAAAAAGCGATATTTTCTCAAGAGCAAATCCTGAGTTGTTATATCTGAAAAATACGTCTTTTATATCGATCCCTGACATCATTATCTCATGTCTCCAATTCAGAAAATTTGTTTAAGCGGAATCGGAAAACCATAATCCAGGCCAGCGTGATATCTAATATACCCTGAACAGTGTTGAAAAGGGCAATGATATACCAGGGTATGGCTAAGATAGCTTGAGAAGATGTCATGCCTGTCCAGATGGGAATCGCGAAATAATAATTTACAGGAATAATAATGATACTTCTTATAATCAGTCCCGCAAGAAGCGGAAAAATGAGACTGGTAATATTCATATATATATTGTTGTTTTTTTTCCTAATAATCGTCCATAAGTATAGAGAGATAAGAAGAGGACTGGTAGCCAGAAGTTTCATTACTGCTCCCAGCCATGTATCAGGTGAAAAAAGTGTGATTACCAGTCCTGATATTAAAGCCACGAGAAGAGATGGTTTAAATCCCATGAGAAAAAAAGCTAAAAACCATGAGACGGCCACGACGTCTATCCACATACCCCATTGAGGTGATTGATAACCCAGATGGACGAGTTGTGTGACGGCAGAGAATGCCGCTAGAACACCCGATAAGGCGATCTGCCTGGTATTTAGTGCTTTCATGATAAATTCCTCCCCACAAAAAATTCCCCGCTTCGGGGGAATTATTATAATTTTTTTAATAATTAATCCTTCTTTTATCCCGACTGTACGGTCGGCTTCTGAATCTAACAGAAATCAGCCAGTGAAACTGGTTCGTGGGCTTGTCCTTTGTTTGACAAAGGACTTTACCACCGATTGGGAATTACCTCGCAATGAGCCTGTCGAAGTGCACCCAAACCCCGAAGGATAGATATATTATATGCGATCTTACTTATATTTCAAGAAGGAAAGGGTATACGCTTGATTCATATAATAGAAGCATTCCTGCTCCGAATACACGCTCTTGCGCCTGCCCGCCTCTGGAGGAACGCGAATACGTAGTTTTCGGGAGTAAGTAAGTGTTGTATGGGGCATAAGTGGGGCATAAGTTAAGCCTCGCCATATTTTTTAAAGCAGGCTGATCATCAACTTTACTATTTCTAGTTTCATCAGTTTTTTTGCCGACTTGTCGCGTATTCTTTTCTTCTCGTTTATAATTATCTGATGGTGGGTCTTAATTATTTAACAGTCTTTTAATTCCCACCATCTTGTTAATATTTGCTCCTTAACAACTTACAATAGACAAATAAGGTGAGTGACTTCCAG
>Ga0210015_1004461_pt1 | contig 11847 bp, 8 predicted proteins | sample CryGeymeta201522_FD_185471 | JGI IMG/M metagenome (GOLD analysis project Ga0210015, IMG submission 185471) | Groundwater microbial communities from Crystal Geyser aquifers in Utah, USA - Crystal Geyser metaG 2015-22 (SPAdes) (version 2) | ecosystem: Environmental > Aquatic > Deep subsurface >... | reverse complement strand
GGAATTACTCTTCTTGGGAATTACCTATCGCATTTCTCAACTGATTTTTTACTAAATTATAAGGACCATGGAAATGTTTCTGAAAGCCATACGCCCTTATTATTCATGATTTTATTACCCTTTTATTACACAGGTATTTTATTTGGATTTAAAGAATTATTTAAAAAAAGTCCAAAAGAAAAGCGTTCCCAAATATTTATTTTGTTATTTGTACTACTAATCGCTCCCCTACCTTCGACCATCACTGAAGGTGCTCCCAGTAGTAAAAGATCTTTAGCAATGCATGGATTTATTGAGTTGTTTACAGCGTTTGGTCTTGTCACAACATTTTCGTTACTAAAACACAAACTTAAAAGTAATAAGTTAATTGTTTTTATTATTGGAGTTTTATTTGCTATTAATGTAGGGACTTTTTTATATTTTTTTTATTGGATTTATCCTAAACAGTATGGATACATGTACGCAGTGCGGGAAAATAAAATATGTGAAGTGATCAAGGCAAAATATCAACAGTACGATCAATTTATTTTTTCACGAAGAATTGATGGGGTTCCTTACATTTTTCCATTATTTTGTCTGCAATTTCCTCCGGAAAAATATTGGCAAACACGTCAATCCCGTTTTGTTGACGGCTGGCATTATATTGACGCATTTGACAAATTCCAATTTGTGGATGTTGTGGACGAAAAAATATTTGATAAACTTGCGCCCAATAATAAAATCGCATTATTTACGAACGAGGAGGAAAAAAAGACCATTCTTCCCTTGTTGATTGAAAAAAAATTAATATCACCTGATCAACAATTAATCATGACAAAATCATTAATAAATAACCCAAAACTTCCGTTATATTTGTTTACATTTCGCTTATGAAAAAAAATATATATAGATTAATTGGAGCTTTGCTAATTGGCATCGTAATAAACTTTCTAATTAAATTTGTGATTTTTAATTCCGTTCCCAATAGCGTTTCATCTGAAGAAATAAAAAATATGCAGTTGTTAGGTTTAAAAACCAGTTTATATAGTTTATCTTTCCGCTGGCTACCAAAACTATTAACAATTTTAATTATTCTTTTATCTTCACTCTTAACGTATGTAAAAACAAGAAAAATATTGTTATCAATAATTACTCTTATTATTCTAAGTTTTTCACCATGGCTTTTTATTCTTGGACAAACCCTTAATCTCCATCTTTTTTTACTAACGATAATTGTTTTATTGTTGATTAGTCTATGTCATAAAAAATATTGGATATTCATAATATCCTTTATTTTTATTCTTTTCAAACAGTGGCTCGATCTAAAATTACCAAACCTACAACAGATTATTGATACTTGGCCATTAGTGGTTCGCTTATTAGACTTTAAAACACTTTTTTTTACTGGGGATTCTGCCTCTCAATATCTAAAAATTCCCAAAACCGGCTATTTTCTTTTTTTTGATCTTATTCCGTTGTTTGTTGGAATATATGTGTTATTAAAAAATCAAAATAACAGATCTCTTGGAAAAATAATTTCCGGATTATTTATTATCGGACTTTGTTTTTTATTTATCAGTCAATCCAGTTCGCTCAACATATATCGCGGAATAATAATTTTCTACTCTGTATCTTTAGTAATTGCAGTTGGTTATGAATATCTGTTACATAATACTAGTTATCTTTTGAAAGCGTTAATTGCATTGATATTTGTATTAAATGTCTTTTTTACCTACGAATTATTTTATTATCATTTTGATAAAAAAAATTCCTTTGAATGGGGATATGCAGAAACAAACGCAATAAATCAGCTAAATCAAAAACAAATCAAATGTATTAATATTACTCAAGAATCCGGTAAGTTAAAACAATATGTTGATTTTTTTAATAATGACGTTAATTTTAAAACCAATATGATTTCTAACTCCAAATTAGATGACATCTGCTATGCTAAAAATAATTGTTATTGTTTGTTGCGGGAACAAGAACTTGGATTGATTGGTTTACAAAAAGAAGATATAGAAACAATTTTTAGTCATTACGAAGGTTTGCCGATCTATTTTTTAATTCCAAAAAATGAAACACATGTTTATTAATTCTAAAAATACTTCGAATTTGTTATTATTATCCCTAATTTTGCTCGTAATTGTCGGTTTCGTTATTCGTTCTTATCAGATTGAGTCACACCCTCCGGTTGACAATGATGAATTTGCAATCGCTTATGATGCTTATTCAATTACTCAAACAGGAAAAGATCAGTGGGGAGTAAAAATGCCACTATTTTTTAAATCGTTTGGTGATTATAAAAACGGATTTGATATTTATATAACTGCATTAATGTATAAACTATTTGAACCGAATATTTTTTGGCTTCGTTTTCCTTCGATAATCTTTGGAACGCTTTATATTCTTCTTATTTTTTTACTATTAAGCAATATAACTATAGACAAAAAGCTAATAATTATTGGAACATTGCTCATGACACTTTCACCTTATGGAATATTTTTCTCAAGGACAAGTTCTGCAAGTATTTCACAAAGTTTTTTTACTATTACATCTATATTAACCTTTATATACTACTTAAAAAGTAATCACAAAAAACTTATTCCAATTAGTGTTGGATCCTTACTACTTTCGTTATATATTTATCCATCGTCCCTTATTGTGGTTCCATTATTATTGTCCGGCTACATATTTATATTGTTAAAAAAACACGAATATACAATAACAATACTATTAGTAGTAGCTGCTTTTATTGTCGCTCTGCCAGTAATAAATCAATATCTCGGAGGTGGGAGTATGATTCGATTTCAAAATGTGGCTAACATCGGGATGAAACTTGAGATTAATGAATTCCGTCATCACTCTCAAAATGATTTTGTATCAAAAATATTCCAAAACAAAATTGTGTATCAATCTTTTTATTTATTAAAAAATTTTATTTATCATTTTGATTTAGAACCGTTGATATATTTACGCAATCATGTCGATCAACATGATAATGGTTTCCCTCAAGTTCTAATTATCACCTTTCCGTTTTATATATTGGGTTTTATAGTTCTTTTTAAACAGATAAAAAATCCAACTTATCTAATAATTGCCCTTTGGATCGTTATTTCACCACTCCCATCAATAATCGCTGGAAGTGGTTTTAATGGAAAAAGGTCTCTTACTTTTTTAGGAAGCGATATTGTTTTGATTATTCTTGGTTTAAGTTATTTTCATAATATATTTCAAAAAAAACTTGTCTATTTTTTATACTTAATATGCATAATTATTAACAGTAGTATTTTTGTTTACTGGTATTTTTCTCCATATAAATTATTAGCAGAGTCACATTTATATTTTAAGACCAACAAACTCTATCAAATAGTAAAACAAAATTATAGTAAATTTAACACAATTGTTTATACCACCAAAAACCTCGGCGAACCACAAAACCCAGTATTATTCGCATGTCTTTTTCCTCCTGAAAAATATATTAAAATTAAAGTCGCGAAATGCTCTCCTTGGTGTAGAATTCAACCATTTGATAAATTTATTTATATGGAAAACATTGAGGATATTATCAAATATATATCCTTAAATATTAAAGACAACAAGATTATTGGATTTTTATCAAGTGACGAAATTGAAATAATAAAAAGAAAAAGTTGCTATGAAATATTGAGTACATTTCAGCCAAAAAAAAACTATTTAAACGAAAAATTTTACTTAATTCAATTTGAGCAATGTATATAATAATATTTATATTTTTTGCAATCAATCTTGTCACAATAGGCTATCCTATTGTTTCAATACAAGAAATTCAACAGTTGCCAAATTTTATACTTTTATTATTACCACCAAATTATCTTCCCATTATACGATTATTTAGTCTTTTGTCAGTAATCTTTTTTATTATTTCTGCATTATCTAAGCTTAAAAATAAGAAACAACTAATTTTATTTGTCTTACTAACTTCTCCCTTATTGCTTATTCTCGCTAAAGAATTTAATATATTAGTGATATTTGTTTTGATTATCAGTTCAATTTGGTTGTTATCCAATAATAATTACTTTTTACTATTTGCTTCATTTTTATATATATTTTTCATTTATCTAAACCATTCATTTAACTCAATAATTTTTCAACAACTATGGGTATTGATTAAATCAACTTGTAATTTAACAGGGTTATTTTTTCAAAATGAAACTGTACATGAATACATACGTATTCCAAAAAACGGCTATTTTTTGGAATCTTCATTGATCTTTTTCTTATACGGAATTTATCATCTGATTAAAGAAAAAAAGTCAATCACAATAAAATATCTTCTTTTTTTACTTTTTGGATTAATTATATTTCTAACTTATCCAAGCAAATACTTTATTTTTTCTGGAATAGGTTTGCTAATTTTTATTTTGATAATTATTTCTTATGGTTCAGTGAAGATTAAAATGAATAAGTTTTTTGTCGGATTATTACTTTTTGTAACGGTTTTAAATTTTGCTTTTTTCTTAGAAAGTTACTTTCGTCATTACCAAAAAAAATATAGCCAAGAAAGAGGTTATGCGAAGTTCCAATTAATGGAAAAAATAAAACTAATAGATAAAATTGTCGAAATTACACAAGATTCCGATATTGACAAACTATATCAATATTACTCATATCATTATTCTATGCCGAAAATCAGAAAAATCAGCAATGGCGTCTGGTCTATTAACGATTGCTTTAATAACAAGCAATTAATCTGCGCCCTAACAGAAAAAGAAATTGAAGTTAATAACCAAAACAAAAATGATAGTCGTTTTTATATCGTAACCAATGATAATGGTGGAAGAGCTTATTTTTTAACCAACGTTAAACAATATGAAAATTAATAAAAAATTGCTCGTTTTTTTTATAATCCTTAGCTTAATATTGCGGTTTGCTGTTAGCGCTTTAAATTATTACGGTGATATTGATATATATTTTCTTCCATGGGCTAAAAATATACTTAAGTTCGGATTTTCTGGTTTTTATGAAAGAAATACACTAACAGCAAACTATCAGCCCCTAACATTAATCTCTTTTGCTTCAGAATTATTTTTATATAAAATAGTGTTTTTACCGATAAATAATTTACTTTGGTATTTTAACCAAAATATTCCCCTCTTTCCCTCTCAGTTAGTACATATTTGGCAAAATCGTAATACAGTTGCAACCTTTATTAAAGGCGCAAGTATCTTCGCTGATATTTTTTTAGCACTTGGATTATTCAAAATTGCTTCGTTAATGACAAAAAATAAAAAAATTATTTTGTTAATCTTATTCAGTGCTCTTTTCAATCCAGCAATTATTTATAACAGTTCACTTTGGGGGCAAATCGATACTATACCATTAGCATTCTTAGTTTGGTCAATATATTTTATCTATAAACAAAAACATTTAACATCAATTGTTCTTTTGTGCTTAGGTTTACTTTCGAAACAAACCATTGGAATAATTATACCTGTCTATGCTCTTTTATTTTGGAAGTATTTCTCAAGAAAAGACAAGATAAAGGCTTTTATATTGGGATTAATTGTCTTTTTTGTTGTCTTCCTTCCATTCAGTGCAAAAGAAAATAACATATTATTTGCATATCTCACTTATTTAAACTTAGCTACCAAGTTTGGCTCTAGTTGGTTGAGTGCTCATGCTTTTAATCTTTGGTATCTAATATTTTCTCCTGCAAATATTTCAGATACATTCTCACTATTTGGCAAGTTAACACCAAGAATGTTATCTTCTTTACTAGTAATTTCCAATACTGTATTCGTACTCTTTATCTTATGGAAAAGACGGGTAAAATTGGAACAAACAGTTTTTTCTATCGCTTTAGTAACAATGTTTATGTTTTTATTTTCAACCCGAATGCATGAAAGACATTTATTACCAGCAATTCCTTTCCTTTTATTACTATCTGCAATCAATATTCGCTATTATTGGTTATTCTTATATACTACATTCTTTCATTTGTTGAATTTATACGCAGCCTGGGGTCAACCAAGAAATAATTTTATTTTTGATCTAACAACAAATAGACTTTTTGTAAATTTTCTTATTATTGTTCAGATATTGATCTATTTTGTAATGTTTTATTATTTTGTTATTTACTCATCAAAAAATAAATATAAAAAATTGAATTTTTAATTATTCTTTTTTAAATAGGTAATAATTTTTATCCCTTCAATAATTGTTTCATCTATTTTTTTCTTACTCCCGAATTGGTCTGATTCCCAAGTTGACCATTTCTGATAATTAAAATTTTTCTCTTCAATAAACATAATTAATATATCTGCCTGCGAATAATTTGTTACATCTAAAACATCCAATCCCTTCATCCTTAAAAAGAAACGGTAATCATCAGCCTGTGGAACTTTATTTTCATAATCTAACACCGCAATAACCGCAATTTTATTTTTTTTATTAATTTTACTTTTGTTCACAAAAACATCAACTATGTTTTTAATTTTTGAAATGGGTCTTTTTGATTGTGTTGGGTAAGGTGTAAAAAAAATTGTGTTAAATAAATACAACATAATCATTGCAAACAAAATCCAACGACCCCACAATTTTTGAATTAAAATAATCATGACAACGAACATCAAAATACAAGATATCCCTAACAAATAATGTGTAGGGACTAGGCTAATAATTGAAAAAAGACTTAGATTTATCATTGTAAGAAAAAACCAAACTCTATGCCTTTTTGAGGAAGAAAATAATGCTATCAAAGTTAATGTTAATATTATTAATGCAATAGGGAAATTGAAATAACTCGAATTCACAATTGATTGTAAATTATTCATTTGAAACTGTAAAAAAATGCCCATTTTTGGATGAGTATACCATTGGCGAAAAAGATATCCTTTGGTGATTATTTCAAAAATAATAATAGGAAACCAGGGAAGTAAAAAACCAAATATAATCTGAAGTAATCTAGTAAACTTATGCTTTCTTCGAAACCATTCATAAAACAATAAGGTTATGGCAAATATTGCCGCTGGATGAAATGAAGTAGCCAAACCAAGAAACAACGCCGAAAAGAATAATGGTAATTCAAACCATAAACAAGACAAAGACAATAATAGCCAAATTACATAAGTATATCCATTACCTGGATGAAGAACAATACTGCTCCACCAAGGAAATAGACCAATCATACCAATTACTAATAAAAAAGACGTTCCAAATCTTTTAATCCCCAAATATCCGAATAAACCAAGTGACAGGGTTGCTAATATTAAATTAAAGATTATTAATGAATTAGCGTTTCCATGACTAATAATTAGTGCGGGATAAAAAATATAGTAGTAAATCGGACTTGCGTGAAATCCAGGACTTAGCCTAGGTCCAAGCCAGATAACTTTTGTACCAATCCATAATTTCGACATTTCACTTAAATCCCGACCTAAATCTGTGTCTAAATATACAACGTCCAACCCTCCTCTAATCCATATAAATATCAATAAAAATAGGACAATAGTCAAAGCAAGGTATTGTTTCTTATTTAACCAAATGTTAGTCATGTTTGTTCTCTTTTCGACTAATCCGAATAAAAATAAAAAGAATGATTATCGACCAAACACTAATTACAGTTACCCACTCTCCAATTTTTCTTACTTCAGTATTTTCAAATCTTAGCTCAAGTTTTTTTGATTCTTTTGGCAAAGATATTGTTAGCTCAAGTTTTTTTGATTCTTTTGGCAAAGATATTGTAATCAATTTATATTTGTTGATATCATCAATCTTCATTTCATTTCCATCAACCTTCGCTTTCCAACCGGGAAAATAATAGGTGTTTAAGCGTAGCGTGATTGGAGTTTTTGCATTAACCTCAAAGGTTTTGTTTTGAAACCGGTTTTCCGTCATTGTGACATCACCAATACCGGACATTACTTGATAAGGATTTTTTGGCAAATCTTTTTTTTCAATATTATAAATCGTTGTATTGAGCGCAGATTTTTTTAAAGGAACACCTTTTGGCACAAACTCAAACGATGTATTGCTAATTCTCCAAGCAATTTCTTCAAAAGTTGTTCGTTCTGCGTCTGATGTTCTAAGTAAATGTTGTGGTTTAAAGTAGGGCAAATATTTTATAACAGTTATAATGATTATAATTGTTATACCAACGTTAATAAATATTTGCCAATGTTTGTTTTTGTTGAATTTTTTAAGAAAAAATACAGCAAATGCTCCAACAACACTGATAAAAAAAGCCGAGAAAGTTAAAAACCGCCAAGGAAACTGCATATATGACAGATATTGAATTTCTTCCCAGATAAACTGCGAATAATTGGTTGTCATAAATAAACTAAAAAAAAGCAAGAAACCATACAGTAAAAAATGTCTATTATTTTTTGACTTAATCTTTTTATTAATAAACAAGAATAAAAACACCATTAGGGTAACTAATGCTAAAGAAATATGAATCTTTCCCAACTGAAAAGTCATGCCATCAGCATGATTTGATGTTGACCCTCCAAATCCCCATGGGGAATACCACAACTGATCCGAATAAACAAAATGCTTTTTGTAGTCAGCCAACTCATTTGTTAAAACCTTATCAACCAAGGTATATTTCCGCTCCAACATCGAAGGCAGCCAGAAAAAAGCCGATAGACTTAATCCAAGCGTTAAACCAAAGACAACTGATCGCAAATAAATAATCTTCTGATTTGATTTAATGAAGCAAAACAAAATGTACGCTCCTATAAAAAAACCACTGGGAAAGGCAATTAACGGATGCGTTAAAATTAGCACTGCAAAACCAATGCCTAATAACAAAGCATTTTCCAAGTTTGGTTTATTTTCCACCCGTTGTAAAAATACCATCATCCAGGCAAATGTCGCAAAACTAAAAAATTCTGCCAGTGCACCCCGAATATAAACCGTAATCGCATGATAAAAAAAATATGTGTAAAGAGTAGCTGCAAGAAAAGCAGATAATCTTCCTAAAATGTTTTTTACAAAAACATAAATACCACCAGCTGCAAGTACAAAACCCGAGATAATCATTAGTTTAATTGACCAGATTAATGAAAATCCAATTAAATGAAATGCTTCGGCAAAATAATAAATAAAAGGCGGATAAAAATTAAAAAGCGGATATCCAAAACCAAATCCCAGCAAATCAACCCAACGTGGAAACAAATAACCTTGTTTAATTCCCTGATCCAACAAAAATAAACGCGCAATATGCTGGTCATCGTGCATTGAAGGATTAAGGTTATTTAATAATACAAACCAGGCTGGAAGTGTTATAATAACAAGCAATATACCACTCGCAAATAAATTTGCTCGAGTATATGCCGCTCTAAGCTGTTTTAATCCCGCTGAACGGGATAAATCAGCATAAAAGCGGCAAATCAACCTATACCATTTCCGAAATTTCATATTCTAATTTTATATGAAGGATATCAAAAAAAACACCATAATCAGCGCTTTAAGCTTATTTTTCCAAAGCGGATACTCAGCGGTTTTGGGTTTAGGTGCTAACTTAGCCATCACCATTCTTCTTTCTCCGGAAATCTTTGGAATCTATATTACAGTCCTATCAATGATTTCATTGCTAAATTATTTTTCTGATATTGGTCTGGCCGCGTCACTAGTGCAAAAAAAAGAAGTCAGTGATGACGATATTAGAACAACTTTCACTATTCAGCAAATTCTGGTAATTACAATCGTAACCCTTGGCTATTTATTAACCGGATTTATACAAAGATTCTATAAACTACCGCAAACAGGAGTTTATCTTTACTGGGCATTATTAATTTCTTTTGTTTTTTCTTCCCTCAAAACCATCCCTTCAATCCTACTGGAGCGAAAAATCAAATTTCAAAAAATTGTAATGGTGCAGATAATTGAAAATACGCTATTTTATTTAACAATCATTATTTTGGCAGTGTTGAAGTTCGGATTGATGAGCTTTACTTTCGCAGTTTTGGTTCGGTCAATATCAGGATTGATTGTTATTTATTCAATTGCTCCCTGGCAACCAAAATTAGGGTTTTCTATTGTCAGTTTAAAAAAACTCTTATCGTTTGGACTCCCCTTTCAAGCCAGTTCATTTTTGGCATTATTCAAAGACGAATTAATCACTTTATATTTAGGAAAAACACTTGGGTTCACCGGACTGGGATATATTGGTTGGGCTAAAAAATGGGCAGAAGCACCAATCCGAATTATCATGGATAATATTAGTCGTGTCTTATTCCCGGTAATTGCGCGTATTCAACAGGATAAAAATAAAGTTGGCAGACTGCTTGATAAAATTCTTTATTATCAAACCATCCTACTTGCGCCAATTATCATGGGCTCATTTATTGTTATGGATTCTTTCATCAAGATTATCCCACGCTATTCTAAATGGGAACCGGCTTTGCCATTATTTTATCTGATGTGCATCTCTTCTTTTTTATCATCATATTCGTCTCCTTTCACCAATCTTTTTAATGCAATGGGTAAGGCAAAAACCACCTTTCTTTTTATGATGCTTTGGACCGTGAGCACTTGGATTTTCACACCAATTCTCACCCACTATTTTGGTTATTATGGTTTTCCAATGACACAGGTGATTCTTTCTTTGGCTTTTATCCTGGTTATTTCAAAAGCCAGAGAACTGGTTGAGTTTCATTTCATCAAATCAATCAAACAACCAATCATTGCTGCAATTCTCATGGGAATAATTATTTCATTAATCAATCTATTTATTCTCAATTCTTTACTTGATTTAATCATGTTGATAATTATTGGAGGATTAATTTATGCATTTTTCCTGCAAATTCTATTTAAAATCAATATAATTAAAGAAATTAAAGGAATTTTTCGCTATGAATAAACCCCGTAACCACGAGCTTACGCTCGATACATCACTGCAACAATCACATGATAAAAATCCATCTGTCTGTGAACCTAAACCAAAAACTTTTCATGTTGATAATTATTGGAGGATTAATTTATGCATTTTTCCTGCAAATTCTATTTAAAATCAATATAATTAAAGAAATTAAAGGAATTTTTCGCTATGAGTAATATTTCCGCCATAATCGTTGTTAAAGATCAACCACCTCATCTAGATGAAACTTTAGAATCTATTGATTTACTGGTTGATGAAATCATTATCGGAGATATTAATCTTTCACCAGATCAAATTCATAAACTTTTCAATAACCCAAAGATAAAAATCCATAAAATTGCATCAGACACCCCTTTTGCCGACGTTGTTAAGGAAGACTTGAAAAAAATAGCAAAAAACGAATATGTGTTATATCTTGATCCGGATGAAGTTTTTCCGAATAGAACAATTGGTTTTATCAAAACTCATTTAAACAACTATGACTGCTTTCTTTTTCCCCGCCAAAATATCATTTTTAATAAATGGATTGAACATTCGCGCTGGTGGCCAGACAATCAAGTGCGCTTATATAGGAAAACCAGTGTAATTTGGCCGAAAAATGTTCATCCGCAACCGAAAATCAGTGGAAAACAATTTTGTTTTGAGGCAAAAGCAGAAAACGCTATTATCCATTACAACTACGAGAGTCTTGATCAGTTTTTAGAAAAAGCCACCCGTTATGCAAAATCCGAAGTCAATGAATTGATTCAAACTAAGCAATCTCTATCATTATCAACAACTATCAGTAAAGCTTTATCAGAGTTTATCAGTAGATTCTTTGCACACGAAGGTTATCGTGATGGAATGCATGGTTTTGTCTTGGCGTTTTTGCAAATGTTTTATTACTTTTTGGTTTATTTTTATTTTTGGGAAAAAAATAAATTTCAGTCTGATCAAAAAGAAAAAATTCATAAAATTCCTCAACTTTATTTTAAACAAGGATTATTTGAGACTAATTATTGGCT